>Ga0065711_1005145_pt1 | contig 43618 bp, 34 predicted proteins | sample Hoacrofraction12_FD_59098 | JGI IMG/M metagenome (GOLD analysis project Ga0065711, IMG submission 59098) | Hoatzin crop microbial communities from Cojedes, Venezuela - Epithelial fraction 12 v2 (version 2) | ecosystem: Host-associated > Birds > Digestive system > Esophagus > Crop | place... | reverse complement strand
CCCCCGAAAAGTTCAGTTGTTGCCCATGGTCAGACAACAGCAAAATCAAAGGCCAGCCTCTTGGTTCTTGTTCTCCATCTCTTTCATCATACTTCCACACTCCCTTCTGGATGTGGATGACAGAGCAGACTTCGGAGGAAGTTCTCCCAAAACAAATTTGTTACAATATTATTTAATTACTGTGCTTCAGCTGTGCACCTCAACTATGCTTTGGGCTTGTTTACCTTGGAGAAGATGATGTCGATGGCATTTCCATCAGATTTTTTCAGGTGCTTATCTGGAAACGGTGTTTCAAGAGGACACTGTGTTCCTGCTAGCTGTGACTTTTCATGACACGGTGGCCAGTTAAGCTCATTTTAATGTAATCAGTGTAGAAGTTCTGTATTGAAGTCTTAGGGAAGGCAAAAGCACGCTTCTTCAGAAGGGTCTTGGGTAGATTTAGAGGAAAAGTGTCACATCTCTTACAGAAAATGAGACTATGACCTAGTCTGCAGCACTCTAGAAATGTAGAGTGTCTCAAGCTCATATTCTCATCCTTAACTCTTTTGGTTGAAAATAAAAGGAAAAAACAAAAGTTGCTTTTGTTATACCATCATCTCTCTCAAAACCAACTGTAAGCAGTAGGTTGTGCACTGCTGAAATATGAGGAATGGGGAACTCTGGCAGAGCATCACTCTTACTGTAGGAACCAGCTTTACTTTCACACCTTCATTCTTGTATTGTCATAGCAATCATTGATGTATAATCTTTTTCCAAGTACTCTTTTGTATCTTGACTGCTTTTTGAATTTATATCTCAACTGCTGTTAAACTGTGTGCGTTATTAAACATGTGTTGCATTAGGAGTATAGGTCTGACGTGTGACGGGGGGGCCCTCCCATTGAGTCATGAGGTTCAGAAAGCGCTCCCTTGCTTTCTAAACTCCTCCTCAGAGAGCAGTCCAAGTGCGGCTGGATCCAGTCTCAGTCGCAGACTTGGTCAGCAGTTTATGCCTAAAGGAGTGTGCGTGCGTAGCCACTTCTCAGAGCCCACGTTTGCCCATCAGAGCCCTCTCAAGGACTTCCACTGAGTCAGTTTTGCAAAGCTGAGCAGATAAAAGATTTATTAAGGCGACAGATACAACAAACTCGCAATTGCCATTGATGAATTCACTTGCTGCATTTAGCACTAAATGTCTTGAGGCTAGCGAGTAATTAATTAAGCAATATTAATGATTTCCCTGGGTATCGTCCAGCATAGTCGGAGGCACGAATCTTACCAAAGAGGTGTCCCTGCTTGGGGAGGAGAGGGGTGCAGGCCTATCGACCCATCTGGTTAGTTGGAGTTCTCAGCCTGAAAACAGGATTCTAAATGCCAGGTTTATACACTTGGTGAGGTGGGACTAAGTCAATTATTGTGTGCCGACTGGCCCTTAGCAAGGGTTACTAATTAAGGAAATTTGACAGGGCTCGACAGTTCAGCACGGGGGTGGGGAATTTGGTACAGATATAGGGGGGTCTTTCTGGTTTTGCTGAAGCAACATCAGGCTGCGAGGCCTTCACCTCGTCCCAGATGTCACTCAGTCAATTTGAGTGCTAGACCACAACCCGTTACATCTGTTTTGCAAGATAAGCACAAGTCTTGCAAGATAAACAAGTCAAGCTGCAAGCTAAGCACGTTGCTCAAGTCAAGCCCCGCTACTCCCTGCTGACTTAAAGTGATTTCTGTATTGGGCACTAAGAAGTCTGGACAAGTCAGTGTCCCACAGCATGTGGCACTTTTGAATACTTAATTAATTTATTTAGGTGCTACATAGGTCTAATACTGATACATTCCTGATAATCCTGACTTCTGGTTTGACTCCTTTTATGGACTGCAGTAGTTAAAGGAAGTTGATCTCGGCATGTGATTTCCTTAGCTGCCGCCTGCTCTACAGTCAGCAGAGGAATTTAGGTGAGTCAAGGTTTGTGGGTAAAGAGATCTTTCTATTGCAGAGATGAGCAGGCAGCTTTTGTGCTCATGTCATGTGATCTTTTAAAGCCGTTTCAGTCAGATCAAGATTGAGTCTCAGATGTTTCTGAGCATCATTTCCATGCTGATTTTTTTCAGCCCTTAGTTGCTTCCATTTTAAAGCTGTCCGGAACTATAAAAAGAAGTTTTAACTGATGAGACGATGTTGCTCTCCCCCCAACACTGGCTGTTTTTTAAAACTTTTTTTTTTAATCATTGCGTTGTTATCAATCAAGAGTAGCTTCTTTACACACCATGATCTTCAGGATGTGCTTATGCTTCCAATATTACCGTAATTTAGCTTTTCCACCTAGGCAAAAGAGAAAAGGCAACACTGCCTTTTTATAAAATCGATTGCTCTTTGTGTGCAATTGAGTGGCTGACTTCACTCTGTTCAGCAGCTCAGCCCTTCGCCTGCATTGCTGACTGGCTGCCTGAATAACTTTTGTTGTCTGTCAAGTGTTGTAAGGTGTGCAGGAAAGGCTGGCCTTTAAATGGGGCAGGGGGGAGATGTGGGCAGTAAACATAACTGGATTTTTAAATATGGTGGTTTGTAAAGAAATTTTGATCATCCTTGGTCCTTGAAAAGGAAGTAAAACCCACTTACTTGCATTCCTTATCAGACACAGGCATTGTAATCTGCAAAGCCTGTTGGAGAACAGTCCCGGTAAAAGAGGAGATTGGAGTGACACTCTCCTCCTATCACAGGTTTGTGTGTAGATTTTGATGAATTCAGAAGAACACTCCGTGTATGTGCTTCCCTGGCTGTTCTGCAGTCATCAAATCTTGGAAAAGTCCACGTTGAAAAGAATCCCTGGAGATCATCTGGTCTAGCCCCCTGTTGAAAGCAGGGCTGTAGACGAGGTTGTCTAGGGCCCTCAAACTGACTCTAGAGTACTTCCACCAAGGGACATTCCACCACTTCTCTGGGCAACTTACTTTGAAGTTTGATTTCTCTTGCTGTAGAGAATTCCTTCCTTATATCCAGGTGAAACTTCCACTGGAGCATCTTATGTGTGTTGTCTCTTGTCACTGTGCATCTCTGTGAAAGAAATGCCTTTATCTTCTCTATACTGGAATACTGTGATGATATTTCCACCAAGCCTTTTGCTTTCTAGGCTGAAGAAACTGAAGTCCTTCAGCCTTTCTTCATGTACCGAGGCGGGTCCTATACTCCAGTCATTTTGATGGCCCTCCGCTGCATCCTCTCCGTTTTTTCCTTCTCCCTCTTGAATATGAAGAGACCGAAACAGAACACAGTATTCCAAGCGTGGTGCAGCAGAGTGGTGTAATCGCATCCCTTGATCTGCTGTCAATACTCTTGTTGATGCAGCCCAGGTTTGCTGTCACTGCTGCAAGGGTGCACCACAGACATGTGTTGAGCTTTCCTGATGAGTCTTGACAATCTCTGCGTGACATCCAGGATCTTGGCTCTGGGCAAGGAGCAGGCTTCCAAGACTCAGGTCAGCAGTTGGGTGCCTCAGTCCGCCGCAGAAGGACTCCCCTCCACCAGCATGCACTGCTTCTCCCTGCTGAGTAGGACCAGTGGGTCCAGTTGTGTTTTCTGGTGGAACTTGTTTGTCCTCCCCATTTATTACCAAGACTTTATACAGTTCTTTCAACTGATGTTCCCCCTACCCCCAAGTAATGGGAGAGCTGCTGTTTCACTGCCACAGGTCTTCAGGGTGCCTTGTCTTGCAAGTTGCTGTCCTTCCTGTGTTTGAGTCTTGCTTCTGGTCATCCCATTCTGTCTGCACTGTGAGGCCTCAGTTCTTGCCCTTGCAATGTTGCTGCCGGCATCCTACTGCTTTCCTGCTCATCTTCCCTGATGCAGCGGAACATCCTGACCTCTTCCTGCAGCTCCTTAACCTCGTGCTCCATCTGCAGTGATGCCCCTGAAACATTAGGGAGAGTGCTGCAGGCTGTTATTGGAGACTGCATCCTGTGTCAGTTCAGCACCGTGTGACCGACAGCTTTCCTGCTGGCACACAAACACGAAAATGAACAGCCACCCAAGGGATCTCCTGAGCCCCTTGCCCGTGAGCTGCAGCAGTAACTGCCAAGGGCTTGTTAGTGACCATGTTTTTCTGTGTGCTGGGTTGCTGTCATCCCAAAGCGGCAGCGAAATAGCGAGGGGAAGCTAGTGGAATAATTAGTACTAGTAGAAGCTTAATACTGCTAGCTTACTCCTTCCATTTAGTTTACTGCCATAAGTTGCCCACCAAAACTATGTGAACAGTATTGTTGGGACCCCCTTACTTTTTCATACTCTCCGTTTTACTACATACTAACTGTCTTTTTTCCCCTCTTTAAAAATCTGTGACTTTTTATTCTGCTCTACTGTTCTGTCAATCTCCATTTTGCTATCCCTGTTTATTTGTACTTTACGTTCTCATCTGCTGTGTTTTCTGGTGAACTTGGGAAATGTCTCTCACTGTGGTGTGGACATCAGCTCTTCTTGATATATCTGCTTGTTGAGATGTGAGGCTGATACCGCTTCATCCCGGTGCCCTCTGTATTCTGCCCCAATTGCTATGGTAGGCAGAGAAGGCAATGAATTGAAAAGAGCTTTAAAAAACAAAACAAAACAAAACAAAACCAAAACCTTATGCTTCTTGGAGGCAGGAAAAAAATTAATTTTTTAGTAAAAATACTGCATTTCTTTTTCTCAGTGTTACCTGACAAAAATGCTTCTTTGGTGGTTTTTACGTTTAATGTAAGGGTAATACCTGATAAGTGAGGGGGCTTCTGTTTTGGGGCATTTAGGATTTTTTTAGGATTTTTTTGCAAATCTTTACCGTGATTTGAATGTGTGATGTGAAATTCAGCTTGCTTGAATTAGTGTACTATTATGTATGTCTTCGTTCTGTTTAAAGAATCAGTTAGGTAAGGGATCACTTGGTAATTAGTTTTTATGATTATTCATACCATGTCTGGGCCAAATTAGATATTAAAGTAAAAGAGGGTCTATACTATATGAAAAAGTTCAGAATTTCCTTTGTCTGCTGTTACAAACTTCCTTTTTAAAGGAAAACAGGATTTTTTTTTTTTAATATATATATTCTTTTGTGTTATTCTGAATTATATGACACTTCTTTGCCTTTCCTTCTCTCCAGGCTCTTGTGAGACATGTCCAGGCAAAAGGATACCCCAATGAACGCTTTGAACTTCTCACCAACTTCCCTCGAAGGAGACTCTCCCACATGGACTATGAGATCACGTTACAGGAGGCAGGCCTGTGTCCTCAAGAGACTGTCTTTGTGCAGGAAAGGAATTAGCACCGTGGCCTGAGTTCTCCCAGCCTTCCTCCCCTCTCCTCTTTGCCTGGGACACCAACTCGTTAAATATGCAGTTGAGAGTCATAGGATTGCAATGCTGAAATCAGGCAGGCAGCTGACTGGTCCTTCTCTCTCTTCTTCCCTTCTCCTGCTATAGTGACCAAATGAGAGTGTTCAGAGTTGTGTTTTCTTCCTCAGCCTGGACCCTGCGGAGAGCATTGGGAAGAACATCTCTCCTTTGTTTTCATGGAAAAAAGTAAAACGGTGATCTGTGTATCTAGTATGCTGGGGCTTGGAGTGGCCATAATACACATACTCTTCTTGCTGCTGTTCTTAAATCTGTTTCATTTAATTTATTTTTTAAAATAGTGTGTGATAAGGCACTGAGTCATCTCTCTGTAAGGGGAGGGTGTAATCTTCAGTACAGTCTTCCGTTTGTTTTGATTCCCTACATGAAAGGTCTCCATTAACCTTACAGCCTTCTCAAGGGTTCAGTTATCTAGTGCTCTGTGAAATCTTGGGGTGTGGGAAGGAGTTGGGTTGCGGTGTGGTGAGTTACTCGTGTATGGATAATCCTTTCGTCTCCCTTAGGCAGTCTGGCATGGGAGCATATTGACCTTTCCTGCTCTCCTGCCTGTTCTGCCAGCGTGAGGCAGGGAGCCTTTGTGGTTCCACCAATTCTGCTTTTGAGCTGCTGCTCGTTGGCTGTGTTTGCTGGTGGAGGGGCAGCTCGTTTTGGACAGGCTTGAGTTTGTATCTGCTCTGGGAGCATTGTTCCACATTAACTTCTCTAACAGGTAAGTTAACCACACAGAGTTGATTCTGCCTTTTCAGTCCTAGGTCTGTTTTATCGGTAGCTTCTCTTCTTCCCCCCTGCCCCTCCCTGGTTGTACTAATGTGCGTGGGGCTAGGCTGGGATTTGTTGAAGCAATCTCATATAAAATAACCAACAGCTGTATCAGCAGTAGGGCAGAGGGGAAACTAGATTACAGACAGCAGCATGAAACTTCCATCAGTTCTGCTGCTGGAGAGACTGTGGTCCCGTACTGCAAACCTTCCTTTCTCACCCCTTTTTTCAGAGCAAAGCAAGTCAGCTGCAGGGCGGCGGGCAGCTGACAACGCCTTCCTTTCTTCTTTGCTCAGCTGTAAGCGAAGGAGTAACTTTACACTCATCATCTTGCTATCCAAAACAAAACTGGGAGCCCTAGGTTAGTTAGCTTTGCATTGGTTTTGTTACACTCGGTAACCTCTCTCACAAGGAAGCCAGCGTTGCACTTGGCTGCAGCAGGTTTATTTTTAAACCATCGAGAAACATGCCTCTTAAGCCTGGTAAGTGGCTTTTCCTGCTGGTGTAGTGGTAGCGCTCACTTAATTTTTTCTTTCTTGAGGCTTTATTTAGAAAAAGATTAATCTTTTTATAACCTGTCAGGGAGTTAAGAATGAGAAATTGAAGATTTATATTAAAAAGGGGATTTTTCTTCCGTTTTGCAGTTCCTAGTAGTTTGTTCTGTTCCAAGAAATTACAAGCCTGTTCATTTTGTTTTGTTTCTCTGGCACAATGTATTTTTTCTTTCAGTTTTCTTTTGCTTTGGTCTGGGAGCAGGAGGCAGGGAAAAAAAAAATCAAGAAATATACGTCCCTGCATGTGGCTCTTCTCTGCCTTCATTCTTCTCCTCTCTTTCCCCCTTCTTCCCAACCCAAATAAAACCAGTGCTGCAGCACACGCGTACATCAGCTGTGCTGTGGTGGCAGAAAGCTGTTAAGAAACAGCACCAACCAGGCCTTTATTCATGCTGAAGCCCTTTGGAGTTTGGAGGAACGTGGCTGAAAACTTTGAGTTCTGCCTGCGACAGCTTGGAGAGTGAAGGTATAAGCTAGTTGGGCTCTATTTATAAAGAGCCTTTGTCACAATTGCTTCTAAGTTCAGATTGCTTTTGACAAGTTTGGAAAAAAAATGCCTTAAACTTCTGGTTGCAAAATAAGATGTTGAAATATGAAGGACAAAGGAAAACAATCCTTCAAAGGCTGTGGTTTGTAGCTTCCTATGGGTGTTGCTTGGCCATAATTTGCGTGTTGTGTTGCAAGGACTGTTGTGAGTTTGGAGGAGCAGAAGTGCATGTGGCCAGTGGAAGTCTTTCCAGGTAGAGGACGAAACAGAGCTAACGTGGAGAAGTTTCCTTTGCATGTGCTGCTCTTCATCTAACAGTGCTTTGTTTTCATATTTAATGTCTAATTGCAGCTAGTAGTATCAGTCACAACCAATATTCACAAACAGAAGGCAAAATGAGTGCTGCTTTCCCCTGCCAGGTGCTTCTGACACATTTACTGCTGGCTTCCCACATGTGATCTTTCAGAGGTCCAGAGAAGGATTTCAGGTCTTCTTGGTGATATGTGCTCTAAGTCAAGCTGATTGACCGGCTTCAACCTCACAGCATTCCCTACGGACGTAAAAAGAGCCGTTAAAGGCCATGCCAAACGTTTCTGGGCATAATTTTGGTTAGGCTTTGAATTTTTACATTTCTCGTGTTCATGGACTGAAGTATGTTGCCCTTCCTGATAAATTGGATAAGTTGACAGCACGAGTATTAAAGGAATGGCCATGTATGTGCATAACAGCCTTGTAAAATATAGTTGTCTGTAAAAAGGCATCCAAGGGTACCATTGTTCCTAAGTGGATTTAAACAGCAATTTTACTTCAGCATACTTTCCAGAGCTCACTAGGTCTGCTGCCTTGCTCCTGCAGGAGAATAACATCTCCCGTCTGTAAAGCACGTCGGTGCTGCAAACAGCTTGTGTTTCATGTGGTCCACTACTTTCATAGATGCATTTTTTTTAAAGACTACCGAATTTATATGCTCATCTAAATCAGCTTATGCCAGCTTCCTCTTTTACTGGTGCTGTGGTTTGTACCCTTGCAGAAACTGGCAGCTGGTTTTAGTACGTGTTTTAATAAATAAACCTCACTGCTGAAGGGCCTGATTTCTCAAATTCCTGCTCTTGGTGGAGCACTGAGCTTGTTTGCAGGAACTCAAGAGCAACAAGGGCTAAACTAAAAGCAATTTTTCTTCTGGGGGGCAAGGCATCGCTTGCGCTGCGTTTCATTGGGTACCAAACGCTGCGGAGATGCATAAAATGTGGTGTTTGTGGTTGTCTTTCTAAACCACGTAGAAATAGAGAACAGGCACCTGCATGGGAATGTCCGTGTGAATGGGAAGACGCGTGTCATTTCAGGGACTTAGCACTTGTTTTTTATCCCTCCTTAGTTTTTAATAAATGTTACTCCTTTCAGAAATTACTTTCTGTAAATGGAAGAGCCACTTGTTTAAAGGCAAAACAGCAAAACAAAATTCATGTTTGGAGCCCTATACTGGCCATGTGCGGTGTTGGAAGTACCCACAGTCGCATGTTTGGAGTTGATCTGAACACGTTTGACGACTGGTTGTTGAGGTCTGTTGGTTACATTCTGCAGAGACAGTCTTGTGGAGGTTTTCTCTGTCCGAGCCCAAGATCCTCGTGCAGTTTGGTTATACTCTGCTTTGGTATCTGCTCCTGGACTGGCAAGGTTAATGGATACCCTTTCTGCGTTGTTGTACAGGATGACTTTTACTACAGTCTCCTCTTGTCTGAGGGATGCTTAGTGTCTCCTAATAAATTAGTGTCACTCCCAATAAATATAGCCATATGTATATACATACATACACACACACAAACACACGTGTTTTTAATGGTAGAATGCGGCACAACATCCGTGCCTCGACTTGCCTCAGTCTTATCTTCTGTCGTTTTACATGGGTATATTATGAGTGAGTGCAGAAGTTTGGGATTTGGTCACTGTCTTTAATTACTGTGAGTGTCTGCAGTACACAGAAAAGTCATTTTGTAACTGCTTGTTAAACGGTGCTGAGAGTTTAAGGTATAGAAGGATAGATAGTAAAAGTACTTGGAGCAGGGGGACAAAGTGCTATTTTATAGAACAGATTTATATGAAGAACATCTGGGTAAAACTCAGAGACGTTGGGCCTCATGAGGGGCACCAGACTATAGGATAGATGATTTTTAAAAATGAGGCTGTTTCCTCTAATTGGTGAACTAACAGTTTCAAAATTATGACTTTGCCTGTCGTTTTTTACGGTAGTCAGATATTTCTTCAGTGATGGCGACTTCACGTGGGAGGAGGGAGAGGACTAATTCGGACGATTTCAGTTCACGGTGCTGGGAGGGACCAAACTCAAGGAAACCTCTGATCTATATACATAACTGCTGCATTTTTTTATAAATATGTGTAAATGTCCTATTGTAATATTTGATCCTGGAAATAAAACAAACTGTTTTCACTAGCTTCCTTCATCTCTTGCTTTTTGGGTTTGGGGTATTTTTGTTGGTTTAGTTCTGAAAGTCTGTCCTTACATTATATGGAGAGTTTCTGAGTTTTTCCTTGAGGTTATTTGGGCAGAAGGAAAGAAAATCAAGCTGAGTTCCCTATATGTGTGTTATCTTACCCTTTTGTAAAATTGTCAGGTTGGGTGCTTTTCTTTTTCCTTTGGCCCCTCGTCTGTGAATCCCAACTTGGCAGAATAGGTCTGAGAGCCACAGCTTCTGTTGAACCTCTGGGAAGTTTATGGTTTTCCTATCCTGGCTGTAGCCGCTTTCGCTGGCCTTGAGTTTCTTTACAAAAGAAGTAGCAGGAGCTGCAGCGCAGCTGATAAAGCCCAAGTGTTTGTTATTTTATGTGCTAGCTGCAGGTCTGCCCTCCCAGCAAGGACAGGGCTTGCCTGAATTTTAAGCCCGTTTGCAATATGGTGTCTGGTAATAAATACAACCAGGTAACGGACTTCAGTAGAAAGCATCGAGTTCCGGCTGACAAGAAGCGCTGATTACAGCGAGCTGCTTGCTTCCTAACCCAGGAAAGCTTCAGCCTATTCTAGTGGTTACAAAATCTTGTGAGACAAACTTCTGGTACCTTGACAAGAGAAATACCCTCATGTAAATGAAATAAAAGAGGCAGGGCTAGGATTTTCCATCCTTCCCAGTGGAAGAGCAGAGAAAATGTGACTTTCTGTTCTGAACCGTTGATGTCGTCCTGGTACAGATGTTGTCAAGGCAGAGCCTCTAACTTTTGCAGTTGTCTTTTGGGCTCCTTGGGATGTTCCTGTAGTGGCCTCACATGAAATGCAAATGAGCAGATTCCCTTCTGGACAGTGGGGAAACAAAAGCTTAAGAAACTGATCTCAGGTCATCCTCGTGTTCCTGACTAGGTAGGTCTCCTCTGGATCGGTACCTTCAGCCAATGTCTTAGTCTTGCCCCATCTGAACTCTCCAAACAGTTATGGAATAGGGTGACTGTGCCAACAGTCACGCTAAAAACTTCAGCCAGCGTTCGTTCATCGTGACTCGTTTCCAGCATGCCTCGGAGAGGAGGGCAAATGCGCTTGGCTCGGCTTATCCAAGCCCAAAGCTTTCTCAAGGGAGGTGGTCCGAATTCAGTGGTTGTCCTCCTGGGAGACACTGACCTCCAGGGGAGCCCCGGAGAAGGCTGTTGCTCTAGCTGCCTTTCCAGGGGTATCTTGGAAGTGACTTTCTCTTTAGTTTTCGGCGTGTGCATGTCTTCCTCTCACTATGTTAACTGGACAATTCCAGTTTCTGTGATGAAGACTTGCTTGTGCGCCTCTCAAGGCTGGAAAACAGCCTGATCGCTTCGTGCAGCTTAGGAAAATATTTCCTGTTCCAACTGAGTTGGAAATATTTTTTCATCACAGTCTGCAGGTTAAGGAATTGCAGGATAGACTCAAGATGCCTCTTGTTTTTAATCTGTTCATTTTTTCTTTCTGCAGGCTCCTTCCAGCTTTTAACTGGGGTGGTTTATCTCATCTGAAGTGTTAAATCAGATGAAATCCATAAGGGAGCTAAAACAAATGCCATCTTGTCTAGCAGCATCGTGTCGTATTTCTTCTTCAGTCTGAGTTCTAGCCCCAAACTCCACACAGGGCTTGTTGAAGGGGATCGCTGTTGGCAGCGGACGTGCCCACACCTGAGTGCAGAGACATGTTAGCTAGTGGCAGAAACAGATCTGCAGTGTTACTGCGAGGACGGGGAGAGAGCACTGAATCGTGCTGAGCATCCTCTGGGCAGGACTGAGGAGGTCTTCAGGTTGGCACAGCATGATTTGATCTTGCTGATGAAAACTCAGCCTCCTTGATTCTCCTTGAAGCCGAACCACTCTTGAAACCCAACCTGCCATGCAATTTCAACAGCCCTGGAGGAGTCTGGGGAAGCGAAGTGCAGGGGAACGTGGTTAAGAGAGCAGGCGCAGTGGCTATGAAAAACTCGCAGACCTTGAAGTTCAGGAAGAGCCATCACTGAACGTGACCTGCAAACCGCGGACTGGAGAGGCAGAGTGTGACGGGACAAAGCAACATGAACCGACTGGGATGAAAGCAGCCGGTGTGTCTCCAGCTGTGATCCGGTGTTGGAGAAGGAGTTGGCAGGAGGACCTTGCCGCGCCAGAATCGCTTTGCGGGGGACCACGTTTGGCAGCACCGCGGCTGGGTGACTTGGCAGCAGGTTTCTTGTCTGTAATTGCCGTGCTGACGCTTTCATAATGAAGTTCTCACACGAGAAAGGGAGGCACGCAGCTGCTGACGGTGCTTGGGAAGATGTGCAAGGCTAAAATTAGCCTTTTATTATTATTTTTACTGTTATGGACTCGGGCTGGAGTGGGTGTAAGGGGAAGGTCAGTGATCCTGGGGAAAAGATTCACCCTGACACTTCACGCTGAATGGCATGGGGTTTTCTGTGGGAGATGATTGGCTGGATCATGTGTGTGGCAACGTAGGAAGCTCAGATTGCCGTGACGTAGAAAAGGGCACAAGATGAGGTTGCAACACATTTTCTTCCAGTGGAGTGAAAAACGCTTCCTCTCTTTCTAAGTAAAAAAAGAGAGGAAGGAAAAATTGGATTTTTCTCAGCCGTCTGCTGTCCTGCATGTCCTACACCTTTCGCCTTGGCCGCTGTCTCCTTTTTAGAGATCGACTCATGTTATTTAAGAATAAAACCGGGATTTACGTGCTGGTGCAAACTCTGATTTGCCTTTCAGAGGAACTGCCATTATTCAGATAATCTGTTCCTCTCAGCTTATTTTTCTTAGAAAAACGGAATTGGCTGATGTAACCCAGCCTTACCCATTCATCTTTTTCCATGTGGCACTCAAGGCCTTCAACTCCATTTTCTGTTTCTTCCAACAGACAGTAGCACTCTGTACTTAGAGCAGGTTTTACGTTCTCCACAGTCCCACACTCATTGATTTGAAAGCAAGAAAAGCCACTTTGAAACGTGTTGGCAAACGCTACGCGTGTGCGTTACCCTAGGGAGAGCCATTTGGGTTATAAACTAAAAGGTAGTATTCTAGTTGCTTTTTTTTAATTTCAGAGCAAGTCTGTGTCAGGGCTGTGAGAAGCTGCCCTTACGCTTCGTCTCCTGTGGCTGTTGCAGATGGGGAAGCCCACGTCCCAAGCAGCTGAGGTCCTCATGATGAGTGCACGAGGAATATGAACGTTCTCCAGACTCTCCTTTCAGGAGATTCTTCCTTTCGCCTGCACAGCCCATGAGCAATTCTCCTCTGTGCTTGTGCTGCCTGCAACTCCTCTGCCAGGAAAACTGCCCCATTTTTGCCATTTTTTGTACTACAGCTTCCCTGTCTCCTGTTTTCAGACATGGAGGTCATGTTCTCCTGGTCCTGTTCCTGCCTTGGAGCTGCTACCGTCAGACCTTCTCTGTGGGGACAGAAGAGGAGCTTCCCCATTGCACGTTAGCTGCCAGCCATGGGCACCCCGGGTGGGACTTCGAAATGTGTCTGATGACTTGCAGTAATTAAGATATCCAGAAATAACCTTTTGCTCTCAATGTTATCACCAAGGTGTGAGATATACACGTAATGGGGTACGTTCAGTATCAGGAGGAAAAGCTGGGCCATCTACAAGGAGACAAAGGGCAAGAGATAAGAACCAGCTGAGACATGAGACTATTTATTCAGAAGCTGTAGTTAAAATATTAGTGTGCTGCTCCTGTGGGTAAATATGAGAAGAGGCAAACCTGAACTTTTCAGCATCCACACACAGAGCTCTTGCGCAATGAAGTAAATAAGGTGAAACGTAATGGAATAAGCCCTTGGTGAAGGACGTGGACCCGTGGCAGAAGGATAGCGTTCAGAGCAGGGTGCAGAGGAGAGAGGAGAATGTTCTCCCTACGCAGTCACGCAGGTCGTTCCAGGATAAACGGTGTTTGCTACTCGGGCAGTGGTCAAAGCATTTAGGGCGGAGGTGGTAGAAGCCTTAAAATCTGAAGTTACGCATGTTCTGGTGGACTCGTGGGTTCTGCCAGTGAAAGGGGGCATAACTGAACAGATGGATCAGCCGCAGCGTCGGGAGAGGCTGCCTTATTCAGACAGGACAGTCATCCTTCCTTTTAAGCCACCAGCTGTGTGGGAGAGGGAAGGATCGTGACTGATGCAGTGGGTGGACCTTGGGGTGGAGGAGGAAGACGTGGAGCATATGCTGGGGCATCATAAATAGTCACCCATGCGTGATGCCTCCAAGACAGGGCTCATCCGAGGGGTGGACGCTGCTGGCTCCACGTGGCATCGCTCCCAGGTAAGCCGGGAAGGCGAGAGGACAGGTTCCCTGGGCTTTGCTTGAATCCTCTTGCTTTTGGCCATGGAGACACGCTGGCAGGAAGGGAGTCTTTTTGTTTGAGTGTCCTAACGGGGACCCATTCAGCTGCACTTTTGCTTTACCTCCTCTTACAGCGGGGTTTGTCTGTCTCTGTTGACTGAGGTAGAAGATAGCAGCTAATGCAAGCTTGCTGCTTGCTCAAGGGGAGCGCTGAGGGGCAGCAAGCTGTGGAGAGCTTCCTGGAGGAAGGAGACCTTCTGCCTTCCCCAGGGAGAAGGCAGCGGTGGAGGGGAAGGAGAGTCCTTGGTGAGGTTCAGGGAAGACTTGCCGAAGACCACAAAAGCCTCTGAGCAGCCCACGCTGTGAGCTCCAGAGGAGCAGGAGCTATTCTGGAAGGTCTTCCAAAATGGAGAGGTGGGACTCAGCAAGGGGTACTCATGGCTCTGGGGGGACCACCATGCAGAATCCTTGGACTGCAGGCAGGACGGCAGTGAGGGCAAGAGGACCTAAATTCCTTAAAACCGAGGCAGGGAGGATAGAAAGCGGAGGGGAGGTGAAGCTCCAGGCTGGTGGAGCTGGTGATCCGCCTTGGGCTTCTTGGCTTGCATCCTCTCAAAGCAGCAGGGTTGTGCAGCCCTCCCTGGCCCCCAGCAGCCTGCCGGGACTGGTATCCAGCAGGTCGCAGCGGTGGGAAGCCCCACTGGGCTGGTGTCCCCCGGCCTCTCGGGCCATGCAGGGGCTGGTGCGCAGCCTGAGCTGCTCCTCCCCGTCACTGATGCCGCGTGTGAGGGGGGCTGAGGCAGCTCTTCCCACGGAAACAACCACACTGCTTGCTTCTGCTTCTGCAAAGCCAGAGCGAGCCTGGAATAAATCAGCCAGTGGAGAAGCAGCTTGATTCAGGGGGCTTGTGCCAAACGGGTTGCAAGCCACCGGGAAGGGGAGAAATGGGGAAAACCAACCTGAAGCAAAAATAAACACAGAGTAGAAGAAACCTGGGAAGCCAGGAAAACGGCAAACCAGGTTGTTTCCAGTGGTCCCAGAGTGACCGATGGATGTCCCCTGTGTTGCAAGTAACAGAAGAGGGAGAGCTACTTTTTTACAAGGTATCACCTGGAAATGGGCAGGCACTTTCTCGGTGAACTGAGAACTTAATAAAATGCCAGTGGAACTGCATGGCTTGCCTGAGGACAGGTGATAACCTTTTCTTAATTAACTTTAATTGTTTTAAGCATATTCAGAGCTACGGTAGGACTTGTGTGTGTTGCGGATGGGGTTGCTGTTGGATTTGACTGGAGACTGATGTCCTTGTCTGGGGATTTTGCCCCTTTGCTGACTCCCTTCTGCTCATCGTAAGCGCTCGCAGTCAAAGCGAGCTGTGGTGGCTGGAATCCTGCCTGCAGTAACATCTGGCAGGAGCTGACCCCACGGGGTGCGCGGGTTTCAGGACTCAGTGAGGGACCTGCCATTGTCTTAAACTCCCTTGCCTATTCGGCATAGAAATATTAGCAGGTCTGAAGGTGGGCTTCTCCTTCTGTGATCAAATAGCTCAACCTCCAGACAACTGTTTGGTGGCAGTAGATCGATATTAACATTTATTTTTAATATTTAATTAACATTTTAATATTTAATTAATTTTAATATTTAATTAATATGGTGTGGGGGAAATAGGTTTTCCACTGGAAATTTCTCTCGAGTAAGGGCAGTGCCAGTGGGGTGGGCTGGGACCCGAAAGCACAAACCACCAAACTCCCATCGATCCGCAGCTGTGTGATGGGCTCAGGGTGGGGCACTGCAGGGCCAAAGGCAGCCCCTTCCTCCCCTCTTCCTCCCCATCCCTGTGCAGGTGGCCATGTGCGTGGGGACGTGCAGCCGGATCGTGGGTCCCTGCCTGCTGGCGCTGGGCACGCTCTCTGTGGCAGCCAACATCCTCCTGCTCTTCCCTGGCGGGGCCTCAAAGTACCTGGCGGAGGGGCACATCAGCAAGCACGCCAAGGCCATGCCGGGCGTCTGGGGAGGCGGCATCGCCGTGAGTACCACGGTTCGCACCGCGTCCTTCCTCCCGTGTCTGTGGAGCAGGGGTGGAGCGAGCGGCTCCCCTTCGTCCCCCAGTCGCTTCTTCCTTCCCGCAGGTGCTGCTGGCAGCGGCCCACATCACGGCGGTGGGGTGGCGATGCGCCGGCTGCTCCGACTGCGGCACCCGTCGCAATGTAAGGCGGCGCCGGGACCCCCGTGCCAAAGCAGTCCCAAGCGACGCGTGGTGGGAAGCGGGGGGTGGCCCCATGGTGGGACGTGGCAGGGTGCCGCCTCTCCCATGGCCCCGCGGTGGGACATGGCATGGACCCCCCTCTCCTCCAGCCCCATGGTGGGACGCGATGGGTGGCCCTTGTCCCGTGGTGGGACGTGGCAGGGTGCTGCCTCTCCTGTGGCCCCGCGGTGGGACATGGCATGGACCCCCCTCTCCTCCAGCCCCATGGTGGGACACGATGGGTGGCCCTTGTCCCGTGGTGGGACGTGGCAGGGTGCTGCCTCTCCCGTGGCCCCACGGTGGGACATGGCATGGACCCCCGTCTCCTCCAGCCCCATGGTGGGACGTGGCAGGGTGCTGCCTCTCCCGTGGCCCCACGGTGGGATGCTGCATGGCGCCAGCTCCCCAGGGGACAGGGCTTCCCGTTCGTGCTGTCATGCGCTCTGCCCCACCGGGCTCCGCACGGCAGCTCCCTGCCCGCTTCTGCCCAGCTCAAAACAACCCAACCCAGCGACGGCTCTGTCCTCAGCCTCAGCACCCTGGGGCTGGAGCCTCTTGGGGTGGAGGGGAGGGGAGTTTTGCCCCCTTACCAAACTCCACCGATGAGGCACAGCCACGTTTTGGAGCCTGCCTGACATTTGGTGTCCCCCCGCCCCGTTCTCCACGGGTGCTGCCCACAGGCTTTCATCTCCGCCGTGCTCTCCAAGCTGGCACTGCTGGGAGCTGCCGCCTGCTTCGTCCTTTCCGGGGTGGGCTTGACCAACGGACCCCTCTGCTTCTACAACACCTCTGAGCATGGCCGTGGGCACGGCACCCTCTGGGGTTACCCCTTCCTGGACGCCAGCGGCCAGGAGCCTGATGCCAGGTGAGGCAGCGGGGTTGAGTTGCCAGTGCCACCTCATCAGCTCATCGCTAATTAAGTCAGTGCTGTTCGTGGTGGGTGGGCTTGCTGATGCTGATGCAAGACCCCAGTAGCTCAAGAGGTCCTTGCCTTCCATGGCTTTCTACGTGGTGCTCCCCATCCCCATCACCCCGCTGACCCCGCTCATCCTCGTGATGAAGTCGGGGTGTCGGGGGCACACCTCCATGGTGGCAAGCGATGCGATTCCTCACCCGCCACAGGGCAGCATCTTGCATCTCCTCCTCTCCCTGTCATGTAGGGCAGAGACCTACCTGTATGACCGTCGCACCTGGAGCATCTGCCTGGAGCCGGCGGGCGTCGTGGCCTGGAACGTCATCCTCTTCTCCCTCCTGCTGCTCGTCAGCGCTGCTGAAATGGTGCTGGCTTCCGTCCAGATCCTCAACGGCTGCCTCGGGTGCCTTTGCGGCTTTTGCGAGGGGAAGTAGGGACCTGCCACGGTGCCAAGGAGGCTGGTGCTTGGGGGAGTTGTCATCCCCGTCTATCCCTCAGCTGATGGCAAATGCCATGGCGGGGACACGGCACAAGCTGTGATACCAGCCCCGTGCAAGAGCCTGGTGCAAGACAGACAGACTGTCCCAGGGGTACAGACACCCCAGCCCGCAGGAGACGTCGAAGCGGTGTGCGTGGGGCTGGCGCGTGAAGGGCTGCCTCCGTGCAGAGCCCTCCGCCCCGGCGACACCTCTTCCTACGCCCTGGGGTGGATGGCCTTGGGGTTAGCAGCCATTTGGGGTTGGAAACCAGCCCGGTGAGCGACGGAGGCGAGGACCTGGTTCCTGCCACCCTGGCACGAGCCCAGCGGCTTCCCGGCCGCTCCTCATCAGCCTCCACCTGCCCCAGTGCAAAATGTGATACCTTGGTCTTTGTAGTGATAAGCGCTGGCACATTAACTTATTTTCGTTAATCAATCTGTATTTAGGGCAGCTTGTGCTGGTGTTTATCTCCCGTGCATGGCAGGAGGGAGGAAGGGAACCGGAGGAGCTGAGCCAGGCTCCGACTGGGGCTGGGGAACATGGATGGAGACATGCTGAAGGAGGCAGTGCTGGAAGCGAGGTGTAGTCCCGCAGAGTCCACCCACACGCGCACACCTGCGTGCGGCAGACGTTGGCAGCAGCCGCTCGCCCCATCGCGCCACTCGCCGCTGCACTCGCAAGGGCTGCCACCGGCTTCGGCGCATGCCCCATCCCTGCGTGGGGACACAGGGACCGAGCGGGGGGACAGGCCTGAACCTGCCTGTGCTGGGAGGATGCCTGCCCCAAAACTGGTAAGGTTCAGAGGAAAGTAGCGATGTCCACGATACCTTAACTAAACAAGCAATCAGCCAGATTAAAGAGTAACTGGGTAATTGGGGAGAGACCACGGAGAAAAGATAAATTGGCTCTAACAGATTCACTCAAAAGGAGCAATAAAATAAAAGAACTTACATATTTATGACCATGGGAGGAAAGATCCCAAGAGCAGAGTGGTTGCACCAGGTATGGCACAGCTGGAGCATCACGCCCTGAGACAACGCACCCAGGTCTTCTTCCCTGCATTGCTGCTCCCCATTATGTATTTCATGGGTGGCTCAGGTGCTCAGAAAGGAGCCCGGGACTGAGCTGGTGGCACAAGCCTCCATGCCCAACCAACTATGTAATTAAAAAATAGCAATAAAAATGAGATAAACCCCACTTTTGGGACGGTAGCGCATGCCTTCGCTGTGATGTGGCCGTGCTGGCCAGTGGCAGGACCTCAGGCTGTGAGCACCCCAGCGTGCCAGGTCCTGGGTTGGTGCCCTGGGGTCTGGTGTTGGGGAGCCGACCGCGGGAGGCACTAGGAGACGCGGCAGCTCCTTCGTCCCCGCTTGCCGCAGCGTGAGGGGCCACGATCCTGCCGGGACACAGTGGCTGTCAGGGGGATGTTTTGGAGCATGTCGTGCAGCGTGAACATGCTGAAGGAGATCTGCTCGTAGGGCGACCGTGTCCCATTCTCATAGAGGCAGGCAAAGGAGATGGCTCGGCCACCAGAGATGGAGGCCTCATTGTAGGGCAGCTCCATGTAAGCCAGGTCTGAGTAGGCACTTGGGCCCTCGTAGATGACCCATGGCTCGGTCCAGCTCTCCGCATCCCTGGGGAAGGTGCTCAGGTGAACCCCCATGTTGACCCGTGACATGGAGCTGGTGGGGTGGGAGTAGAGGACCCATGTTGGCGCATGGAAGAAGGCAGCAGGGCTGGGGGGCACTGCAGGGTTCCCTCTGACCAAGGTAAGGCCATGGGCATCACCGTGATGCCCTGGGGTAGGACAGCCCTCCTCAGGCTCAGCTGGTTCACGGTGGCTGCCGGTGGCCATGGCAGGCAGGTACCGAAACCCCGGGAGCATCCCAGGGAGCAGCCGGTGAGCTGAGCCCTGGATGGGCAGCACGGGGTCCCGGGGAGCAGTGGAGACATACACGAAAGGTGCGGGGAAGCCGACGACGCTGCCGTGACAGCCATGGGGGGGCTCGACCAGCCGCTGGACCAGCTGCCCCCCGTGGAAGACGGCCCCGTCATCTGTGCTGAGTGCCTGGACCCTGAAGCCCAAGGGGCTGCGGGCGTTGCAGTAGAGGACGTTGGAGCCGTCCTCCTCATCCACGGAGACCAGCTGGCACTCGCCCGTCTGCAGGTTGGGGATGAACTCCCCGAAGCGCCAGCTCCGGCCGTGGTCGTCGCTGTAGAAGGCGAAGGAGTGAGGGGTGGTCTTGCAGAGCTGCCCGAAGCACTCCTTGCAGTCGATGTGGTAGCTGTAGGCGGGCACCAGCAGCCGGCCGGACCGCAGCTGGATCCCGTGCCCGGGGCCCAGTGCGAACGTCGCCCAGTCTGGGGAGCAGAGATGGGATGGGGGGGGGGTGAAAGCAGCCTCCTTGGTGCCCCTGCCATGCCCAATGTGGAAGGGTCTCCAGAGCATCCCCCAGCCTAGCCGACCAAGGAGGGGGGAGGGCAGCAGAGCCTAGCGCTGCCTGTTTGTCCTCATGCATGGCGCTACCCATAGCCACGGGCCTCTCCATCTTCTCTCCCCCTCTGCTTGAGGTCCTCCTTCCACCCCATCTCTTTTGATGCTTGTGGGCTTCCTACCCCAAGGCCACCTCCAGCCACACCACAAGTGGCTCCAGGAGGCCAAAACCTATGGTCACGCTCTTGCTGCCTGTCCTCCCCCCTCCTCGCCCCTGTCCAGTGGGCTACCTTTGATGGTCCCGCCAATGACCTGCTGCGTCAGGTCCGTGGCCGTGCTCCAGCTCAGGCCCTGGTCAGTGCTGGTGACACAGCAGAGGCGGGTGACATTTTGGCCAGTGACAATCTGGTAGGCTTCAGGTGTCCTGCCCAGCACCGTGATGAAGAAAAGGAAGAGGGTGCCGGTGAACTCATCATAGAGAGGGCAGGGGTTCATTGACCGGTGGTGCTGCAGCGTTGCCGTCTCCAGCACGCGCATGTCTTCCCACTGCTCGGAGAGGATGGAGAGGGGTGAGGACCACCCTGCTTCACCAACCCAGCCTCCCCTCCCCATGTGGGTGCCTCCAGGAGCTCAGCTGTGCCATGCAACAGTGGTGGAGGAGGATGACCCGGCTGTCCCCATGCCCCAGCCCAGTGTGTCCCCTCCCAGCTGCATCCCCCGTCCCACCTCCACGTAGCTCCCGTAGACGGTGCCGCGGCGCAGCACCAGCACATTGGCGTGAGCATCGTCGGCGCTCAGCCGCTCTTCCGCGAAAGCCAGCAGCTTGGCCACGCAGGGCAGGTAGAGCAGGGCGGGCACGCGATACGTGACGCCGTTGGACTCCTTCTCGAAGAGCACGGTCCGGGCGGGAAAGTACCGGGAGCCCATAGCATCTGTGGCAGAAAGATGCAGCCCCACCCTGGTGGGATGATGAAGGAGAGGGGCACTAGTTGCNNGGCACGGTTAGGGGTGCGGGCTGGGAGCTGGGTGGTCCTTGGAGAGGTCTNGGGTTTAACTTGGCGNGCTTGGGTTTGGGGACACCCCTGGGAGCANGGGCTGGAGGGCAGGTTGCTACAGGCAGGGTTGGAGTTGAGAGGGGCTGAACGTGTGCTGCTGTGGTGGCAAGTCACCGCAGCTCAAAGGCGGGATGAGATTTTGGGTGACACCAAAGAGGCTGACCTGCACTACCCCAAAATGAAATTAAATAAAAATAAATTGATCTTCAAGATGCTCTTCAAAAGGGTTTCTGGTAAATCAAGGCCAGTCAGGAAAGGGCAGGGTGAGACCTGCCGTTCCCCGCTCCCAAAGTCAAGTGGGTGTTGGGGGCCCAGAGTCCGTCTCCGCACGCCCAAGACCCCGGGACCAGCCCAGGCTCTTCATAAGGGGGTCAGGGAGGGTTTTGTCCTGCGTTTCTGGTGCCTCCAGTGCAGCGGACCCGGCCGGCTCCCTGTACCCCCTGCACTGCAGGGTTGTTCTGCAAGGCACAACATGAGCTGCGGGGTCCCCGGCCAGGCTGTCCCCGCCGCAGCGGGGTGCGAGCGGTCCCCAAGCACCCCTCCTTTGGGGACAGCAGTACTGCCACTGCGGTCAGCTGCCCCCAGGCTATGTGTCCCAGGTCATCACCGCAGGAGTGGCCAAGGGCAGCTTTCACCTGCGTTTTAATGAGGAGCTTTGGCTGATCAAACGCCCCGGGGAGAAAGCGAAGGCACTCACCAGGTCCTGCTCAGCTGGGGGGGTCTCCCCTCCGTCCCTCGCCCCCGCCACGGGGTAACGCCAGCTCCCGCAGCCGCCGGCTTTCTGCAGAGCCTGTCGCCACACAGCTTCGCTGCCGCCCCCCTTGCGGGGTCCCCCCACCGATGGGTCACGGGGCTCCCAGGAAAAAGCCCTGAGTCAGCAGTGGCAGTGGCTCGTGCAGCACAAAGGCACCATTATCAGCGTGGGCAGAGCCCGTGGCTGCTGAGCCACCTTGCTTGGACCCCCCCCCAACCCAGGAGGGGATGCAAAGGGAGACATGGAGGGGTGTTTGCATCTCCTGCCTCCGTTTCCCTCCTCCTGCAGGTGGCCAGAGGCCAGACCTCCCTGCCCAGGTGCTGCCACCCATGCTCACCATGGTCCACCCCCAGCTGTTAGCTCCCCAGCCTGGGCTGTGGTCCGGAGGGTCCCAGCCTTCCCAGGACCCCTCATCCACACACAGGTCAGCTGTTAAGAAATTATTTTTACGCTTATATTCCATCCCTGGGACCAGCTTAGCTAAAGGGGCTTGACAAAATTCATATGGCAAGTCACGATCAGAAGTTCCAAGGCAAAAGCTCAAGCTCAGGCTCCAGAATTGGCTGGGAAAGGCCCTCGGGGACGACCCAGGCTGAACACGTGCGGCTGCCATCTCCTCTGGCCCGGCCAGTTGCAAATGCCTCCTAAGCCTGGTTAATTTTAGCTGGGGCTGCTGGAGCAGAAAACCGTGCAGGCGCTGTTAATCTCGTGTTGCTCCTGCTGTAGCTCACACNGGTAGTGGAGGAGCACAGGTTGCGCTGCAGGAGGTTAACCCCTGCCTCCGCTGGCTTCCTGCCACGTTTAAACGTAGCTGAGGAAAATCCCTGCTCTGCTTCTCACCTCTCTCCCCTCCAATGGCATCTCTCCCGCTTCCCGGGCTGAGCTGCTGCCCAGACAGCTTCACCCCCAAGGCGAAGCTGCAAGCCAAGCCACCCCGGCTCCATCACCCCAGTCGTGCCGTCCGGGTCCCCACCACCACCCTGAGCGGGAGCTGACACTGGCTAAGCTGCGAAATATTGCACCATGGACCATGGCGGGCGTGCTGGAAACTGGCAGCGGGCAATCATTAACGGCGGTGACGCCAAAGCCGTTGGGCTTGGCTCTGCCATCCTTCTGACGAACCTTCCCAGCACCGGTGTGGCAGCAGGGAGCTAGCGAACAAGCAAAGACATCCCCGGCAGGTTTAATTAGTTCCTTCAGTAACGAGGTCATGCCCTAGAGCAACGGCTGTGCCTCCCTCCACCCTGTCCATGCCCAGGGACTGGGGACCCTTGCCCAAGAGAGAGGGGTGAAACTACAAAACGGGCCCTCCCAGGGGAGCACCAAGCTGTCCCAAGTGATAAAGAGGCCCCCCGCACCTCATGACACACACGAGAAGGGCATCACACGTGCCGGTGGGGAAAGGCTGCCAGCCAGTGCGACCGGCTCTGGGCACGACGCTCGGGACGCCCATCTGAAAAGCAGCCCCATCCTCGCATGGTGGTCAGACGTCACCGAGCGGGGATGCTGCCGGACAGGAGACCCAATGCCTCTCCTACTCCTTCGAGTGCTGCGTCCCCTCGTTGTGCTCTCTTCCTAGTTTCCATCCCCCTCCCCTTTCTTCCCCTAAAGACTGAAAATCAGGACTTGCTCTAGTGAACTGTGACCAGTCTGGACCTAATGATGGCTATTAAATAAAGTCCAATGGAAACAAAATGATTAAGCCCGTAATTAATGATTTAGAGGTAGGAACATCTAAGCCAGCTGAAAGCCTGCCCAGCACTCAGCAGCAGTGGGCTCATCCCCCTGCCTGGGAATGAGGAGGAGGGATCACGCAGGATCCGGCCGATGCAGAGCCTTTGGCTCAAGGTACCCAAAAAGGGACCTGCCATGGGCTTGGTGGCCCCGAATAAAGGCCCCGCCACCCCCACCTCCCACTCGTCCATCAGAGTCCTGTGGGCCAGCCATGTGCCAGACATGGGATGATGCAAAGCGGTGCGAAACCACAGTGGGTTGTCGCATGTCCTAGTTGTGAGTTAAGAGCTGCGTCTTCTCCTGGAAACTGGTCCACAGCAAGGGAAAGCCTAACTGCTTCCTCTTCTTGTGCGGATGTTGAACAGCATAAAGATAGGATGTGTACTGGAGCTCTGGTATAACCATTTTCTGGCAGGTTCTCAGAGTCCTGTTGTCTAAATCTCGCTTGAGGTTGTAACCAAGAATATTTGCAGCCCCTGACTGGAAAGGCAGGAGAGCTCTGTTCTTGATGCGATCCTTCTTCACTGCCTCCTGGTCCAAGAGACAGGTCTCCATCAGCTCCTTCTGTCTCATTCGCAGGTGATTCACCTCCTTCTCCAGCTTCTCGAGTCCTATGGTCTCCTCAATTCTTCTCCAGAAGCTCTGGTTGAAGTGCAGGTAGAGCTTCCAATCCAGCGAGCACCACGCTTTTATCCGCTCCTCACTTTCTGGAGTCAAGGTCTGGACAGTGTCCTGGCTTCTGGAATTGAGCTTGAAGTAAATCACGTCATCCAGATCCCAGCACAAAGTGTGCTTCAAGAGGATCATGGACTCATCAAAGTAGTCTGCTATCAAGATCAGGTGGAAGTTCTGTTCAATCTCCTTCAAGACTGCCTGGATGTACCTTTTGTTGTCCTTTGCATTGTTATCATAGCCAAAGTCAAACCACATGATATTCCTGGCATAGATGTTTTGGCTGTAATCTGCTGGATGGTAATACTTCATGGGTGACGCCAGGTACTCGTTCACGTCCTTGGAGATCCTGAAGGCAGGAGCATAATTCTTGTAGTAGACGTAGGAAGACTCCAGCAGAGGAATGGGGTTCCTCACGATGGAGAAGTAGAAGGTGTTCTCTGCCATCACCTTTTGCACCTATTGGTAAGGAGGAAGAAGAAAAACTGTTAATCCAGAGGCACTGCTTGTTCAACCAGGTTTCTGCACAGGTGTCATGACTCTTTCTTACCTCTGAGGGGTTAAATCGCAGGTGGTTGCACATGATGTTGTAGTTTTGTCCTATGGTTTGAAATTCCTCCACAAATTGAGCCAGGAAGGTCCTTGGGTAGCCTAGGTGGACGAGCTGGTCAGCTGGAAGGGCGACGGTGAGGTTGTACCGCTCTGCAAACCTGAACATGATGTTCAGGATGGTGCTGCTGGCCGTCTTGTGTGTCTTGAGGAACATGACGTTAGTTTTGGCACGGCAAGGCATGGAAGGTAGCAGCAGTTCCTTGTGGCTCCTCGAGATTCTGCAGGAAGGCAACAGATGGGGAAAACAGCCTCTCCAGCGCCGCCCCCCATCTCTGAGACCCAGCAAAACCAAACCCCAGCAGGTTCTCCTTCTGATATAACACCCGCAGCAGGTGCAAGACACCAACCCAAACAAGCCCCATTCCTCAGCAGATGTTGGACAACTTTCTGCTTCTCCAGGTCCTCACTTACCCAAAGGCTTCAGCTCGATCCCCTTTTCTTTTTTCCACACAGCTGATTTTGCCCCAAAGAGCTGCTCTTTGGCTAATTTGATCCCTTGCCTGCCCAAATGTGGATCTAGAACCTACCTTTGGGCCGCTGCCCTTCCAATATTAACTTAAACCTCACGAGAGTTAAATCAAGTGTCACAGGTCAGAGCTCTGCTGCCCTGGGCAGACAAAGTCATGCAACCTTGCTTCTGCTTCACTTACACGTAATTTTTATTCTTCACATGAAAGAATCTTGACAGGAAGAGGAGTCCCAGGCAGAGGCTGAAAATGAGATATTTGACTGGCCTGGAAAGAAAGAAGAGTTTCAGTGGATTTTTATCTAATGGTCCTTCCTCAAACACAAACCACCAAACTTTGTACATTGCCCCTGGGAATTTTTATCACCGGGAGCACAGTTTCATGTCTCCGTGGTGCCAGCCACCTTTGGCTCCCCAAGCTGTCTCAGCAGCTCTGGCATTAGAGGCAGGACAGGGAGAAATTGCACTTTCACTACCACTCTCCTAATTTTGGCCTTTGACAAGACACAGCCTACCTCAGGCAGAGCCTAAGCTCTTCCAACAGCCTCCCGCTCTGCTCTGCTGCCTTTTATTTCGCTTGTCTTTTGGTTTTCTGGGGCTTTAGAGCTTATTCGCTATTCAAACTTCTAGTTTATTTACTAGAAAAAGCACCCTTTGTAGGGGCGTAAGGACTTCCTTGGCAAGAATCTGAGCGGAGCTGCTCAGTAATCACATCACTCCAGAAGACAGGGATCTCAAACAAACACTAAACTGAGTTTTTTTCAACATAACCGAGATTTTTCAATACAGACAACCGATTAATAACCCAACAGCACCTGTAACAGACTAATTATGCCTTGCTTTCAAACAAGAGAACTGCTTCCCCGCTGCGAGAGCTCCTCCCAGCCCAGCTCTGGTGCTCAGCCTCACCCAGGGCTCCCTTTCATTAGATCTTCTTGCCTTGGCCATACTTTAAACTGCCTGAGCTCAGAAGCAGCATTTTGGACCAAGCACCTCATCTACCCATGCTCTGCCTGGATAATGATGAGGCGTGAGTCTTTTCCAGCACTAATTAGGCAACCACCATGTATCTTCATCTGTGCATTCTAGCTGGGACACGTACAGGATCTTCTGAATGCCCACCAAAAAGGAACCTTTCATCACCAAGCTTGATCTGACTTCTCTGATCCTTTTTTAACTCAGTGTGAATTCCATGTTTTCAGCTGCCATTTCCAAAATGCAGCAGATCTGGCTTGGGCTTTCAGCTGTTTTGAGAAGATATAGTCCAATTTACAGCATGGGATGGTCACACTCACAGTTCCCACTCTCCCAAGCGAGCAAGGAAGGCTCCAAGCCTGCCCAGTCTGAGGGTCAATGGGGGCACATGGCTCACTGCAGGCTGGACCTGGTGGTCCTTTCTACTGTCCTTCTGGCCAAGGGGTCCTGACACATGGTCCTGCTGCACAAGGTGGTGGCTTTCATAGCCTCCTGCTCGTACCATGTGAAAGACACTGAATCACTCCTTCCAGCTGGCTTACCAAGAGTGCAACCACCAGCTTTATCTGGCATGGTCTACGGCCTCCCACTGACTGGCCACAGTATGACAAACCGGGCTGTGACAGCCTGGATCCGGCTGTGGAAAACTGGAGCGAGGATGGGAGCAAAGTCCAATGGAACACATAAAACCACAGCCATCATAGCCAGCTGTGCTAGCTGTGATTGGGAGCCACGAGCCAAATGCAAACACAGCGGAAGCGCAGGGACAGGTGGACATGTCGCAACACCATGATGGCACCGCCAAAAAGCATTTGACTTTGCTCGCTGTGCAAATCTGCCCCAAACCACTTCTGCTTCAAGCTTTGCTTTGCATGAGAGAGTGCTTTCCTTGCCCAAGAGCACCCCAGCCAAAGTGGGAAATCCTCAGGCAGAAGAGCCCTTCCCAAAGCCAAGGAAGACCCTCAGCCACAGCTGGTACCAACCTCTGACATGAATTTGCAGCACAGCTTCTGAACGAAGAGTTTCACGACATAGCTACAGCCAGTCTTCCATCTGTATTTCTTGACTTTTTGGTCCTAGGCCTATTAAAGGGATGAGGGCTGAGACAATCCCCTTCCATTTGATCGCTCTACGTATGCAAGTAGAGATGAGACAGGAGAAGAAACGCAGTGGGGCCCACAGGCAGCAAGCAAGCTCACATCTATGAAATGCAGCCCCTGCCTATATTCTTGGTCTTTCGTTAAAACTGAAGCTGATGTTGGTGTGATGGTTTTCCAAAACATGTCGCCCCGCCTGCCTGGAGGTCTTTCCTAAGCCGGTCCGGCGACGTCCCTCTTCTGCAGCTTTTCTGTAGAGTTTAATGCACGTGATAATGGTCCACACATTTGTTTGGGTGGCGTCCCCAAAACGGCAACTCGGGTTGATGTTTTATGGGGCAAACAAACCAGCATACACGTAAAACAATCCTGAAGATGGATCAGGATCACAGTATGCTCCAGAATGATTACCAGTCCCTTCTACTGGAAGAAGACAGGCTCTGCAGACCTCTATATCTTACCACCTCAAGGCATCCCAGCAGATTTTAATAGTTATTTGAATAAGAGATTACATAGTTCCGTCCTGCCTCCAAATCCTCAAATACGTGCAGCACACCAATGGCTCCCAGCAGATCCGTTTTGTCTGGATGTGCTTCAAAAGCCTCGAACAACTGCTGGCTTTTGCACCTGAAGACAGGGACGGGTAACGGTCTGCATTACCTAGGCACCTAAACCCTTCAAGTGTTGCTGGTGCAGCAGACTGGACTGGTACTGCGGTGTCAAACATGCCCTGTGGGCAAGTTATGGGCAGAAAAGTGCCACCAGCAAGCCCCGAGGGGCCATGCAGAGCTCACCCCACTCCTCACGGCACCGTCCTGAAGACAACCGCAACCTGCAGCCAAGCAATGTCCGTGCTGTCGCTGTGAGCAGTGGCCGCCCAGCCTATGTCGGGCTTGCCAAAACTGCAGCGGCTTCCTGGAACGGCCCATTTCAAGGACCAAGAGAGACTGATTTCTTTGGCACATGAGCCACGGAGGTGCTGATCCCCATGCAGAAACATCTCGTGACATTGAACTGTAGGGCTTCTTGTCCCGGTGGTGCCAGACAACGTTACCTCGTGGCATGGTGCATGTTCCCCTGCCTGGGGACGTAGATGGATGGATGGAAGGGTATCTGCCTTCCAGCTCAGGGAGCGAGCAGGGAGCGGGGACAGGGAGGGGACCGCAGCCACCTTCACCCCGCTGCACCCCAGCCCAGCAAAGGCGAGCGAGGGAGGTGTTCAAGGGAAGGGCCAAGGGCAGGGATCGAGGTGACCTTCCCCAGGGAGGAGTGCAGCAGAACGGAGACCGGGGGGAGATGAGGGGAGGAGGCTGAAGGTACACAGGGCACTGGTCGGTGTGCTCGTGCAGCCGAGTCCTGCGCCTGATCGCTGCTGGGGGTCCCGTCTCCATCGCCCCCCGGGGCTCGGCCACCCAGAGCCGTGCTCACAGGGGCTCTCACTGGCTTCAGCACGTCCTGCAAACCTGCCCGCGGGGTTTCACCACCCGTTCCGCACCCACCACCCTGGCACACCTCTGCGAGAGCCAGCACTGCTCTGAAAGACTGTTCCCTTGGTGTCACACACACCCCCCTTTGTCACAAGACTGCAAGTCTCTGACCAAGCCACTTCTCAACCTGCACGTGCTGGGCCAACAGACATCATATTCAACGCTGGCTGAAACATCCCCCGTCCTTTAACCCCTTCAAGAAGGACAAGTCCCACTTGTCCAAGAGCTATTTTGCTGGTGACTGTCTCCCACGCACAGGCGGAAGGTGCAGCGGGTGAGCACCTGGCGTTACAGAAGACAGAGCTGACCTATACGAACAGTTACAGCCAGAAGTGGAGGGATTTTGTGTCCACCCGGCACACCAGTGGGACCGTGGAAGGCGTGATGCACGGGATCGTGGCTGCAGCGATCTCTCCCTCCCTGGCAGGACATCGAGGAAGCATTTCACCTGGGGTGTGTGAAGCCCGACACAGCCGAGTGTCGCAGGGTACGGCCAGAGCCACCATCTACTTTTTCGCCTCATTAATATAGTCTTATGCAAAGCAAAGTTCAAGAGAGAAAGCCACAATTTGAATGTCGCACGGAAGTTACCTAAGCACGCAATGTGTGCAACGAGCCTGGGAGCCCTTTGAGGCAGAACTTGGGAGCTGACCTCTAAGACACAAAATTCTTCCAAGAAGCCAAACAACCTGCAGAGCTGACAGCAGGGCTGGCGCCGGAGGTCCGACTCGCCTTTCCAACCTGCGCCATGCCATCTCCCAGTCGGGAGGAAAACACAGAAAACTACCTCTCAGGTTGCAGTTGGAGGTGCCGCTACGGATGCTTTAAGGCTTGGGACAACCTTCTTATTCACTTGGCTTAAGCTGAAAATAACAGACCTCTGTGTTGACCTAACAAGGTTCTTTCAAATTAAAAGACCTGGAATACAGGAAAGAAACATTCACGGCAAAATTAATCTCTGCCCTGGAGCAAACTGTAACTAACTCTACAGGTTCACAACTTACAGGGATTACCTGAACCAGAACTTTCTATAAACTGCGTTTTAAGTCCGCACCCATAGAGTTCACCTCCCTCTCCCCTTACCTTGAAGTGCACCCAGGGCTTTTCATGCTGCCTCACTGCTGCACGCTAGAAAATATCTCCTTTGCAAATCGACTCCAATACTCCTTTTGCCTACGGGCTCCTCTGGCTCTTACTGTACACGTCTCTATTTCTAGCATCTCATCGCTGCTATAAATGGCTGGGATAGGTGAGGACAAAGGGAGTGGCTAGGTGCTCCCAGGGGTGGGCTGAAGTTAATTAATAAGCCACAAAAAGCACCGGTATGGCATGACATTAACACAGGTACAAAGAGCTGCCTCGGGAGACGGGGTTTGCACCGGTTTCGCAGGGAGGTAAGGAATTAGCGGGGACCTCCTTCTCTCGTGGCTGCGGGAGGGAGGCGCGGGGGGTTCACGGCAGGAGCGGGGCAGGATGCCGTGCGGGTGGTGGGCTGGAGGAGGGCACCGTCGGCCCCTCTGCCGCCCCGCACACCCTCGCACCGCTCGTTCGCTGCCCCTTCCCCACACGCCGCTCGGTGCCGCGGCCAGCGCCTGCCAGGCCTTTCCTTGGCTCCTCGCTCCGTGATTCAGGGCTATAATTCGCTGCCAGACACAGTTGGCAACAAGAAATTAGGGACAACGGCAAAACAGGAACGGTGTTCACCTATCGGGAACTCCCCTTAAAATATTTAGATTTCAAACTCCTTCCCAGTAAGAATGCAATTATTGTAGCTGGAGGTTAACAGCTGTATCTCGGCCTTGGGAGAGAGCTCCTGCCCCTCCACAGGTGCTGTTTTATGGTTTGTCTACAGAGTGACGTTCTGGTGTTCTTATCAACCATCACAACTTGCGTTACACAGGAAGCTGAGATTCCACCAAGGCTCCTGTACACCAGCACGCCACAGACCGTGTCTGATGGTTGCAAATTTCCCCGAGGAGAGCAGGATTTGTCCTGCAGGTCTGGCAGTGGGGTAATCTCCCCACTCCTTGCACTGGGGATGAAGCCAGTGCTCTCCTCATTTGGGCAACAAAAAGTTTACCCACAGCTCCCAGCCTGGAACATGGGATTAAGCCTTTGCTTTTGGTCTTTCATGGCCATGCCGCTTCCCATGCACCTCCTGACATCGTCCCCTTTCCCTCTGCACCCATGGTGCCAGCTTTCTAAACCTTGCATGCTGGTGGCCCGACCTGCCCCACCAAGAGGCGAGTCCTCAGCGTTTGGGTATAACTCACCTACATCGCCAAGTCTTCAGAGTGCCCCAAATACACAGCATTTCTTTTTAAATCACAGCTTCCTGAGGCCAGCCCCAACGCCAGTACTTATCAAGATTCAGAGATTAGCAAGGTATAGGGTTGCTTTCCATGAGTTTCTCGGTAGAACGTGTGCCAATGTGTTGTTTTATGACGAATTTCTAGGGTTACTCTCGGCATAGTGTCAGCTGCTGCTGGCACAGGGGTCACGTTTAACAGATTTCTTTCTTCTGTTACATTCTATACGTCAGCTGTGCGCTTTCTTGCTCAGAAGCTGGCAGAGCCCATGAGTCACAAAAGACATTTTTTACACTTTTACAATTGATTCATTACTCTCTCCTGGGGTGTTCTGCAAGAATCACCAGGTTTGGTTACGCAGAAAAATATGGTGCCATGCTCAAATACTCGGCTTCACGTGGGGCTGGGCTGCTCTGTGACTGGGAACGTGAAGGTCAGCCAGCAGATGCAGAATTAGTGAGCTGGGGCGGGATGCTGAGTTAATAGCTCCGTACTGCCTCGGCTTCACGCGCCTGCTGGCTCTGGGGAGAGCACTGTGGGTCAGCCCCCGTGGACTGCTCGGCCCCACGCAGCTGCTCGGCTCGCGTCCCCGCAGCAGGATGGGGAGGAGAATCGGAAGGGTAAAAGTGCAAAAACTCGCAGGTTCCCGTAAAGGCAGTTTAACAGGTAAAGCAAAAGCTGTGTGTGCAAAGCAAAAGGAATTCGCTCCCTCCCTCCCACTGCAGGCAGGCATTCAGCCATCCCCAGGAAAGCAGGGCTCTATCACGCACAACAATGACTTGGGAAAACAGACGCTGTAACTCTGAACACCCTCCTTCCTCCTCCTTCCCCCAGCTTCTACTGCCCACCAGTACAGCGTCACACGGAGTGGGGTATCCCGTACGGCAGTTGGAGTCGGTTGTCCCAGCTGCGTCCCCTCCCCGCTTCTTGCACAACCCCAGCCTACCCGCTGGTGGGACAGGCTGAGAAGCACAAAAGACCTTGACGCTGCTCAGCAACAGCTACAACAGCCCTGTGCTGTCAACACTGGTCACAGATCCAAAACACAGTGCCATACCAGCTACTAGGAAGAAAATTAACTCTATCCCAGCCAAAACCAGAACAGAGAGTCAAGTGCTTCCTCATCGCTTCAAAGCGTTGAGCATCAACATCCACATCGTTCTAATACTTCAGTTTGTCCCAGAAAAACCAGAATCTTGGACAAGAAATTCCTACCACCCCACCCCATACATGTACCCACCCTGCCTCTCCCCGTCCTATACACAGCTGTGAACCAACATGTGAAAGCTTCATTGAGAATACAGAAGAGAAGGATAATAATTCTGGTGTTTAAGGTCTAGGAAAGATACTATAAAATAACCCTACAATAACTCCTTCCTTCTTTTCCCTCAGGGTAAGTGCTATATTGTTTAGCTGAAACAGTAAACTTACATTGAGCTTAAGAATCTTCATGTGTAAAGAAGACGGCTAAATGTAGCTGTCCCAGAATTTCCCTGGCCACGGCACTAGGTTATCTGACAGCCCTGACTCCCTCCCTAGCACTCTCTCCATATGTAGCTGAAAAGAAGCAGTATGGAAAGTTCCGCTTCCCAAAAAGAGCCATTCACATGCAAAGCCTGTATTTTAAACAATTATGGTCAGTAGTTTGGGGGGAAAAAAAGAGAAAGAATGGCATAGGAAAAAGGCAGAGAATATAAACAGCCTGATCCGGAAAGAATGAGCTGCATCAGCTCAACTTGGCAAAAAGCAAATCCTGTGTATTTCTTCTCTAACAACATCGTGGACTTTCTGTATTTTTGCATCACCTGATAACAAGCAGCACAGGCTGACTGCATTTCACATTCTGTTTCCTCTTTGCTAGTGACAGAACATTCACTCTGCTTAACCCCAGAAGATGATCAACTCCTTTCTGAGCAGCCCTGAGGAACGAAGGGAGAGGTGGGGAGTCCACCGAAAGCGGAGAGAAAGAGGGAGTTGAAGAGACCAGGGGGCAGGCCCAGATACTGGCACTGCAGGTCACGTAACGGATGAAGGTGTTTCTGTTAAAAGCACCCATGCAGCCAAGCTGAGAGTCATGACCTTAGAATTGTATCATGAAGGGTGTCGCAACACAGGTGTGAGCGTAAGCTATCATCCTTAACAATTCAACAGCTTGCAACCTTGTAAAGGCTGTGTCCTGGTTAAAAACAGAAGAAAAAAAGACTCTGTAGGATGATTTTCTTCCAAGAAAACAGCCCTGGACGGAACATTCATTTCACTGCACTGTGGAAGAGCAGAAACCACTGAAAAGCAGTTCTTGGAGAAGACACGTACTGGATAAGACAACCAGCTTTCCTAGTCTCACGGAGTCCAGCGAGGCCTCCCAAACCAGCAGACCTGAATAAAAACCATTGGTCACCTCCCTCTAAGCACAGCCTGAGAGCCAGTTTCCCACTCATCTTGCAGACCGTCCGTCTGGTCTGTGCATTGCCAGCTTCTCCAGGAGAAGGCTGTGGGAAACAATGCCGAACACTTTGCTGGCATCCAGGCAAACAACATCCACTGCTCCCCCCAGGTCGACAGAAAAAGTTATTTTGTTGTAGAAGGTGGTCAGGTTAGTGTGACACGATTTACCTTTGGCAAATCCCCGTTGGCTGTTGCCAGCCACCTGCTTCTTTTGGACACAACAGAGCCCGGGTTACGAGAGTGACGCATTGGTAAACACGGATGTGCCTGGCAAAGACGGAGCAGACCGGAAGATGACTCACTGGCAGATGGCTTGGCTTGCCCTCTGCTAACAGAAGGGTGACAATGTGTTTTTGTACACCAGACTGTAAATGACAATCTCTCCTGTCATCTCAAAACAGACAGACCAAAGCAAAAAAAACCCTAAACAACAAAAAAACTCAGATTAGAATAGTCTAGTTGGAAGGGCCCTACACTGATCATCTAGTCCAACTGCCTGCCCACTTCGGGGCTGATCGGAAGTTGAAGCGTGTTGTTAAGGGCATTGTCCAAATGATCTTAAACACTGACAGGCTTGGGGCATTGATCACCTCTCAAGGAAGCCTGTTCCCGTGTCTGACCACCCTCTGGGTAAAGGAAGGCTTCATAATGTCCAGTCTGAGCCTCCTCCAGCACAGCTCTGAGCCATTCCCACATGTCCTGTCCCTGGCCCCCAGGGAGAAGAGCTCAGCACCTCCCTCTGCGTCCCCTCCTCAGGAAGCTGTAGAGAGCCATGAGGCTGCCCCTCAGCCTCCTTTTCTCCAAACTAGAGAAACCCAGAGTCCTCAGCCGCTCCTCATCAGACATTTCTTCCAGCCCTGCACCAGCTTTGTTGCTCTTCTCCGGACACATTCAAACACCTTAGCATCATCCTTAAATGGTGGGGCCCAGAGCTGCAGACAGCACTCAGGGTGAGGCTGCAGCGACGCTGAACGCAGCGGGACAGTCCCCTCTCCTGCCCGGCTGGTCGGGCTGTGTCTGATGCACCCCGGGGTGGGGTCTGCCCTCTGGGCTGCCAGGGCACGCTGCTGGCTCCTGTGGATGATTGTGGCATGATTGCCCAATGCTCCAACCTATGCAGATCCCCCTGCAAGGTCTCTTTGTCCCTCGAGAGTGTCAACAGCGTCTCCCAGTTTAGGATCATCAGCAAACTTGCTAACGGTGCATTCAACTCCTGCGTCCAGATCGTTGGTAAATCTATTGAACAGCACCGGGCCTAGGACCGAGCCCTGAGGAACACTGCTGGTGACCGGTCGCCAGCCAGATGTAGCCCCATTCACTGCAACTTGCAGCCCTCTCTCAAGAAGTTCTTGCTGTAGTTTTGTTGTTTACTCATGAGGGTCTTTTGTCAGCACAGGCGATTCTGTGTCGTTATAATGAAGAGAGTCAGAAACACGCAGCCTTAAGCCTCAGTAAGGAGCACAACCCCACCCAATATGAGGAGCGTATGCGGATACAGAAAGCTGGGGGAAATGTCAGGTAAGTGCCTAAAGGGGGTGAGTGAGCAGATCTAAACCCTGGCCCAACTTTGGGCTGAGCACTGGGTTTCTGGAGTTTCCTGAGCTCAGCGCTCATGCTAGGGAGAGCCTGGAGACAATCTGTTGCTGCTTGTGGGAGACACAGAGGTGCCTGAGATGTCTAAGGATTCAGTGGCTTGGGCTGGTTTCCCAGGGTCTTAACATGGTGGCGGGGTGCTGTGCTGTAAAGGCAGGAACCCACGTGAAAGCCTGGCAGTGCGATGCAAGCATGGATGTGCTTAAGCTTGACCTGCAGAGTTGGACCTCCAGAGCTGGACTAGATTATTCAAGAAGTTATCACTTGCTGCACACTGTGGCACTGAACAGAACTCACTTCCTTGCTTGCAGCATCACCTCTCGCCCCTTGCCCTGTAAGAGGGGGAATGGTTTGAGAGAGCATGAGAAGCCCTCGGTGTCGGTTGGTGTTGCTCACCTGGGGGTTAGCTGATGCACTGAGGTAGTCTGCAGTAGGCAGGAGTATTTTGGAGCCAGAGTGGGATTACTCTCATGTTCCTGTGCATGTAGGTGTGCATGGCTGTTTGGGCAGCTGCACCTGATTTCCCTGGCTAGGTTCTCTGCCTTCTTTGAAGGCTGTTTATTGATTTAATGGCATCCTCACAAGAGAGGACTCGGTGCAGGTGAAGTATCTTAGTGCCTCCAGAGGCAGAATGCCCCCCAGGGTGGGGAGGGGTGGGGGTGGGCTCAGTTCTGTCACACTTCCATGTCTGGAGGGCCTTGTTCCCCTTATCTCTGGAGAGCACATGCTTCTGCTTATGTTTAGCACTGATCTATCTTTGCACACAGGAAAGAGATAGTCTGGTGTCTGTTAGCTCTTTTCAGAACTGGGGGAACNTCTCCCTGGCTGCCTTGGAGCCACTCCCATTGCTTGTAGTTCAGTATTTTGGACCCAAAAGATAAGTTGCAAAGCATGTGAGCATCAGATCTCTGTGATGTGCCTCGCTTCTTGCTTACACATCAGGCAGGGCTGGTTTAACTACGAGGTGAATCAGCTTGTGTCTTCACAGAGTGCACAGAAGAGCACCTTCTCCCTTTTGGGGGAGAAGATGCTCGATTGTTGGAAAGGTGAAGTATGGAAATCCACTTCTGTTGGGGCAGCACTCAATTAGAAAAGTTTAGCAAACGAAACTGCTTCCTAAGGAGGATTGTAACTTGGGTTTCACAGAACTGGTTGCTGCGATCAGTGGTTAGTAAAGACCAAGCGATCAGGAGAAAGTGCCATGGTTCACACTCCTTGGAGCTGCCCCCAGTTGAGCCAGTCTGTAGGGGTCAGCGTCCTGATAGGCAGAGCACAGGAGGGGCTGCTGGCTCTGACCTGGTCTTGCCTGCTGCCACTGTGTGCTTCTATTGAAAGGCAGCTTGCTAGACACCACGCTAAAAAATAATCTGTGAATTCAAACCTCTGCCTCTGGGAGTTCAGCTCAGCATATAACGCTTACTGCCCTGGCTTGCTAGGTTAAGCAGGGCTTGAATGAGGGCAGGGAGACGGAAAGCAACCTCGAACTTTCCTGACTTCATTTCTTCCTCCGCTCTCCACTTGTTTCCCAAAACTTCCCACAAACTTGCAAAAAAAGGGAAGGAGACTTTGAAGATTTGAACTTGCTGGGGAAGTGGGTCAGGCTTTGTATGAGGCAGCTGAACGCACGGTGAAGAGTGTCCCTGTCAGGCAGTGCAGTGATGTGCGTGTGTGGGGAGGGCTCTCAATGTTTTCTTTCCTTGTGCAGAGACGGAAGAGTCCTAGGAGTGCTGGAGGTTTCCCGCTCCATTGGGGATGGCCAGTACAAACGCTGTGGTGTTATCTCCGTGCCAGATATCAAACGCTGCCAACTCACGCTCAACGACAGGTAAAGCGTGCCCACACACAGGGGGGTTTGGCTGTGTCCTGGCTCTGCTCGGCAGAAGCAGCACAAGCTGCACGACTCCGTATGCTCTGCTGTTAGCGCTGAGGCACTTCAGACTGATCACCCAGAATTAGAGGATGCTCTTACTGCTGATGTCTCTCTGCTCCTGTTCCTTATTGGTGTAGTGGGATAATGCTGCTGCCTCGCCCTGCAGAGATACTGTGAGGGCTCCTGTTGGAGAAACTGGCCTTGCAGCAGTGAGAACATACATGAGCCTTAGACTTCCTTCATGCTCTGAATAGGTTCACACACCAGTGTTCAAGCAGGTCATTAAGGCTTGAGTTCTTGGATCCCTGTCTGGTCTATGGTGCCCACAAATAGCATTGTATTTGAGTCTGATATTTGAAGATTTGAGATACTTTTCTAACATATGTTTGGCAATGACAAATTGCTGTCAGCTTTCATGCTACTATGGCCCTGCAGGCTCTCTGAGGTGAGAATGTAACCCAGTACTACTGCTTTTTCTGGGATTAGAATTCGGTATCAAGTGATCTACTAAAATATTTCTAAAGATATTCTGAGCAACAGGCTCTGAAACGAAGTCCTCAGAGACATGTGCTGCTCTAGCAGGCTGGCCACCTCTGCAGGATGGTTGTAGCTTTCCTTGTCTGGTGACTTTGGTTGGGGCTCCAGGCTGATACAATCCCCTGTGCAGGCAGGGACTGTCTCCCCCATCCTCTGGTGGGGAGCTAGGAGGCAGCTCTCCTTACCTTGGGCTTTATATCCCTTCGACCTTCTGCAGCCTGTGCAATTACCTGGTGGGAGAGTTTTCTGATCACAGTTATGCCTCTATTGCTGGGTTAAGCTGCTCACTTTTCTTTTGACTATTTCTATTTAAATTATCACATGCCTCAGGAGCGCAGAAATGTAAAGGATTTAAAGGGATGCACAGAAGGTGTTGAGCTGGATGTGTTTTCTTGCATTAGCTGCTTCACAGGGAAAATACGTGAATGAAAAGGACTCAAAGGAAAGAAGTGGTTCCTAGCGAAATAATGGAGCTTTCCAGCAGAGTATATGGTCTTGTCTAATGGTGCAGTGTCAGTAGGACTGCCACGATGTCCTGATCTAGGTCTCACATTGTTTGTCTGGCTCTTTGGCCCGTACTTTGAATTGCTTCAGCTCCATGAATTGTAGGTTCTGGAGCGCCAGAGAACTTCTGGTGCTTCTGAGGGATTTTCAGATGAGCTTTATGGCATCTTTTCTTAGGATTGGAGTGTGGATACTCATAAAATAGCTCTGAGGGATTTTGCTGTAGCTGGGAAGCCAAAGATGCAGCCTTGGAACCTGTCTCTACTTGGTTTCCAGGTTCATTCTGATAGCGTGTGATGGCCTCTTTAAAGTCTTTACACCAGAAGAAGCTGTGAACTTCATTGTGTCCTGCTTGGAGGTGAGGAGAAGGCAGCATGGGGGCTGGGTTTGTCAGTGCAGGCGGCATGAAGTGGGATGACTCTGACGTGCAGAAATGTACTTCTGCCATGGTATCTTCCCTTATACCTGAGGTTGTCCTTATTTGTTTTGCTTCTGCATGCTTGGAAATTACCATGTGTTTGCACCTACGCACTTTGCTGGGAGCAGTCAGCGTTGTCTTTCCTCATCCCAACAGGATAAGAACATCCAGACGAGAGAAGGGAAGCTAGAAGCAGATGCTAGATACGAAGCTGCGTGCAACAGACTAGCCAACAAGGCAGTACAGCGAGGGTCGGCAGACAACGTCACGGTCATGGTGGTCCGGATAGAGCACTGAGGGACCAGGTGCAGCAGCAGGGTCCTCAGCTTGCGGCGGATGGAAGGGAAGGGAGAAGTCGGTGTGTGCATATGTGGCTGGGGGAGGGAGGGTCCTGCTGGGTGCTTTTCCGTGTAAATAAAGGTTTTGGTTTGGTTTTTTTTTAAATAGTTTTAGCTCACATGGCTAGCAGTGTTTTCTAAGTGGCTGCCACAGTGGATCAGCCTGTGTGGAAATCTCTTGTCCTGTCGACCCTTCCATGAATGTCTTGGCAAACCAAATAAATCCCTTTGGTAGAGGTGCTAGCAAGAGTAGGCATCTGTGGGCATGAGCTCTGCCAGCTGTTCCAAACGGTGCAGTTCTGGTGTTCATTTCCCTGAGCTTTGTATGAGGTCCTGGGAGAGTCCTGAGCTCTTAGGACTCAGTGGGAGCTCCTGGTTGGGCTGTACCATACGGACTGTGCAGTACCCCAGGGCACCAGCTTGGGATGCAGTGTGGGCTCTCCTCTTAGTGCTGGGAAGGAAACCTCTTGGTTCTGAAGCTGGGTTGTGAGGTTGCCTGCAGCTGGGTGATACAAACACCGCTTGCAGAGCAGCAGTGTACCTTCCCTCTGCTTGCAGAAAACATTGGGGTTTTATCCTAGTTGGTGATACGGCAACAGTGACTGGAGTTTGCTTCTGATGTTTATTGGGACAGCGTTTTCACCAAATGGGCCTGCCAGACAGCTGAGGTAAGAGCAGGCTCTGTGCTTGTCTGTGTGCTATCTGAGAAGCAGGCATCTCGGGTTTTAGGTAGTTGTTGCTATTAAGTGTCTGGTATCTCATCCCGTCCCCATTCCTCTACCAGCTGTCGCTGTGGAGAGTCGGTGTGCTGTTTTTCCAGAGAAAATTTGGCTTAAGACCAAATGACAGTGTGAAAGCTAAACTTTGGTCTCCCAAAGCACTTCAGTTCCAGATTACCTAACTTTCCCGTCTTGTGGGTGAGATGGTGCAGTGAGCGAGATGAGCGCGTGGGTCTGTGCAGCGCTTTCTTGCGCAGCCTCCTCGCTCTGCATGAGACACGGTGCAGTCCCAGAGAGAGTCGGGCAGGTCAGTGCGGTGGTGCTTGCTGTTTTGTGCATAGTCCTGCGCAGGGTTGTGAGGCTTCCTGGGCTTTCTTGGCTCCCTGTGTTCCCTGGAGCTCTGGGAGATGGTCCCGGATCCTGGGCTATCTGTTTTTTTGAGCATGCAAAAGCTATCCTGTTGTTTGGGACAGGTGGCTTGACTGTAACCTATTTCTGCTGCAGCTGAAGTCAGTTGAAGTTCATGGGTTTTTGCTAACAGTTAGGCTAACTCAGCCTAGCTCATGCTAACTCTCCACATCTGCAGAGCATTGAGGAAGGAGGCAGGTCCCTGGCATGTATTTTGGGTAGCGCTTGCCTCTGCCAGCTTGTTCTTCTCCCAGCAATTCCTGCATACTCTGATGTGAGGCTGCACTGCAGGATGAGCTGAGAGGGAATTGCCCATGTTAACAACACGTGCTGCTGCTCCTGCTCTCGAAATCCAAATTTGGAGAGCCAAGACGAAGCAGCATGCAGCTTATTCAGTCTGTGGGAAGAGAAACCCTGACAGCAGATCTTGGAAGGGCAACTCGCCCTCCCTTCTTGCCTCCCTGCTTTTCACAGCTCTTGCACTGGGGAGAGCTGTGTGCTGTGCTGCGAGAGCCGAGCCAAGCACCCATCTCTTTGGTGCTAGCTCCAGGAGGCCCCTCTTAATTCCAGTGCAAGAGCTGGTGAGAGAAGTACCAGCCCATCCTCTCCAGCTGTCTTCTCTCCCCGTCTGTCCTCTTACAACTCTTCTTTCCTTCCCTTCAGACAGTGTACTGAAAGCACAACTCCAGCTAGGAACATCATACACAGTGTTATGATACAGTTAATAATGATTTCCATAAAATGGATCATATTGTCCCTTTTTCAGGGCAAAGGGGAAAAGGAAGCACTGTGGAGCAGGTTTCACCATGCTTGTGAGTAGCCAGCCAGTTAAAAAGGCGGGTTCAACCCCAGCTTTAGTGGAAGTCAGAAAGCTGTTTGCTTGTATTTCCTGGTAGGGTGGGGTCTGCAAGAGGTTTCCTGAAAACAAGCTCCCTGCCTCACTGCTCAGCAGCATCCTGCTGCTGTGGGGAGCTCTGGGACCACCACCCCGCGGTGGCCCATGTGGAAGTGCTGTACATGCAGCTCCCGTTTCTTGGGCCTGACTGAGCTTCCAGCCTCCTGCCAACACCTAAATTTAGCCCCTGTTCCAGATAGAAACCCGCAAAGAGCTGTAGTAACAGCTACTTCACCAGGCTCCTTGAGGAGACGCAACCTGCAGAGATGGCCAAGCAGGGCCAGGAAAGCCCTTGTGAGCGAGGTCATGCATGAGGAGGCTGCCTCCCCCCTGCCTACGTGTGAGGTCCCTCAGGGAAGGTGGGGCTGGGTGCAGTTCGGGCTATCTTGCGGCATTGCTGGCACGACTTGCCTAGTGCTACGTGCTATGAAGAAACAAAACGTGCGACTCCCTTGCCCCACACCCAGCCTGCCTGGGCACCCCTCCTGCAGCCCTTGCTTAGGCACATAGCCCTGTGCCTGTCCTCGGCTCAGAGGGCTATCAGAGCTGAAGCAAGGAGCCTATCTGCGCTGCCCATGGCCTGGGCCCTGTGCCACAGGCCAGGAACGCCTGGCATGGAAGGCCACAGAACAGGAATTTGCTTTAATCGAATGTGCAGCATTATCAGGACACTGCTCTGCTTTGAAGAGTAGCTGCAAAGGACGTTGGCTTCTGCCAGCAAACGTTCACTGCTAATACACTGCAGAGAAGCTAAAGCGATACAAAAAATCTGGTTTGGGCTGCTGAGAAGCTTGACAGGGAAATCCACTGAGCAAAAACAGAGCCATAGGGCTTCGTCTGAGGCACCAGTGCCTGGCACAGCGGGAGCGGAGCTGCACAGAGAAAGCAGCTGGCTGCTGCCGTCATCAGCAGCATTTTCGATGATAAACTTCTAGCCCTAGCTTTTAGATAAACGTGAACTCCTTTAGCTCCTTGTCAGGCTTTTATTATTATTATTATTATCATCCTTTCCTCCCCGATCTTTTGTCCAGCTTCAGATGCTTCTCCAGTAGAAGCAGTATCGGACCAGCCTGGAGGAGCGAAAGGTCTTCCCTGGGCTTGGTGCTGAGCAGGGGAGGTGTGATGGTGGCTGACAGAGGGAAGGGTCTGGCTGTTCCTGGCACAGGTTCAGCTCCCTGCGTGGTGCCCAGCACCTTCTCACACCCCCAGCAGAACGGCGCTGAAATCGGAGCCACTTTGAACGGTGAGGGGAGAGCCTGCAGAGTTGTCCACAAAAACAGAAGCGTACTGCCCAGCCTGGAAGGAAAGAGGGCTTAATGGGGCTGGGATACCTCCTCCGGGCACTGGGCACAGCCTGGCAGAGCAAAGGAGATAGCTCTGTCCTGCACGCAGCAGCCGAGAGCTGGACGGGCTGCTCACCCCGCTTCCTTCTAGGAAGTGGGTGAGATGAAGGCCAATAGGGTGGCCCAGCCATGGTATGTGCTGTAGTGTCCCAGCAGACCTCAGTCCTGAGTGTCCTTTGGGCTCGGAGCTGGGCTGAGAACAGACTCGATACCCAGCCCTGGAGCTGGGGTCACAGAAGGCACCTTCCTGCCTGGCGCAGTCCCGTGCGGAGCTGGCACCACTAACCTGCAGGTAAAGGACTCCGGTGACAGAGACGGTGAAAAGGTCACCACCGCTCTCCAGCCAGGACACGGTCTCTAAATTGCTGTGGAAGAGGGAGGGTGGTGCTGGGGAGAGCGTGTCCCTCCTTCCCCCGGGACGCTGGACTCCTCCCTGGCCCAGGGTCCCTCTCCCGGCTGGGCTTTTCCCTGCCCTACCTGTTGTGCTGGCAGCGGGACTGCACGCAGATCAGCACCTGCAGGCGATTCCCACTGCTCGGCTGCCCCTTCCTCCGCTGCTCGCTGCGCACTGGGACAGAGGGCAGGGTGAGAGACATCCCAGACCTCCCTGGAGGGGCCGTGGGGGATGCCTGGGGGCTCACCTATGTGCAGCGTGGCAGTGAAGCTGTAGTACCCTGCAACAGGGGCCGTGTACTGCCCGCTGGTCAGATTCAGCCCCGAGCCGCGGTGGAACATCTCCTTGCTCTCCGGCTGGGCATGGGGAAAGGCCTGGGTTAGAGAACGAGCCCCTGTGCCAGGGTGGGTGTCCCCGGGGGCAGAAAGATGCTGCAGGCGGGGAGGGGCGGCTGGCTGGACACTCACGATGTAGTAGAGCCGCAGCTCCTGCCGTGCTCTCTGCTCGACGGAGATGTTTTCACGTGTCCGGCAGTAGAAGGCTGCTTCCACGTGATGATGGGACCTGGCCTGCGGGTTGCCTTCACCGCGTTCCTTCTCTTCCTCACACCCTTCCCAGGCCTTCCTGCACGTCTTTGCCATGCCTGACCCGAAAACCCGACCAGGTCTTGGCTTTAGGAAGGAACCTTGGCTTTTCCTGGTCCCAAGATGAGACTGCGCTTGGCTCTGCCACCCAGCCCCGCAGGGCCTCGTCCCCACTCCTGCCCCGATGTCGCCCTCGGCCCCCCACGTCCTGCAGCATCCCCGGGGCCCGTGGGTACCTTTTAGCAGGAGCTGCAGCTCCCTCAGCAGCTCTTCCAGCGCGGCGGGGGCCCCGGGCCGGGCCGGGGCAGCACCTGGCGCTCCGCCTTGCGAGGCAGCCGGGACCGGTTTTCCCGGGGACCGGCCACCGGCCGGGACCGCTGCTGTGCCCGTCCCCGCCCCATCCCGT
>Ga0065711_1004859_pt1 | contig 43622 bp, 22 predicted proteins | sample Hoacrofraction12_FD_59098 | JGI IMG/M metagenome (GOLD analysis project Ga0065711, IMG submission 59098) | Hoatzin crop microbial communities from Cojedes, Venezuela - Epithelial fraction 12 v2 (version 2) | ecosystem: Host-associated > Birds > Digestive system > Esophagus > Crop | place... | reverse complement strand
CAAGACCCACCTGGACAAGGTCCTGTGCAGCCTGCTGTAGGTGACCCTGCTTCGGCAGGAGGGTTGGACTAGATGACCCACAGAGGTCCCTTCCAACCCCTACCATTCTGTGATTCTGTGATTCTGTGAAGACCCTCAAGATGTGCACAACTGACAGTGCTTTGTTCCCGCACAAGACAGAGTTAATTTGCGGATTCTTTTGGATTTGACTTGAGGCACCCAGCAAAATTGAAAGTTGTCATAAAAAGTCTGTGGAAATTCTTGATTATGTACTACTTACCAGTCCCAAAGCTTTCCTCTCCACAAAGTGAGCAACGTCCAGAGTCCATGAGATTAGAAAAATATCTCCACCCTGTTGGTGTCTCATACACAGGAACCTTCATTACTTTAGCCACTCTGGAAAAGACACAATAAAACATCACATGATTAAGACAGTGCTTTTTTTCACATGTGGTCTGAGATCAATTGAGGAATATTCTAGGTCTTGCTACATCTCCTGACAGCTTGGCCGTATATAAAAAAAAATTACAGAACAGATCAACAGCATTATTCAAAACCGATCCTTGTCTCAGAACCTGACTTCAACCAGAACCCAGATACCTTTGCACACCAAGTGTAGTATTTTGGAAAATGTAGGACTCAGCTCAATAGGCTTTACAAGTATCTTTCTCTTGTTCCTCAGCAAGAAATAGTTACATCTAGAGATACACTAGATATATGTTCTGTCACACTAATATTTTAATGAAAGTGAAATCATCATGCTGAAGTAACTTCCTTTAGGAAACAGAGATGGCCAACAACAACTTTCTTGAAAGTGCTTGAAAGACACCTTTACTTCTGTTCATGTGTTCAAAGCCAAGACAATGCAGGCATGTTTCCATGATGCAGCATCTCCTCTAAAAAAGCCTTCCCAGTCTCAGCTTGAGTCTGAACTTACTTTCCTTGTTTCCTCTGATGCACCTATATGAAACACTCCCACCAGCTGGCTGACCTGCCAGTATTTTCAAGAACCAAAATAAACCAACATATAATCTGGATGTGCCTTCCCTCCCACAGGTTGTTAACTGGTAATTACTCACTGTAATGAAAAAATTCTTTCTTGGACTAAAAAAAACGAGAAAGAAGAAAAAAACAAATCCTCTAAGGAACCCACTACCAAGCTGGGATTTATGCAGAATGAATATCACCATTCTTCTTGTTTCTAATTATATTTGCTTGTTTTCATTGTGTGCCTAGGATTTTGAAAGCCAACTGGCTTTTAATAAGAAAAACTAAGACTTGACATATAGTCAAGCAGTCTGACAGACTAAAAAGGACCTTACGTTCTCCCTAGGATTGCTGCAGCAATCACACTTAACAAACATTCCCTAAATTCCACCCCCACAGAAGAACACTTGAAGTGAGATGACTTACATAATTTTAACTGTAACCAAGACCAGGCAAAGCAGGTCAATCAAAGCAAAGGATTCAACACGCTTAACACAATCCGCCTAGAAATCACATGTCAAGGCAAACGCAGTCACCCCTCTGATTAACAGAGACACCTCTTTTCAGATGGTCCATCACTCTGTCTTGAAGTCGGCATGTAAGGCAGAGGGGATGAACTGTCCAAACACACAAATACTGACCTTTCAAAACCCGGTACATAAACGTACCTAAATGACAGCTCAGCCCTTAAATATTCTCTCTGAAATCTTTAAATTGTTAATCAGCACTGGTATTAAGACTCCAAATCCACTTTTTTTTAATGTAATAAATATCCATTGCTATCTAAGTCTTCTATGCAGCCTAGGTGTTCACTTTTATGCTAATATAGTGCATCTAAAAAGAGTGGGTTTTAAATAAGACGGAGTAAGCACTTTTGTGTTTATATAGTGCATCTAAAAAGAGTGGGTTTTAAATGAGATGGAGTAAGAATTGCTGATACTTATTTGAAAAGAGCTGAAGAGTTACCTAGAGGAAAAAATACTATCAAAATGTTTAATCCTAAACCTGTTTTTCATGTCTTTAGTTTGGAGGTAGAGGCAAGTGTATACCTCCCTGTGTTTACACAGCACCAGCTATATTATTGGCCCTTAGAAATGCTGCTGCATAAGAGAGGTTATACAGTGCAGAGATGAACAAATTTCTGGCTGACTATGCAAAAAATCAAGAACATAAAAGGAATTAATCTCCATGTGACAGTAACAGCAGGCTGGGAACAGGACCATACTGCCAAAAACTAGAAACCGATTAACCAGAAAACAATGGCTAACATGCTGGAAGAGCAAAACCAATTCTCTTGAGGTAGCCTAACAATAAAGCAGGAATATTTCTGCTTGCAGAAATGTTCCCATATCCCGGTACTGTTTCTGGAGAAGGAAATTTTCTCCCTTTCACTCTCCTGTGTTCCTCTGGTCTGGGGACAACCTTGGATGGACCTAGCTTGACCACCACCAAAGGCTTCCAGGGGCTGTAAAGGTTTTCAAAGTTTTCTATGTACTAGGCTAACACTGAAAATACAGATGTTGATTCTGTTGGCAATGGGCTTACTTTAAACTAAGCCTTTCAAACAAAGAAACATAACATACATATAAACATGTATATACAAAGTTTATAATGAAATATGACAGATTGTTCCTTGCAAAGTTTTTTGGTTTTGACTCTTAAGACTCTAACAGAGTAAATAAGCAGAAGCACACTGAAAATTAAGCATGCTCTTTTTTAACTGCCATTTTACTAAACTAAAGCATCATCACTGAAGTCTCCAGAAACACAGAATGTGCCTTTACACAACCTACAGACATTTAAAGGTGAATGACCATCCCAGGAAACATGAGAGGAGTTACGACAGGAAGATACAAAAAAATTTTAAAGCTGCAGACTCAGAGAAATAATGTGCTGCATCAGATCAAACAAACAACTATGCAAACTACAGGAAAATACCCTCAGAGGAAGGAAACGAATATTCTGTAACTTCATCTACCATAACTTTTTTTTCACTTCACATTGACCAACCTGCTTTCTTGCAGACAAAATCAGAGCTTTCAGTCACTGTCACTGCTACACTCAGCAGCCAGACTTTTTTTAAGCGCCAGCTGAGACAAAAAGGTAGCATCCCTTGTGGACCAAAATTTGGAAATTAAATTCTATGTACCACTGAAGATTTCCAGTGCTACCTAATGCAGCATATGACTTGTCATGACAAGCTTGAAAGATACTGAGGAAACTTTTTATTCTGCTACACAAATAAATGCTTAGGACGAGGGTTTCTAGAACTTGTAATTCTGCAGGCACAATTGCTGGTGAGTCATGTTTGTTCTATTTGTAACAAATCACAGATCCATCAGTTACAATCTATGCTGTTTTTAGCAATGTACCTTCACAGGAAATTTCAAACAAGTCTATATATACACAGCTTCTTAGGTTTCTTTTCCTTCTGTACACTTACACTGGAGTCCCTAAATTTGGGAAGTTAGAAAGTCAACTGGTTACCAAACAGATTTTGTTGTCTGTATGAGACCTCTTGCTCAGACAGGATACTACTACTCTCGGAAAGTGAGTTTTGGAACTAGTGCTGCAAGAGTTTATATCTTGCAGAGGTCTCACTCACCAGAGTGAATGTTCTGTGTCCTTACAGCCATGTGTAATGCTTCATCAACAAGATATTGATGCAGTAGTGCTACTGTAAGGGCAATACGTCAAACTCCGAGTTCTCTGGGTGAAGTATTTAACTGTCAAAAGCCCCAACTTGAGGGATGGAATATACTTTCAGAGCAATTAAAAATAAAAACTGGAAAAAAAATACGCCATATGAATAGGTTCATTTCCTAGTCTATTTGAAGTAAAGGCTTTTTATTTTTGTCTAACCACACTGATATACCTGTGTTTATATGTTCCATTAATATGAACTATGTAGGAGAACACAAACTGTGGACATTCTGGTTCTTGTCACCTCAGACACTTAATGGGACTGACTTCAAACAGTATTCTTGCTTGCCTTCTTTCAGTGTAAGTGCTCACTACATCAATGACACTACACAATAAAGTTTCTTCTGTCTGTGTGTAGCACTAATCAGCTCTTGCTACACTGAGAAACGGGGTATTTACACTTGGACCTAAACTGAAGGACAATCACCTTAGTTATTCTGCCCATGTCAGAGCTAAGGGTATTTATGTTCACAGTATGCTGAAATACTAATTAAGGAGAGAAAAAAATCAAAGCAGAGTGGACTTTACTTTTTTGAATTAACACATTATTTAAATCTATATTTTGTGAATTTAAAAAAAACAGGAGCAGCTGTTTTTAAATAGGGAGATGATAAATTGAGTTATATTAAGAATATGAGTTATTGTACGATTATGTAGTTAAATTTACTCTTCTACTGTACAACTTTACTCTCATTTTTATTTCGAAGAGCTAGTCCCACACTACCCATACTGATCACCCACTTTTTATGAAAACATAAGGAGAACACATACAATGCAACCATGAGCAGCAGTCTGAACTATGTCATCACTAGAAAATACAATTATTGGAGAGTTTAGTACCAACACAGAACTGTTAAGCCAGTTCTTGAACTCTGCAAAAAGTCTCATCAAAGCATGAGCTGGCCCGTTCATAATAAAGGTAATAATGAACATCACAATAATCCTCATAATGAAGATCAGAATTTTTGAGTATTTCCTGTCAGAAAAAAAACAATTAACTGCTAATTCTAAAATTACTCCTCAAAGCCTTAACAGACTAATGTGGAAAACTTACCTGTTCTGCACCAGGCAACTGGCCTACTTACTGTACAGCTGCATATCTGAATATACTAGATCTTCTTCATTATCCTTCATAGCAATATGCATGTCACATAACTAGGAAAACAGGAGGTGCAGGACTCTTGACAGCCCAAATTATTTTCCTTGGAATTGCAGTAAAAATATTATCCTGCTTAAAGGATGTAAAAAGATCACTTTCCACTGGAAAAAAAAAATTGTTCTTTTATTTGAAAGGGTTAAAGGAATATCCTTGTGATATCTCTGTTTCAGTTTTCCACCCAGTGGAGACAACAGACTGTTTTTCACAGACAGGATAGTAAATCAAAGTGGTCCTTGAGGGTATCTCCCAGTCACTGCGGTTTTGCAGTAGCAAAACACCACTGACTTCAGCAGAATTACCCTGAGTTACACTAATGAAAGTCAGAGGGAGGTTTGCTCCAACCTGTTCTCCACGATGCCACAAAAGGTCCTGATGAATACACATCATTCAGACACAACAAATGGCCTGCGGCAAGCTGACTTGCTTGCACCCAGTGAAACTTTTACAACTTCCGAAAATATATCAGTCAATCAAACAAAATTATCCTGCCAAAGTCATGATGCCTGATCGCCACAAAGATAAAGGTCACAATATTGGGGGAAGAGCCTTCTTTGACAGGTACGTGAACTGTTGTAAATGACTGGCTAGAGTTTTGCATTGTAGGTGAAATGCTGGCTAGGGTAAACTGCAGCATCACATTCATTCTGGAGTCTTAACTTGGAGGAAGAGATATTAATGAAAGAATCACTAAAGAAGCGGCTTTTGCACATCCTTGTCTCTCCTGTCTTCTACCACCTGTAGGCACCAGCTGCATGTGTGAAAGGTGTTCATGGACACTTGGTTAGCAGGCTTCAAAACACAGACTGGTGTTTCATGGACACTTTTATTTTCAACCTTTCTCCTTTCTGTGGAGCCAGTGCTGAGGTAGACAAGGTGCTGTAATTTAGAGAGCAATGAGTCTGATTCTGCAGAAGGCTAAGCACCCTCCAGCCCTAACAAACAGGAGTTGAAGGAATCCGTGGGACAGACATGCAGGCCACTGAAGCATAGTGTGTGGCAGCAGTGTTGCACAAAACATCAGACCTCTTTAATGGTTTCTTGCAGAGTTGCTGGCTATAGCAGAAAAAGGTTTCACACTGGGTCTTCCATATCTCTACTCAGCCACTGAAGGAGACTGTGTTATCTAATCTCCAGCTGATAAAAGCCTCATTTGATTTAAGGCCTGAAGCATATTTTATTTTAAAGATAAGGCTATGGTTTGACTGAAACTAAGAAAACCAGTTTTTCTTCCCACTTCTGTAGTCTTTCTTCACATAAAGAATGAAAAATATCTCAAGTAAGGATCTGCATCTGATTTAGCAAGAAAATAATTTCTCTAGTTGAAAACAACAGTTTTCACACAGTCTAACCTCAGCATACAAATATATTTTATTTGATATTTTACTGCCTGAGATGCTTCAAAATTTCTGTAACACTGGACACTTCTGAGATCACAACAACTGACTTATGTTTGCCTATTTCAATTTTTCTATCCCTTTATCAGACATCCTGGTTTTGCTATTCTCTAACCATACAATACAGCCTTTGCCTTGACAGACTTGCAACCAGACCTAATTAATTCTTTTGGTCTACTAAGATGACATCCAGGATTGAACTCCTGTCATGCTGTCACAGTTTTGATCTCTTCTTGTTGATGCTGAAGAGGTCTTTGCTACTTCGTTTCTAAACTCTGGAAGTCTAATTCAGCTCAGCTTTGGTCAGTTCCCTCTTAATTCTTACTATTTCTCAAGATGCAGGAGCCATGAACTAAATGACTTTAACTTTTTTCTTCAGTCTCATCTGTAAGTGTCTCCTTTTTTTTAACTGTGCAACTCCAACAGCCTGTGAGAAATCCACAGTAGTAGCAACGACAGCACTGGCACCAACTATAATGTGAAATGGATGTTCTGCTTCTGGATGTTTTCACTCTGTCTGCACCGCCTTCCCTTAAAAGGCTTCAACTGCATTTTGTGCTAGGAGCAGAACTAAAACAGTCACACCCCCTTATATGGTCAAGTATTACAGTGCTACTCCTTCACAGTCTTTAATTTATTAAGCAAAAAGCAACGGAACACTAAGGCCTCACACACAACACAGATGACCAGGACGTATCACTAAGATAAGAGGTAAACTGCCATTGCTGACAGAGAGGCTGTCAGGAGCACAAGGCAGGAAAAAAACCAGTTAGTAGACAACAAGCTCCTTTTTTTCTGCTTTCTAGCATGCTACACCTCACAGAGAAAGATCATAGTAACAGAAATCAATAACAAAGAAGCATCTGAAGACACTTCAGCTACAAAGGATCTAAAAACATATGACTTTTTTGGTTTTTCTTCCTCCCTACCCCTACATAATTTAAACTCTAAAATGCTTCTGCAGGTGGACTAAAGGTACACTGAATCAAGGTCTGGTGTTCAGGAGCAGTTTCTGTCTTGAAAACTAGTAAGTTCAGGTGATTTTTTTTTGGCTGATAATATGGATTGCTAATAACCGTAGAAATCACCTCCTTGTTAAATTCTGTTCAGGACAATTTGAATTCCCTTTCTATCAATGGAGCCTTCTGGCACTTGTGCAATGTAACTGCAGTGCCAACTCACTGTTCCAATATTCTCTCCTGCCTCTCTGTCTCACGTTGGCCTTTCCTTGTGTTTGTAATCTTTCAACTGCAAAAACTAAAAATTACCCCAGCAGAAAGGCAAAGTCCTATAAACACAACCTGTCTCGCTTAGGTCTTGTAAGACACAGCAACCATACACACCAGAAACTTACATGAGCTATGTGGAACACACTCAAATTCAGCACAATCACCACTCTACTCCAAGGTCAGCCCTTTGGCTTTAAGTTCCTAAAACAAACAAATTTAGAACTTAGTATTTAGTACTTGTCTACCTTTGGGCCCTCGAAGTTCACTGGGCTTTTCCTGCCTCCTGCAGGAGCAGCCTTGAAAAGCCTTGCCCCATCGCAAGGGTAGTTCAAACGCCCATCAGGGGACTCAGGCTCCCAAACACACACACAGCGGGGACCTGCAGTTATTTACCCTCCTTGTTGCCACCTGTATGCCATGGCGCGAACACACAGCTCAGTGTGTCATTCCATCAAGTTTTCCTGCACACAGATTCTCTAGTATCTCAGCCAAATGTTACAAGCACTTTGTGCAACATGCCAAAGAGACAGCACTTTTTAAGGTACTTGAGAAACTTTACAAAATAACGGTAAACTAATGTGTGACCCAGTCCCAACAGGCAACTTTATGATTCAGTCGCAGGGGGTAAAAACAAAATCATGTGCCTAACTTCATAGCCAGCTACAGCGCCAGGGGAGCAGTGCAGAACTGAAATGCATTTGTGAGCATGCCTACAGCTGCAGCACAGCTCTGCTTCAGATCTCTGACAAAGGGCTGCAGAATGCCTCCGCCTCTTCCCTGCTCTTCAGGGAGTAAGTGCTCAAAGTAAAAATAGCCAGCACGGCTCCTTGCTGACTCTGCCTTTGCCTTCAAAACGGACGTGATAATCCCGTCCACTATGGGCAGGAGGTGCAAGGACACTCTTTATGGACACTGTACTTTAGCCTACTCTCCCTAATTTGCTGTGAACTGCCACTGATGCAAAATCCACTAGTGAATGGGGACAGTAAACGCACCTTTAACAAATACACAAAGCAGATGGCACGCAAAGCTGGAATTTTTCACCCCATATTTGCAGGTGCTGCAAGCAGGTTATCGTTGTAGTGATCAAGACATGAAATTACCGCCAATGTTAAAACTGCCAATAGCATGCAAGTTACATATGTACTATCACAGTGAGATTGTGACAATCCCCGATTTCTGGGCACTATGAGGCATTAAAGAATCTTCTTCTGAGAATTTAAATCACTTTAAGAAGTTGCGCTGGAGGAGACCTCGTACACAGGCTTAGGTTTTAAGGCCTCGAGTACAGCTGTGGCTTGTAAATTCCTCTCTGAAGTAGGTATGGTAACACAGCGTCCTAGCAATGAGATTCCATGGGAGAAACAAGTTCTCTGAGGAGCTAAGTGCTTAATTCAGTTTAATTGAAGTTTGTGTGTATGGAAACTAAGAACTTCCCTTCTTTTCAAGGAAATACAGCATTAAAGAAATCCCACAATGAAAAACTGGACTTTATCAGAAGACTCTCCTTCAGACAGGAAACTGGCCGATGAGCCTACAACATCTGTTTCTGCTCAGCCAGGCTATCATGGTACGGACAGTGCTGTCAGCATGAAAGCACTGTAGCTCAGACTACAAAACACACAACTCTTTGCAGTCTCTAGAAAAGAAAAATTAAATCCCCTCTGTCAGCTTTTAAAAAAATCTCAGCACTTTGACAGATTTTAGCATGGAGCAGTTGTTCAGAAAAGAATCAGAAATGGATGGAATTGCTAGACCCTAGACTTTTGCACAATAATAACGAAATTAAATTGAATAAATACTGACTCAGTGGTGTTTGCTACGAGTAGAGCTACTAAGAAGCACTTTCTTGAAATTGATTTTAACATTGGAATTTACCTGTAATAAATACATTAGTAACTCAAAAGAAAAAAAATCATCCTGCCTTTTAAAAAAAAACAATTAATTTAATCATAATGAGAAACATTTAATTCCAGAAGAAGTATTTGTGCTCTTATTAAAGGCAGTGGAACCAGGTCTTACATGAATTCACATCTAACTGCTAGAAATTATTCTCAGTTACTTTTACTAGGAATTAGTTTAATGTAAAATTCTGTTTCCAAACTGTTAATAATTCTACCCGTTGAACTCACAAGACCAACACTTGTCTTTTCTTTCTCTCCCACTGAATGATATGAGTCAGAACAAATCCATTGTGTTTAAAACCAACCCAGACTGTCAACCAGAATGCCTGTATCTGGACTGAGTTTGCTAAGAGCAAGAGTTTATTCCAAGTGCAGTGTTTACACTAGTATCCTTTTCTGCTGTGTGTGAGGGAAAACACAGACATGATGGGATGAGAAGAAACAAGAAAGGAGACCGGGAATAAGCCCGTAGCATTTCTCAGGTGCAACTCCACAAAATTCATAGCCCAAATTTTTGTGGGAGGAGAGGGCTAGAGTGATTTAAGTCCTGCTGGATACTCACCAACCTGAGGCAGCTCTGAAGGTGCAAATGACAGCAAAACGTAGGCCATATTGTGCAGCTGAGCGTGGTTCAGGGCTCTATAACCTCATGGTGAATAAGCTGTTAAGCAGGAAGCAGCCTGGTCCCACCACTGCGGCACTGTGACCCCCTTGGTTGGTCTCCTTCAGAGGCCGGGTTTGGTGCTTTCCTAGACAGTATCTCTGCGCTGCTCTGTATTGTACCGTGCAGACATAAGGGCTTATCCAGGAAAAACACCGCACTGCGCGAAACAGCATGATTCAGGCTTTGCTGAATTACTGCACTGTATTTCCCTCAGCTGGAGCAATGTTCAGAACGTTCACAAGCTTTACACGATTTCAAACTACAGCACTGTCTGTGGACACGCAATCCAGCCTTCTGAGTTGTGTTGCTCCCATCCCTTCCACTTCCATGCCTTCTTATGTCTTTTCAGCCCTACTCCAGCGTGCCACCCAAGCTGAGACTTATGAAGAGAAACCACCTAGGAGGTTTGTGCCAGGGGATGCTGACTCAGTCACAGCACAACTTCAATTTCTCCTTTACAGGACAAGTGTTTTATACAAGGGCTCAGTGCCAAAAAGTAATGAGCATAGTACATTATAAAATGGGGGAAAAGATAAAACATTGAAGTAATGGAAAAACTAGTACTTTTGTGCAATTTTTTTCTATATTCTATATTCATTTTTTAAAATAAACTTTTACAAAAAGCTTTCATATTTCCATTCAAATCTCTGGGGGTTGTCATGAGTCCAAAAGTTAAGTGTGCTTAAGTATGTTGCTGAACTGGTGCCAAGACTCAAAAGTCAACTCTTGTATTTTATTGAGTATTAAGCACCAATTCCAAAGCAGGACTAGTTATGTGTACTGTAAGACCTGTTTCCAAGAAATCTGCTACCAAATCCAGTACCTTGCAGACAGAAATACTGCTCCTTATGAAGAAAAAAAAACTGATGCCAAGGTGGATAGGTCTGCGTAAATAAAGATAAGTTTGAAGGTTTATTGTTTTAAAGGGAGGGAATTAGCAATTTCAAAGTGCAAAAATGGATGTGTTCATCCTCTTGCTTTTGATTTCTCCTCATTGTCTACATCTATATAGAAAAACAGGATGCTGTGGACACACCCTATAAAGAACCCCAAGGATTCTTTAGTGTAACTAAAGCTAGCTGATAGGTTTGTCTGTGCAGAGACTATAAATTGCATGTGTTCCTCCTGCCTAGCCTCTGCAGACCTCTCCTTTATCTTTCACCCAAAGTATCAATAGGAAAATTCTGTCCTTTATATGACTTTATTTAACCTTGTACTCAAGGCCCATCAAACAGATTAGCTTGAGCAGGTATCAGTCATCACTAACACACAAATTGTAGCTGAGACAGACTCCAAAGCCAGTTTGTCAGATCCACGTGGGGGAAGAAAAGCTTCTAGAATAAACAGTTACTATTTAGAAGTTATTTTTCTTCTCCAAACCTCTGCCCATATGGATTCAACTCACCTATAGTGACTTTCCAGCTGTCTCCCAAGTCACAGGATGATGTTTAAAACATCCTAAAGATAGGTGGTTAAATAAGGAGGGTGTAAAAGAGCCCTTCTTAAATTGAGGCATGAGCAACAGCCACAGGAGGAACGCAGCAGCCTCCTTGCCCATTTTATCTCAGTTATGGGAATACTCTTAGGCATTCTAAAGCATTGCCAAGAGTCTCACCCACTCATTAGTAACAAACTTCTAATGTGCTGAATGATCCTTTTGAAGAATTTCCAAAAAGATATTGCTAGGCTTTCCATAACTCTTTCCAATGAATCAAAGAATTGACTTATCTGGTACAAACAACAAAGTGCTCTGAAAACATATGACATGTGAAGCTTGGTCCATCCTGCATTTGATGGTGGCTGTAAGGATAGAAAAGGAAGGATGTGATGGGTTAGTTTAAGCTGCAGTTAAATATTATTACTGTAAACTCAGCAGGACATTCTAGTGAGTTACAAGAACATAAATTCACTCTCTAATTAAGCTGGCTGAGTGACACCCACCACAAAGGCAATTTTTGCATGAAGCAAAGTCAGATTTAAACTGAATGAGGAGCACATAGCTCACAGACTGGTAACAATGTCAGTAAGATCCTAGAACTGGCCAAAGCAACCACAAATCAGGCTTCTTGAGCATTTCTAAATGATAGGAGAGAGTAAAACAAGCCATGTTTGTATGGAGTTTTGACAAAAAGAAGCTAAGGGATCTTTAGGTGTACCTGATGGGGAGCTGGTTCATTTGAACAAGACGAAGCAAGGTTACAGATCTATCAGCTCACAGTAGGCCTCCTGAGAACATACAGACTCATGCGACTTTAGACCACAATTTCTTGTGTTTCTGAAGAACTGTCTAAGCAAGATTTGGGTAGCTAGGAGGGCTGCAGAATTAGCTCTTGATCCTGAAAGACTCAAGAACCAAGAGCAGGTGTGGACCAGTGCACAAGGGCTGAGAACCAACCACATCTGGCCCACAAAGGAGCTATCCCTACGATCACATCATGCGCAGACTTCCCTAAGAAATCAATCTTCACATAAGAAGAAAGATACTGAGAAAAACATGACACTGGACGATTGCAGAGGTAAAACAATCCAGCAGATTGTCCCAGCAGCGAGTGATCAGCCAGTCAGGAGCAGCTGCTAAAGAACTTGATTCTGCAGTTTACAAATAGAGCTATGACTAAGCTAATTTCCTAACACAACCAAGCAGTAAGAGTATGGAGACATTTGCTATATCTGTGTTATTCCTCTCTGGAATCACAGAAAGATTCTTCAGGCCAGTCAAACCACCTGTAATGGCTGTGCACGGACTTTAAGTAAGGAGGCTCTCTAGCATGCTACAGGAGACTCACAGCATGCTGTCAGTCTACCTGTCAGAGGAACAGTAAAGAGTTACTGTGGAAAAAGAGATAGGGAGTGGCACCTTTAGCACGCCACCTGGCATAGTCTATCCATAGAGAGAGTTCTGTCAGTCTTCAGCAGAGGGAAGCAAATTTGGCCACAGTATTGTGGCGTTTGGTGGTAGAAAACAGCAAAAGTGTGGGGTTGCTCTCTCACTCTTCCTAGATTGCTCTCTCACTCTTCCTAGATGGAAAGTACACAGTAAAAGTTAAAAGGAAATATGGAAAACTTGAACAAAATGGAAACAAGGAGCAGACAACAGTCAGAGTACTGAAAATACCTTACACACATACAGTGATTATGGATGTCTTTTAACCTCGACTACCTATAATGATAAGCAATGTTCATGACATTTCAGTAAAAGGTCATACTGGAGTACCAGGAAGATATTGCTGAACTTCGGTAATTAGAGATGGAAACAAATACCCTCTGGAGCACACACAGACAGAGCACAGGTTCCCACAGTGTTGTAATCCTACACATACCACACCTGAGATCCATGCTACCAAATGAAATAAACAAAAAAGAGCGATCCTTTCAGGAAATTTGCAGGCTGTGTCTTAGTCCACACTGCAACATTTTGGCAACCTCATGCTGTTGTTTTAGTGGTAATAAATGCCACTTGGACAGCAAAACCCTAATGAGTTTCATCAACAAAGTCCATACTTCTCAGAAACTCAAATGAGTGATATAACTGATACAAATGATGAAAACATCAAGATTCTCACTGGTCTCCCAGCCAAATCAGCTAGGATAAAAAACTATTTATACATTACAGTCACAAGCTATACATATGGGAAATTACTCTTCATCTCTTTAATAACACACACACACACACACACACACAACCCCTGTGTATAATATGCAAGTTCATGAAAATGCCATCACTGCCTTTGAACTGTACATTTCCAGGAACCCAAACTTACAAGTTTGAAAACATCTAATAAAAAGTATTACAGCAACTAATGTTGTTTTCAACTGTTTCTCTTGGTTACAAATGTACTGGAAAGCTTTGCACACGACGCAGTCTGTGTAACTCTTTCTTATTATGGGATTGTTTTCTTCAGTGTGTGGGAAGCTAACAGGTGTACTCATCATGATGTTACACACCAAATGCTGTTCTCATGTTGCTTTAGTCATCAGTTTGAGATTCAAATGCAAAATGCATAACTTCGCACCCTCTTTTGTAAATTTTTCAAGAGTCAGCTCCCAAAGGAAGTATAACCTTCAGACAGAGTCCCTGCGACTCCCTGGCTTGTGAAAACTTCATTGTCCCCTTCACAAAAGCTCCAATAGAATGACTAGAAACAGCTGTTGACATATACAGTATCTAGATATGGCTGTGCTAAAAGTAAGGATAAAGCAAGAGACAAAAGCTGCTTTGCTAAAGACAACTAGCAAACACAAGCGCTTCTATGAGTATGCAGTGAGGGAGAGATGTGCTTTGGCAGCAACATGCCCCAACAGAATTTTGTCTTTCACATCATAAAACCAGCTGGCACAGTGCTCCAAGTCTCTGCGAGGTGAAATTAAATTCATAGAATCATAGTGTATTTCAAGTTGGAAGGGACCCAGGAGGACCATTGAGTCCTACCCCCCGCTCCCCATAGGCCTACCTAAAACTAAACCGCTTGACTAAGAGTGTCCTCCAGATGGTCCTTGAACTCTGATAGGCTTGGGGCCATGACCATTTCCCTGGGGAGCCTGTTCCTGTGACAAATTGCAAACACCAGTACTGTAGATCCACACAGAATCTAAGGTTTGATTGCAGAGTTCATAGTACTAATGAAGAAAAGTCCAACCATCTGGCAAGCATGTGGCCATGCTCTCCAGATGTATTGCAGTAATCATTAAGGTTATTCATGCCCTTCCTGGCTGAGAAACAAGAGTCACTTTTCATTACTATTTCAGCATTCATATGCCTGTATAGTAAGTTAATTCCTTTGTCAGTAAATTAAAGGACGAAGGGAATGGATAGAATCATAGAACCCTTGAATGCTTTGGGTTGGAAAGGACCTTTAGAGGTCATCTAGTCCAATCCCCAAGCAATCAGGTATGACGACTTCTAGCATTTTCAGTGAACTTTTACATGACAAATGTAATTCCTTTAAAGATTCCAAGCTTACTTTAGCCTCCAAATTCTGCCATGGCTCAGCAGCAGAAAGATTATGCCTTGTTCTAGGAAAGATACTGTCCACTTTTTTTTATGACTGCAGCCGACTGTATTAGACAGTCTGTGTCTGTCCCATTTCCAACAGTATGGCCTGTGACTAGTTAAGCTCTGTGAGCAAACGCAGGTTTTTTTGGTATATATAAATCCAGGAAAACGGCTGTCACTGATACACTGTAGTATGCTGTATTAACAGCCTGCCTTGTTACTGGCTTCCTGAATAAGACAGGTAGAAGACAGTCTTCTTAGTGCATGGAAAAAACAGAAACAGACAAAAATATTCAGATTGTTTAAAGCAAGCCTGTCCTTGGAAAAGAAAATTTACCTACCAATACCAGACACACCTGAGTACAAAATTACACAAATTAATTTCAGTAGTGGACTTCGTCCCATCAAGGATTTGACAAAAACTTCATACTTAGTGCAACAATGAAATATCAGAAGGGCCTGTAACACATGCATGCTATGGGGGAAAAAACCAAAGCTTGAACTAGGAACAACCAACACTCTAAGCTTCCACACCTCCCCACCCTCAAACAGGGACATTTTCTGTCCTAGCCTCGAGTCCTGCACATTCACTGCAGCATACAAAACCCACCAGTTTTCCAGCAATAAAAATAGCCTGTGAAGGTAAGGCAGAAATGTATTGTAAGTTCTCTTACTCTATAGAAACTGTCAGGGAGATTTTATTACACCAGAAAAGAGAAGAGATGTAATAGACATTGAAAAGGGAGAGGTATTCCCCTTACATGCTCCTGTAGATACTTACTGAGGTGAGCCTATGTAATGTCACCACTAATGACTGGCAAGACCTGTGGTCTTTCACAGGAAATGCAGTAATGCTACGAAGTAAGCACGGGTAAAAGACCCTCCACTAACTCAGGAGTACATGTGGGTCATAATCATTAGCATTTTTAGGCTTATTACAATGAGGTCAGCTGGTTTAAAAGGCACTGTGCCTACACTCATTGACAAAGATGCAGGACAGATGTGAATATAACCACAATATGTGGTACAAAACTCTGTATTGACAGCAATTCAAATTGGGGTTTCAGTATTGTGAATAGTCTGAATAACAGAGAAACAATAACTTCAAGTACATATCAGAAGTTATTTGTTGCTTCCACAGCCTCTTCTTCACCTCCCAAGTACTGTAATACTACATCCATCCTCTCATGCAGCGTCAGCATGATAGCTCAGAAAATGATCAGGAAAAAAACAGTGCAATTTCTCCAGTTAGGTAATTCCTTGATTTAGAAGAAAATTTAAAAAAAAAAGTAAATAATTTGAGGCAACATCAAGGTTTTCTTTACATCACCTTGCTGTTAATCATGGTTAACTACAAGACCGCAAGAGTGCAGGCTGGCTCAACAGTCTTGGCAGCGTGAGGACTTTCCAGCAAAGGTCTCTTCATAGGGCCACAGTGTTATAAAATAATTCGCATTGGAAGTGACCATGGGAGGTCTCTAGTTCAGCCCCCTGACCAAAGCAGGATCAGCTAGGAGACAGGATTAGGTTGCTCATGGCTTTATCCAGTTGGAGACTGAACAACTTCCTTATTTCAAATTACTGTCATTGCCTCTTGTTCTCCCACCATGCACAGCTGTGAAGTGCCTGGTTCCACCTTCTCGACAGCACCTCTGAAGGTACAGGCGGCTGCTGTTAGGTCCCACCAACACCATCCTTCTCCAGGTTGAACAAACCCAGTTGCCCAGCCTCTCCACACAGAGCCTGTGCTCTAGCCCTCATCTGTTTTGGTGATCCTGTGCTGAACTTGCTCCAGTTTACTGATGTCTTTCCTGCAGTGGGGTTCGCCAAACCAGACACAGTATCTGGAAGTGGTTTCACAAGCGCTGAGCAGAGAATAATCACCTCCCTCACCCTCTGGGCCATGCTTTTATTCACACAGCCCAGGGTGCTGCTGGCCTTCTCCAATTCTAGGGCACATAACTGGCCCTTGCCCAGCTCACTGCCCACCAGGGCCCCGGGCTGTCTCTCCAGAGATGCTCCTCAGCCCATTTGTCCCCAGCATGCATCACTGTAGGGCTCTGCCTTTTTAGCAGCAGAATTCACAGTTTGTCACTGCTGAATTTCATCAGGTTCTTGTCCATCCGTTCCTCCCAGCTGTCCAGGTTCCCCTGACTGGCAGCTCTGCTCTACTCCACACCAACAGGTACCCCCCCAGTTTGGTGTCATCTGCAAACTTGGTTAAAGTGTCCTCCATCCTCTCCTCCAGACCACTGATAAAAATGCTAAACAGGACAGGTCACAGAATGGACCCTTGCAGTACCCCACTTTTTACCAGCTCATTAACCAATGGCCTTTGAGCCTGACCACCAAACAAGATTTCTACCTGTCAAGTTTTCCACCCATCCAAATCCTAAAGTCCTGAATTGGATACAAGAATAATGTGGGACACAGCATCAAAAGCCTTGCTAAAATGGAAGTACGTGACATCTGCTGCCCTAACCTCATCAACAGATTCAGTCATTTTATCACCCAGGCAATCAGGGTGATTAGACATGATTTATTCTAGTAGCTCCCTAACGATGCCATTTAGATTCAGATTTCCTTCCTTACACTAGTTCTGTTTTTCCTCTCTTACCAACTATTCTGTGGATTTTACAGTGAGAATTAGTAAGTGCTCTGTGTGGCTGTGATGGGAAAGGAAGAAAGCAGTTTCACAACTTTATGCTAGTGTTCATAGAGAAAATTAGAAAGGAAGAAGAAACTATAATATGCCATAGAAATAAACTGTTACTACAGAATCACAGAATGGTTGAGGTTGGAAAGATCTTAGGCCTCTTTCATTCCCCCACAAAAGAAAACAGTAGACAATGTTTCTTCGCCTCCAAAATAAATCAAATTACAATTCAAGTGGTTATGACTTAAAGTAAATTCTAACAGGACTTTCAAACTTCTTCAAATAATGTTAAGTATCCTGGCTCTGTCACAGTCTTACAGAGATCTCCTTCAAAACACCCAGAATGTAAAGAACAATTTCCTGTCTTCTTAATTTGTAAACAATCTAAGTAACTTAGCAGAAGCTTATACTTCAATACACACAAGAAGTACAATTTTAAACACTCTGTTTTGAAATTCTGTGCCAGAAAAGTTTTCTTTGAAATCAGCAGGAAGCCTTCTCCATGAGGGTCACCCATTTACAAAAAATCCTTTGATGGGAGAGGTTGCTCTTGGGCTTATACCAGCTGTGCTGTCCAGCAAAGGCAAAACATGTTCAGACACGCTAATCCACGCAGGAGCCTTTCTAGGTCGAAGCACAAAATAAGACTCTGTAAGTTCTTGAAAGAAAATGGGCCTTTACTTTAAACTTTCTTTTAGTAGTCACAAAGTCTTCTGTAACTGACTTGCTGTAAAATTCCTCAGACTGTTTTAATTAAAATGCTTTTTGCCTTTTTTTATCAGGAGATTCATAGGAATTCCTGTTGTTTATTCACAGCTGTATGCTTTTTGAGATATAAGACAGATGCAGCACTAAGAAAACTGTGGAATTCCTGTTACCCAACAACTCTCTATTGCACAGCGCCAAGGCCTGCTCAGGATGTTTTGCAAAAAGTTTATTTTTCTCAGGTAGTTTTTCACATGGGGCACATTAAGCCCAGACAAAAGTCTGTGTGTTTGTGAGAACTGCAAATAAACCTATTTCTTAACAACAGTCAATCAAGTTTACAGAATATATTTATGTCCCACGAAGCCCCAGATCTTGCTCTCTCCAACTTTGGTGGACAAACTGACCTCATTTATAGCCAAAGCTTAAGCTGGAAGAAGCACTGCATAGTCTTCAACTCATTTTTTCCTTTACATGAAGAGAGCTTTCGATCACATTTCTGTACTCAGTCCTGACGGCCACACGCACAACCAATAAACCATCTACTGCTGTCTGCTCCAGGCACAGGCCAGAATGCAGCAAACTATGAATGAGAGTAAGAGTTGTATGTTGTGTAAGGCTGCTCTGCAGCCTGACATTCTGAATAGGGACCAGCTGCCTTGAGGCTCAGAACTGGCCAGCGGATCCCTCTCAGACCCAAAAACCAAGGTGTGTGCCAAGTAAAAGGAGGTAAGCCACAGGACTGCCTAGTCATCCATAAAGGACAACACAAAGCTATCTACTGATATTTCACAGGGCACTGACATGTTCCCGTCCTTCTGTTCACAAGCAATGAAGTGCAGCCGCTGAAGAACACAAGATGCAGCATCAATTAATTCTCTTATGGAAAGTTCAAAAGTGTGTAACACATTGAGACAGGTTCATTCTCATTGTCAGAGAAAGCATCTGAGACTCTGACTCCTGCTGTCCTGAAGTGTGTTAAACACTTACCCCACATACATCCAAAATGTGGCCTGCTGTGACCACAGTGGGCGGCATGTTTTGATCAGTGCTGGCTAGGATAACGAAACACTGCATAGCCAAGAATACAGTGGGCTCGCAACAGCCAAATATACCATACTGTACTAAAGCATACCAAATCCGGCATCAAAGAAAATACAAAGAAGACAAAGTCAGCTCCTTAAAGATATCCTTGAAAATATTTACAATGATAAATCACCTCCACTACTTAAAAAACATTCAGGGATGAAAGGATAACAGCTAGATTACAAGTACAATGCAAAAATAAAACTCATAGGCACAGCTAATGAAAGGACATCAATGCCTTGTTTTTTCTCCACAAATCTTTTCCAACATGTCTTGTCTGTGTAAATAAAAGATATAGCTGCATAACATATTTGAAAGCTGATACAGAAAAACTACTACTCTTTACTAGATATACAAGTATACAGAGGACATACATGGTTATTTTTAATATTGCAACATTATTTAAGAAGTTACAAATCCTGAACAAATCTCCCATCACAGTGCTCAACAACTTTATATTATGCTTCAAACATGTTAAATTATATTCATGCAGGTTTTAAGCAGTTGTCCTTCTGCAGCATTCCAGAACAAAACTTGTCCTTCTGCTCCACCTAATTTAAAAACTGCTTGTATGTGACACGGACTCAGTCTGACAGAGCTGTCTTAAAAAATTCACAGCAAGCCTATTCCAGATAAGAGAGAGACTGACTTATCCTACTGAAGGAAGATAAAAAGAGTGAGGTCACAACTGGCATAACTTGAACAAATCACAGTCACAGAGTGAATGCAGTATCAAGCATGTAGAAAGAGGTATTTATAACTTTGAGAAGTCTTTATGTTGGAAGAATCCCTTACAACTCAGTAAGGGATGTCCATGCAGAGAAGGCAATGCATGGTTCCTATCCTGTTGCTGGCACAACCTTCTTCATTAAAACAGGTGATCAGCAATAAAGAAAAGCAGATGGTTGCAAAGAAACAGTAAGTTATAGATTCACAAGAAAAGACCGACAAAAAAAAATCCATGCAGGATTTGCAAATCAAGAATTCAAGGAAATAATCACAAATGCACAAGTGGAATGTGGTGTGCTGTTCTCCATGCCAGAGGTGTATGTTTCTTTAACTGCTACTATTTGTTAAACAGCGATAAAAGGTCCCATCTATTAATTAATCCACGAACTTTCTTCAGTGTTTACAGAGGAAAGACTAAGCTTTACAGGAAGAAGCAGGAGAAGCACTTACACTGGACAAAGCACTTCTCAACAAAAACATACAGGAAGGGTCCAGGGCTTCAAGAGGAAAGAAGGTCTCCTTGGGTCTGCATTCCCTGGCTGAGACCTGGGTTTAGACCATTGACTCCCAGCAGCACTGTCCTTGCTGGTATCAGGCCCTGGGAACTACCTGCAGAGGAAGAGTCAGTCCTTCTTTCTTCACCCCTTCCATCAACCTATACCAAATTTCGTGCACAGCTTGATTTTGACATAGCATAGTACCCACTAGCCCACTCTTCAAGCTTCATTATGCCCTTCTGGTTTCTTTCTATTTTAATTGTGTTTTGAATGGCAAAGAGGAATGTTCACTATTTGTTAGTAGAGATAATTTGCTTCTCTAGGGCTTCCAGGTAGAAGAGACAAAAGCAAACTCGCCTAAGCAGAGAATAAAGAGAGGACCTCTTCTTGGGCAGTTCCTACCAGTCAGTCAACTATTTCTTTGTTTCCTAATTCTCACAATGAGGTAAAAACTCCTGGAGCAGTGTTGCTCCTCTCACAGCAGTAAGAAAGAGTAATCCACATGATAATAACAAGTAAGAAGAAATCCAGGCTTTGCTGCAACTGGGCAGACTTTGCCAGATAGATGGACAAAATAATTGTAAGATGACAGGTAGCTGAATAAATATTTTTCATCCTGTCTTTGTGTCATTCATTGCTGCTTATAATGTTTGGGGCTCCCGTCCTAAAGAAACGAGCACACAGAGCCATTGAAGCAAAGCTTCCTGCTGTGCTTCAGACAAAATGGACCCCACTCTAAACCAGCACACTGAACTGAACAGTTTCTTGCTGCCAGGGTCAGCCTCCTTCGTGCACCCAAGACAGCCTGTTCAGACCTTGTCACATCTCTGCCTTCACCACACAAAGACATTTCTTTAATCAAGTCAGAACTGTCATTGTCACTGCAGGCCCCCTTAAAACCTGCCTCTAGCTGACCAGATAGTAAAAGGACAAGCAGCAGACAGAACACTGATGTGTCAAAGTTGCATTAAAAGATGGGCTACTGGATGTAAAGCAGCAGGGTGCTGCATGGTAAGGTGCTTACCTTTGCTCAGGGTAAATATAATCAGAGCACGTAGACCCTGTTGAAGTGACCTGGCTGTAGAAACCAGGTATCAGACAATGCTAGCCAGAGCAGTATTCTCTCAGCAACCCTCTTTTCCCATACCAACTCGACTGCTATTTTCCACACCCACCTAGTTTTGTAATTCCTACAGAAACAATTTTTCCTCACCCTTGTGATTCTCATTTTGTAGACCATTAGTTAACATCTCAGTATTCAATTTCCTTTCCTGTTATGCAGATACCAGATAAATCAGAATACAAGGATATGAAAAAATAATAGTTTGTTGAATAGGGTACACTGCTTTGCCTTCCCCACAAGCAAAAGAACACCAACCTCAGGGTACATATCGCCAGGGAATTTAAATCTGCAGACGTACTGCCACAATCCTGTTGATGTTGGAGCATATTAAAGCAGATGTTTCCTGTCAAGTGTTACACTCTCCCCACAGTACATATTAGTATATTTCAGCAGTCACTTCAAGCAAACACTTGTAAATGTTAAATATCTTGAGGGAATTCTCTTGTAATCCACTGCTCCATTCGTTAATGCTGTATTCCTAAGCAACATTTAGAGTCCTCTGGATTATTGCTTCCTTCTGTTTAAGTTTACTAATGCATGGTGAAAAACTATTAAAAAGACATCATGATGCACACAAGTGAAAAAGCATCAGATTTTCTACATCCTTTCTTTCAAGTATTTTTTTTTATAGCTAAGGAAAAGCTCTAGTACAATGATTTCAGCTAAACTTTGGCCACACAGTATGGATGCACCACAAGAAGTGGTGGTTTTCATTTGCTCTCTAGCATAGACTTCAGGTGAGAGGCCCATGACCTCAGGAGACAGCAGCCAAGTGGACAGGAATTGATCCAATTCCCTCACAAGAGCTACTCTTATTACCAAGGTCCAGCAGCGGGCCAGAAGAGACAGTTGGGTACACTACAATAAGAAGATTCATTTTGTAGACACAAATCCCATTAGACCTTTCAGACAACAGCAGGGCTCTGATGACTGAAGAAGTGTTATCCCAGAGATATTACCATGACACCATGAAACACAATGAAGTATTTCCAGCAGAATTCATCTTTCTCTCATGAAAAATCTAAGGGATGTTCACATACAAGATCCTTTTGACTATCGTTATCTCTTTTTCCCTACTCTGGTAACATTTGTTAAGAAAAGATCTCCAAGTGTTTCAATTTTTCATGGAGCAGTGACTGTATTACTTAATCCTAGTCAATGTGTTTGAAATTGGCATTTCCTAACTTCTTCAGGAAGACTAACTAGTAGAATATAAGTTTATTTTCCTAGGCACTATTTCTGCTATCTTACTGCACCTACTATTTTAAATGTTGCAGTGCTCTTTGCAGTGATCTTTATTTTAACATACTTTGTCTATTTCTAGAGTTAGAATAACAAAATACAGAAAATAATGAATATCAGCACTCAACAGTAAAGTAAAAATCTTTTTTTAAGTAATCTGTTTATTAAGTGTGCTTTCCCTCCCTTGTTAATCAAGTGTCATTCTTATTCTTGTCCATACTCCTACACGATGTAGATAACATTTGGCCTGAAAGTCCTTTTCCTTTATTTATTTCTTCTAATTCACTAACAAAAAAGACTTTTCAAAGTATTTTCAAACAACCATTCCCACGGAATTGAATGGTACCGCATATGCATTAAAGGTCAAATTATGACTAACCCCAGCTGTCATACTTCAAGATCTAATCTAGCAAGGTACGTGGGACATGTCTAAGAAATCCATGGATGCAGACCGGTACAAATAAGAACAAAACTTACCACTTAATATTTGTATATAAGAAATTCTGCTACGTATTTACTACCCAAAATGGTATAAATGCTAATTTGAATGAATGACAGTCTAGATATGAGAGGAATATTTAAGTATTTAATGAAATTGTTTTAGAAGTTGCCTTGGGTGTATGTGGCAGGGTTCGCCAGTGGGGGCCTGCAGGGCCCTCTGTGAGAAGAATCCGGGGCTGCCCCATGTTGCACACAGCCACTTCAAGACTGCTCCAACAGACCCACCACAGGGCACAGCTGAGCCCAGCAGCCAAGCTGGTGGCCCCTCTGGAAAAACATACTTTAAAAGGGCAAAAAGCTGCCCAGCAGTGAGGACTGAGGAAGAAACAGCCTCTGAACACCAAGGTCAGAGAAGAAGGAGAGGGAGGAAGAGTTGCTCTGGGTGCTGGAGAAGAGATCACCCTGCATCCCATGGAGAGAACCACGGTGGAGCAGATGGACATTTCCTGACAGGAAACGCAGCTGGTGGAGAGCCCATACTGGACCAAATTTTTCCTTGAAGGACTGCAGGAGAACCCATGCTGGAGCAGAGGAACAGCGTAAGCAAGGCAGAGCAGCAGAGGGGAGCTGTTATGGACTGACCCCAACCCCATTCCCCATCCCCTCGCACTGCTTAGGGTGGAGGAGGTAGAAGAATGATGAAGTTCAACCCTGGGAAAAAGGATGGGAGGAAGGTGTTGGTTTAATTCATGTGTTTTCTGTTTCTCACTGTCCAAATCTATTTTAATTGTCAATAAATTAATTTTTCTCGAGTCTTTTCCCTGTGACAGTAATTAGCAAGTGATCTCCCTGTCTTTATCTCAATCCACGAGATCTTTCATCTTATTTCCTCCCCCTGTCCTGCTGAGGAGGGGGAGTAAGAGAGTGGCTGGCAACAGATTTAAAGTGTATAGGAGTAAGCAGGAACCTGAAACCTACCGCAGGACTTGAGCAAGCAGTGTTATCCATTCTTTTCTAAACGTTCTACTCTGAGCACAAAATATTTTCCTTACTGATTTTATTATATTGGAGGAAAGACATGCAGCAGCAAACACAAAGAGGATGCTCTTCCTCGCACTGAACAACATGCTGCCTGGTATCAGACACCACATTCTGGAACAGAAAAGATTACCCTTCAGTACAGATTGACGTTTTACAATTTTAACACTAAGTATTATACTGGTGTGCTAATTCTACATAGAATTGCGCAATCTTTCTTTTTGCCTCATTGTAGAGGGAACAGTCTTTTCCTTCCAAAAGGCCTTTTTTTTCCTTGCAAGTTGGATAGTTAGTCCATGGGAATGGAACCATGCATGCCTTACGCATGTTCTTTTACACCCACTGTCCCACTGTAAGATTTCACTGACACTAATGGAACTGCCCCTTATGTTTATACATACAGGAAACTGGAATTCAGTTCAACATGAAACCTATACTGCAAATCAACCTATCTCTTAGCCACTCCTTCAAGCAATATATTGGATTTCAGACAATGACATTCTACAATTTTACTGAAAAATACCTCTTACAGACAACCATCTTTCCTGGAAATTCAGAAGTTCCTTACGGCGGGCTTCACTGGGAATTCTGGAAGACACAACGGCTCAATAATTCATGCAGTGAACCTTTAAGGAAGGTGTTTATGATACTCCTTACTGTGTTCCAGTCCATGCAGCCAGCCAACATACAGCAAAAGTGATTTGCTTAAGATGAACTACTGACTGTGATTTCAGGTCTAAGGTGGGCTCTTCAATGAGTGAGTTCAGCACTGGCACTCATACATTAAGCAGGTTATACAATTTTGGCCACAAAAGCATGAGAATCTCTGGACAACATTATGGCATTTTTTACAGAAAATTAGAGTTCAGGTATTTTGGATTGTCACACGTGCAAATGAGTCACAAAACAAAAATGACCANCTTTGAAAACATGTAACTGTTAAATATTCAGGAAAACAAAGACAATCACCAAATGAAATAAAAGATCAAAGGTCCTGGATATAGACTGCAAACTTCATAAAGACAAATATTTTTAAGAATGGCTGGGAAAATACTTACATCTTTCCATCATTATCGATTGCTCAGTTTTATTTAATAATCAGACTTAGCTCCACACAACTAAATAAGGCAGTAATCACCATGAGACGATCTGTGTTCCAGAAGGTCAAGTAAACATTGTCAAGAACATAATTCAAATAGTCCCAGTCTTACTGAAGTGGACTCCAGTACATTCATACTTTCTGACACATTTACCAACATTTAAGAAAGGAAGACAAACAAACAAGTTTAAATGTCACTGCCTCTTCATGTCTTACAGGAATGCAGATATGATGGGGTTATCTAAAAGGAACCTCTATTTATTTCATACAGTATTTCAATATAATGGCAGCCTTCACTTAAACAATGAGATTTTTGGATCTCTAAACAGAATAAACAAAATACTGCTAGGTCAGAGTTTGCTGTATTTCCTTAAACTAGACCATCTACCTACAAGTCAGGAACATGTTTCCTGAAGGCTCTGTCAAGCATTAGAGGAAGCTGCTACCTCTGAATTTAGTAACTTCGAGAAATTTCCTGAACAGGGAATTAGCCTAATGTCTTTGCTTTTCAAGGAGCAATCAACCTTTTCATACAAGCTAAATTGCACTCTACAATTACTGTTTCCTGATTAGACACATCTAATGGGGGCAGCAGATCATTCCTGTGTTAGTAAAGCTATGTAACCAGATCAACACACAGTTAACTCAATGAATGCTCTTTTCACACATGATATATAAGGCGATAACATTTAGCTTAATCCTCTTATGCTGACTTCTACAGAAAATTTAGGCCTGGATGAGACGTGTTCAAAATTCAGCTGCTAACACAGGATGCATATCCAGAAAATCTTTTAAGAGAAGATTGGACTTGTCAGAAACAGCTTTAGGTATACTTTTAACCTGCCTGGAAACCAGGAATGGATTTCATGACTGCTGGCAGTCCCCTCTGGGACATTTTGTATCGTAATGGATGATATTTCAACAGCTTAAAATAAGAAGGGGTTTTTGTTTGGGGTTTTCTTAATGCTTTCTTACTATCGAATTAGTACTTTCTCTGTTTTCAAATTCCATGATATTCATAAGAAGGGCTGCTAGATTAGGCTATAAACCATTATTTACTAAGAAAAAGAGTAAAGTTATGTGAAAAAGGAATTACCAGTCAAGCGTTTGTACTCTCAAAAAGTTTTAATCTATTTATTTCTTATCCAGGCTGAATTAAACAATTTTCTTTCAAGTAAAGACTGGTAAAAATAGTCTAGGTAAGATAAAAATATTGTCAAAACAATAAAGCACATAAAAATTATGAAAATTAGAAGCTTTTATCAAAAGACGTCACACTTTTGGAATTGCTGTGTAGTACAAAACAAGAGAGATAACTAATGTAATGACCAAGGTGGTACAAATAAATATTTCATCTTACTTGTCCAGGGCTGTGCTGGTAGGCATGCTCCTGCCAAATCCTCGGACACCCATCTGACAAAAGTATGGAATGCAAGACAGATTGGCAGCAATTATAGCCAACGAATCTGACGCGTTAACAAAGAAACCATTTTGTCCAAGGATCATGTAGCGGTCCTGGAGAAGAAAACAAATTCAAAAAAGCACCTTAAATTCCATGTTTGGGGAAGTCCTAATTTCCTTCACTAGATCCACTGTACGCAGGGAAAAAAAAGAACAGGCTTTGGGTTACTTGCATCCCTCTTCGGGCAGAATAATTTATTGGCATCATCCTGCCAGGTTTATAATCTCGATATCACACCATCACTCCCTCCAGCCTTGCAAGTCAAAGCTCCAGATCAGTCCCTAGCTTCAGCCTCCTACATGACACTTCAGTAGGTCTGTTCCTGCCAGGGAATGCTTGTGTAGGAGAATCTTTCTGCCAACGGCACACACTATAGGAGGAGTAGGAGTGTGGTTTGTGTTTACTGGCAACAGAAAACAGCTTCTGTTCTTCAGAACCTTTTCATCTTCCTCCCACCCCGTCAGGACAGAAGGTTGTTTCTGTAATACTTCACTATTTACTATGCTGACAATATGACATAAAAAAATTAAAACAAAGAGAGATTATGATTCAGTGCTTTATTTAGCTAAAAATCCTTCAATTTACAATGTTAACCAAAAAGGACTTTGTTACTACCTACTGTGACAAGTCCGTATTATCTGTATATGCTGTCTCTTCCTAACGAGCGACAGAAGTGCTACACCAGTGAAAGACAAAACCAGCCTAATATTTAAAGAATTCTCATTCTGCTTTCAAATCCTGCTTGATTTGCAGTCATCTGCAGAGCTAAATTACAACATATGTGTCTGATTTACGTGTTGCAAATGCTATCATCTGTACCTGAAAGTAATAACCCTTTCAGCTTTGAGGGCTTACTGAAGAGCAAATAAATTATAGTTGCATGTCCGGTATCTGACCCCAGACAAAACAACAACTACGGTGAAACCTCCAGACAAATCAAAATACTTACTCCGTCAGCATCAAAAGCAGCTCCAAATCCATACTCGCCACCTCTCATAGCCTCCAGCAAGGCAGTTGCATACGTTAAATTAGGATCAGGAGGCTGGCCACCAAAATCCTCCAGAGGAATACAGTTTATGGCAGAATTTGCAGGAGCTCCCAATTCATCACACAGGATTCTTCTCACATAAGGTCCCATAACTGCAAAAACAGAAATCTGCCATACAATCACAAACGCATATGCTTGACATTCTAATTTTTCACAGCACCATGGAGACTTGATACAAAACATACTTTCAGCAATTCTACACATCTGTTCCAGCAAGAAAACACAAAACTATTATTTCACAGAGGAATATGTGATTGTCCCCCCAGTAAACAATCAATTGGCAACTCAGCATTAAAAACGCAGTTCCCCACTAGTGGAAGTGAAAAGTAAGCACTGAACAATGAAAGATAAAAGATTTATTTACCGATTATTAAGTAAAGAAATCATCATACACACAGAGAGGGTGTTCTCACTATAATAAAAATAAGATGCCATTCTAAGTGTCCTGGAATGCTAACAACAGTTTAACACATAAAAGCAAAGAAAGTAAACAACAGGGGAATACAAATGGGAAATAAACTTACCTCAACATTCCAGTTCATGTTATAATTACAATAGGTTTGTCCACCCAAGAATTTTACCACATTTTAGTTACTATCATGTAGATAACAAATAAAAACTTTCTCAAAACTAACTCCAAAATAACTTCTTTATTTTGCTAAAGATATGGCCAATTCAGACCCCAGCTCATGCTATTATATATCTTAATTATTATGTGCATTCAGCGGCTGAACGGACACTAACAACTGACTGAGCTCTCTGCATCCCTGAGGCAGGTGTGAACACCTCACTCAGAGGTAAAAAATTCATCAGTGATTGCTTACTCTCTCACGCTCTCATACCTTACTCCTATATCTTGCTAACTGGAGCAACTGTAATTTGAGGCAAAACTATGTAAGAAACTTGTGTTCAAGAAAATTTAGATTCTAATTCTGTAAAATATACAGTAAACAATGATTCGGGTTCTTATCAAGAGTAGACTCCTTACAAATTACTCTTTCCTATGCCAATGTTAAACTATCAATGTCTACAGGCATAAAAACATATTCCAGAGGTGCAGAGCTAAAACAGACCTCAGAAGACAGTTTGCCCACTTACACATGTGGTCCTCTCTAACGTTCACTTTACTGTGCCTGGTCACTCACTTTTGACTACTGCATCTCATCCAGAAAGTCTTTTGATCTGATGCCACCAAGCAAAAGACAAACCCCAATTATCTTGGGTAGACTGCTCCAGTGGTTNTTCACTGTTACCCATAAACANGTGAGCTACATTTCAGTTTGAATTTATCTGGCCTCANCTTCTCACTATTGATTCTCTTTGGTAGTTTTGGGAACAGAGACTGAGAAATAATTTTTCTGCAGAAAAAAAACCCCCAACTTTGTTGTATAAACAAATATTCTGCTATAGACTTACTGTATGTGTGCCATGTATTATAGCACGGCTATTTCTCCACCAAGAGACAAAGTCATAAAGCCAATTCTCTATCACCTTGTAAATAAAGTAGACAAGCTCAGTCCTTTAAAATTTTTGTGATACATCATTTTTTCTAACTCTCAGCCAGACTACGCATCTTTTTGACCACGTGTAAAATTTTCCAACACCCAGTTATAAACCTGGACACCAGAGCTCTCCAAGTTATTTGAGTATCCTTTTCTCCAGTACTGCAGGTGACAGGAGGCAGTGCCTTCCTCATTGCTCCTTCAGCATTATTCAAGGACACCATCTGCCTTTTTGCCACAGCCTGGCACAACTGTGCGTTCACGCTGACTGTATGCCCACTATGATCTTTTGAACAGTGACTATCACATGGTACTAGATAAGATGCTTTACAAAAGCTTTGTAAGTCTCTCCAGCTCCCTTTATCCGTCTGGTTTTGTAATCCCACTAAAGAATGAAACGTGGTTAGTTTGATGGAATTTGTTTTCCATAAGATAATGTTGAACTGCTTTACTTACGTCCCTGTCCTTCAAGGCGTTATTGTAGAGATGTTTATTTATTTTTTCATGACCTGGTCTAAGACAGATCTCATACCAATCTATGTTTCCCCAAGGGACACAGCTTATAGTTTTTTAATATTGGTACAAAATTGGTCCCATTGCTGCAGCATTTTCTTTCATCCTGCCCCCAGTACACTCAAATTTTTTAACAGTTAACATCAGTGAGACAGAGGTCTCAGCCAACTCTTTAAGGACTCTTGGGTGCAATTTATTCAGATTTAGCTAATTTTACCCTATTTAGAATTTACTCTTAGTAGAGCTTGCCTTATAACCTCCCTGGTTACTGCACACTGCAACATACTTCAGCACCCTCTCATGGCAAGATTACCTCATCCTGCTTGCTTCCAAATGCTGAAAGAGAACATTTATTGGCCACACATGTCTCCACTTCTTTATCAAGAAAGATAAACCTCTTTGCCTAATAAGGGATCTAACCCATTCTTAAGATTGCCTTTGTTACTAGTATAATGTCCAAATCCTTTCTTATTACCGTTAACCTTACTAAAAAGTCTGACTTCTATATGTTGTACCTTTCTTGGGAAACTATTGCAGTGTATCATCTCTACTGGGAAGCTATTGCAGTGTACCTACAATCTTGTCATGATAGCAACTTAACTTCATACCTCCATTCATGGCATCAATCCTTATTTTAATCTGGTTAGGTCCAGTCAGCAAATTTCTGATCGCATTGAAGTCAAAGATACTTCGAAGGAGATTGAGGTAGATATCCACAGAATCCACAATTTCCACTAGAAAAATCGGTAGAAAAAAATTGCTACAGTCAAGCTACCATCAAGCCTTCAGCCTTGCAAAGATCAACAGTTTTCCCTGCTAAAGGACAGCAGAGTCAATGTAAGTTGACAGTTCCTATTTCACTGAAAAAATTCACATCAGAGTAAACTCTTTATTTATCTTTCACTAAATCACTGAATAATTTTGCAAGCTGAACAGGTTTATTCTCAGAGGACGGAAGATGCCCATGCCAAGTTGAAGCCACACATTCTACTCTTCTATCTGACAGTAGTATCAATTTCCATCATTCCATCAGGAGAGACAGACAGCTTATTCTTCTTGGTTTTGGCACCTACAGTATCTGTCTCCAGTTTGCTGCCAAACTACCACTATACTTTTGTGTTTTATATCTCACTGATTTAGGAAAGTTAGGCTCAGATACAACATCTGTTTTTTGCTAAGGTCTTGCTAATTTGAATTCTAAATTCGTAAAAGCAGAGCTACAGTTTTTCTAGTTCTTTTGGATGTAAAACATTAAACTGAGTTAATGAAAGTAAGGCTGTCATAATGAAAGCAGTTACAAAACAACTGTCAAAAACCATGCTTCTCAGTCATTTTTGAAGGTATTACTCTTCCTGATTAAATTAAAAAGCATATGTTATACAAATGTCTTTTTATGTGGTTAAATGAGTATCCTGAAATATTTTAGCTACAAGTTAAATTATTACTTAGAATACCAGCTAGTTTTCCTCAGAAACACTGACCTCACCCTAATGCNCTTCTTTAGGATAACATGAAAATGACAAAGACATTTTTTGAGCCTGAGAAAAACACTCAGAATAGATTGCAACAATACCCTTGAATGGAGAAACAAAAAAAAACCCAACGGTTCTCAAGGCTGAAAAACAACCTGTAAAACCTATTCAAAAATGAATTAATTCTATGGTACGTGTTGAAAGTCTCAAGGATTCACTAAAATTACTTTACTGCATATCTTCTCTCCCCTGCTCCTAAAGATGTTTAAGCAGGCTCTAAACCTTACACACATGAACAAATGCTTCAACTTCAGTGGAGCTGCTCAGACACATTAAGATAAAATGTATGCAGGATTAAAGTCTAAAAATTATTTTAGCTCCTGCCAAATTCAAGTGGTTTACTCCCAACTGCTTCAACACCTCTGTAGCCTTGATTCACAGGAGTTAGTTCATACAACTGAAAAAGCAGAAGTTTAAAATACATCAGAGACTATCTTAAAATACTTTTAAAACTACTTTCATTCCTTCTGCACTTTCATTCTGCATTCAGAGCTGTGTAAACGATACTTATTCATGCACTTGCAAGCCAATGACATTGCTTCAGCAGGGATCCCTGGGAGCGCTACTGTCCCAGGATGATGTATTCTAGGAAGAGATGATTGGGAAACTATATTTCCTTTGTTTGAATCGCAAATATTTTTAATCTATTTTTATACTACCTGTGGGGGGAGGAGGAGTGTCTCATTTTCATTTAGAAAAATACAATTTGGTGAGGTCAAAAAGTTGAAAAAAGCAAAAATTAAAACTATCGCAATCATATGACTCCACAGTGGTTATAATGTTTTGGTGGAAAATAGACTGGCTTTAATTCTAGGATATCAGGAATGAGGAAGAGTTCTTGAGACTGCACAGAGTTTTGTAGTATTTGAAACATTGTCTGAACCCCTTTCTTTGCTTTTGACTTCTTTAGGACAAAATAGCTGTGTGAGCTTATTTTAAATCAAGTGTAGGCATAAAAGTATTCACGCACTTAAAATTAAGCATGTGCTTAAACACTCCCTTTACATTTGGAGTCATTGGCTGCATAGTGCCTTACACATTCCACAACTTTTCAGAAAGTTTAAACTGAGACCCTCACAAGCTCTTTTGTCAATTAGACTTCCATGACCAAACCATTCCTAGTCCAAAAATGCTTGTGTTTGGTGTTTAACTATAGCAAGACTAAGCACACACATTTGGTAAAGGTATTTGGCTAAATGATGAGGTCTGATGCACTTCAAGTCCATAATTCAGCTTCCTTATGTGCAAAACAAGTGCGACACTTACCTATACTGCCTAATATTTTGAGAACTTGTACTAAGGTATTTTGAAGAATTCAAGTTCTGTTTACATAATCACCCATCATCATTCTGCAGCAATTCTAATGTTTAGAAGTGATGGATACAGCATGCGCAAAAGCACCCACTGATACCTCGGAAAGGTTTGAATTTGTTCTCCAGATCAAATTCCTGTCTTCCTAGCCGTGATAAATCAACTCTGAGATCAGGACAAATGGCATATTCCTCCAAGGTTTTGCTGATTTGATAGATTTTATCTGAAACTATATCTGGAGCAGGTCCTATAAGAAAAAAGAATGTGGTGGGTCATTTTTTTTAAATAAAGGTTCCCTACATAAAATCTAAGTGCTATAGCAAACATTCTTCTGAATACATGAGTTATTCAGGAACAAACACAAAGAACTACAGTTAAATAAGGTCTTTTCTTTCAGCGTAACATAGGTTTTACACAGTTTTTGAAAAAATGTAACATGGAAATATGGTGCATTACTCGCAACATTTTGACTCACATAGAGTATTCAAATCGATCAATATCCAGGGCAGGGGGATGAGGGAACCAAAAACCACACAGCCATCTTTCTTTGGGTTTATTGCTCAAAGACTGCCATTTTTCACTCTACACCAAATCTCAACATACATATCAAAGGAAAGCCTGTCCTTCAGCAGCAGTTTCTGGTGTTTCGTAGGGCTTTCTGCAAACGCACACTTGTGAAGGTGAGATAGCTTTGTGTTTCACATTATCTCATTAGACATTATTATAATTTTTAGAAGCCTTACCAGTTTGACAGTGGTGTTGTCTTGCAGTTTTCCTCCATGGCTTAATGAAATGTATCTTTGTTAGCAATTGAAATACCTTAACTGCTTAACAAGCAATTATGACCTGGAACAGTTATTTCATTCAGAAACAGAAATCACATTTTACTTGTGCACTACTTTTATCACCGAATCCTGAAGATTGGCTCTATTTTTAAGATTTACTGACAATCAAATAGAAGTTGAACACTTCATGCAAAAATTAGCAGATGAGCTATGCCATATGTAGAGCAAAAGCTGAGTCTGAGTTACAACAAAAGTCCTTCCTGGTTTATCTGACTCTTTACTGCTTGTATTAAAGCCATATCCACTCTCAAAAATCACTTCCTTTATTCTCTTTCACATGTTCTCTCTCCTAATCCAAAGCCACTGTCTTTTCAGTGCTAACTTCCCACTGCCATATTTCGTGCAGCTTTGCCATGTAAATTAGCGTGTTCCATCTCAGATGCAGTGTACCCGATGGTCCAGGGCAATACAATAAGTTACAGTCACTTAACTCTTCATTTGGCTTAGAAAATGACTTCTTACTCATGTAATCCAAACCTATACAAGGGGTGTGGACAGGTTTCATTAGCTCCAGATCATCTTTGATAGATGGATGTATAGTCTACTGATCTTTCCAGCAAAGCAGATCCCACAGTGCTGCTCTGCGTTCTCTCCTACCTTGAGCTGCAAAATAGAGTGAGCAAGAACACAGAGCAACAATAGCTTTTCCAAGTAGCTTGTCATGGTGCCTAACGGTTCTCTTCCTTCAAAAGCCTTGCCTAAGACTTAACCCACATCTTCTCAGCTGCAACTTAAACCAACTACTTGTTGTTAATATCCCTCCTGATCATCATAAATAATTGAACCTTGTGACCTGGGCTTGAGGAGTGTTTCACATTTAATGCTTAATAGCTTGTGGATTTTCTTTAAGAAAGCAAAGTCCACTAAAAAGAATGCCCCACCAACTGTTACCCATTTTTCAACACATTTTAGGTGTACATGGTGTTTTAAAGTTCACAGAGTGCTAAAGTATCTAATGGTTTGGCTCTGGTGTGTTTGTGCTGTGACCCCGGCCTTCTCACTGCCTGACCTGACACAGCCCCTTCAATCTCTCTAGGATTCAAGCCTGTTCTGTTTACAAAATCACATTGGTTTAACCACGCATGGTTTTTCAATCAAACAAGGGACAAGGGAGAAGCATCCCCTTCTCAAGTTCTCCCACGTTCAAAATGGGGAAGAAAACATTATTTCAAAAGGTTTTTTCAGATGGAAAGCACTCTACATGCGTGAGGTATACAAGGTGTCAGCAGTTGCCACCAGGATGTTTTATGGGTGTACACAGACCTATAACATAAAACATACATAATGTATAATATACCTACACGTGTTAGCTTGCTGATTTTAGGAAACAAGACATTAGCCGTATACACAGATTCCACTATGTAACAGTGGAATTGCAACAGTTAAAATGGTACAACCCTCTCCCTGGATAAGAGCAGCTATTTTCTTCCATACAAGACAATGAGTTATGCTGCTTACAGCACTTCTGAAATGAAACGCTTTAAAGTAAATGCCAAGACAAGCAACACAGAAATATGAGCAAAACAGAGCTCCCTCACAGGTATCTTTGTAAAAGGATCAGGACTGTTACAATGATCTGGCAGACTACATAAAATGCTATAAAAATGGGATAGCAAACCTCTTGTTGGTAGAAATCTTACAGCTACCACAATGACTTCAGTGAACATTTTAATGGTATTATACAGACCCATGTAAACAAATACACTCCTGTCACAGAAAAATAAGAGATGCGTATGTTCTTCATAGTTTTAACAGAACAAAGAAAAACACATAGCTAAAATCAGCTAGTTATCCTTGTCAGCATATTTTCATCATACCAATATCCAATGTTGTAATGTATTATCAAAAAAAAAACCTACCTCCATTGGCAACCTCAAATTTGACTCCAAACTCCCCTCCAGGTCCTCCAGGACTGTGGCTAGCTGTTAGAATAATTCCACCTGCTGCTTTGATCTTTCGGATGATGCACGAAACAGCAGGTGTGGACAAGATACCATTCTGTCCAATAACCAATCTGCCGATCTAGGTGGAAAAGACAGTCAAAATATTCTGAATGGTACTAAGCTTTTGAAAATTAATAATCACACACACATAGGTATACCTGTGTAAGACAGAAATTGTGAAGTCCTAGTATGGAACCTAATCTTTCGCAGAGAAATATACGTATGTGAGTTGGTTGCATGCTAATCTTCAGTGCTGACAAAAAATACTGTATCCTGGCACATTTAACCACAGTCACCTGTGTAGGGACAGTAAAGCAAGAGCACAGCCATGGCAGTGATTTGCAAAGCTCCCAAGCATAGCACCAGGCTACGATCCTGCTATCAAACCTTTCCAGGTATCCCCACAAACCAACAAATCCCCTCGAATATCAATATAGTTTAGGGCTGACCATGTGGATGCAGTTCGTAGGGTTGGGGCTTTAACTAGTGTAAAAGAGAAGAGCAAGTAAATTGCCTTTCACGGAGCAGCCTTTCAGTGCAATCTCAAATAGCACCACATACTAGGACCTGTAGTGTCTGCAAGCCACATCCCTGTAACCAAGACACCCTTGGATGTCCTGCTCTGCAGAAAGTATTGCTCCTCCTCCAGCCATCAGTGACTCCTTGACTATTCCAGATGAAGAGGGTGTGTTTCCCTGGGCACTGCTGAGCAGAGGAAGTTCCCACCATTCTTAAAGTGAAAAAAGCTTTCAGGTGGTATTATTCAGCACTGACTCGATGTGTTTGGTATTATGTGCAGCTCCACTGCAAGGTTCCAATTTCAAAACCTTGCCTTCATCCCCTACATAGATACTACAGTTCCAGCTCAACACAAATAATCTAGGAGCCAACCAGAAATGTATTTACAAAGAAATATGAAAGAGTTCCAGTTCCTTGAAAATAGGCAGATATGATAAAAGGACGGGAGAAGGGGAGGTTAGTGTCACTGATGAGAACTGAGGCATGTGCATATGGAGTTTAAAAGTATATTGCCAAAGTTTGCGGGTATTTTTAATATCCTCACTCAAAAAAAAAAAAAAACAACCCAAAAGCCCACAACGAAAAAAACCCACCACCACTACTGAGTCGTAGTTTGGGGGGGACAGAGAGGGAAGGGAGGGAGAGGCAGGCTACTGAATCCTTTCCAGTCGCCATCTAAAAGCAGGCTGGGAGTTGACCCTCAGATCTCCTTCCTCAGTGTGAGGGAGATTTGATTGCTCTAGTGTCTGTGTGGTGAAGCAACAGCACAGGAGTTGTCACTAGCTGTCTCTCTTCTATAAAGAGCCGTTCCTTCACATACAGACAACCTTCTTCTGGGTCCAGCACTTCCACGAGGCCCTTAACGGTTATTCAGAAGTAAGGTTCCAAATAATTTCAGAAAAGCAATGGATTAATAGACAATTTATTTAGCCTGTTTTTGCAAACTATTTGAATTAAAAAAAAAAAAAAAGATTTCTACATTGAAATAATCAACTTCTAAAGTAAGAGCAAGCTACTTTTATGCTAATCCTCACAAAGCACAAACTACACTTAGCCATTTCTCTTTCACGGAGAATTACAAGATCTGCTTTCAAATCTAAAAAAATGTGCAGAACAACGCATTCTATTAACTGAAATGTCTACCTCAAGATCTGATGGCAGGATGATTGTCTACCTGCTTCTCTTCTCACAGTTTTTGCAGATAATTTTGAAGCCTGTGGATTGTTGCTAGAAAACAGGAAAGCTATCAAAATTATAAGTACACTTCATGGAAAATCTTCAAGGTTCATTTGACTTGCTCTTGCTACTATTGGGAAAATGTTTTGTTTCTCTGTCTTTTTTGGTCCCAGGTTGGAACAATTCCAAACAAAATTTAAAAAGTTAAGAAACAATAAATTTCAATTTCTCATTTTTCTACTACACTGATAATATTTTCCAGGGGAAAAAAGTATCCTTTCCAGGAGAGAAAATGCAAATTAGTAAAATCCACATTTTCTATTTCAATGGATTATTTTAAAGCAGCACTTCCATTCATGTGATCAGTTGGTGAGGGCGGAGTGTATACACAGTTAACACATATACCACACAGTTGAATGTAATTTCTGCTCACTTCAGAGGTATTGAACAGTTTAATTTCCTGTTTAAGCCTAACAATACAGTTTCATTAACCTACAGCTGAATGATTAAGAGCAATACCATCCTCCTTATTAAAGAATCTGATGCCAACTATAACATAAATATCTTTGATTATTTGTGGAACAAAACATACCAGGGAATACAGTTTTTCCTGAAGAACAGATTACATGTTCTGCTTGTGCACTGTGACAGCATTTACCTGTGAGACTCTGTATCACTTTCTGACTTCACATCTCTCCTGCCTTCCCACTCTTGTTTCTCCCTGAAGGTAGAACTGCACAGTAATTTACAGCACATGGGTTTGTAAATCTCTCAATTTATCGTAATTTACAGACCTTAGGAGCAACCACAAAGGTGTATTTCCTCCACTCCTAGCTCCAAGCCAAGTGAAGCAGCTGATTAAATGTTATTTCGCTGATTACAGAACAAAACTGGTATCTCTCTGACGATCAGACTTCTTCACATTTACGTAGTGTAATCTTTTAAAACTCTTTTCTCACTTCAATCTCAGCATGCTACATTTACGTTTTATTTATTCAACCCTTTTGAATACTGAGCTACTTCAAAAATACTTTCTATACAATGCTACTTGTTACAATAGAAACATAATTCCTACATTGTGGAACAAGGAAGACTTTTTTTTTCTGTTTGAAAGCAGAAGCATTTCCAGCTGTTGTGGGCTGACAACTGACAGACACACTTTCACCTCAGCAAATGCATAAGGTAAAACTCTACCCATCAGGAGAGGCACTGAAATCACTAGGAGCTCTAGAACATGCTTTGACACACTTCTAGAATCAGGCTCAAGAAGAAAACTTTCCATTAGCCATATAATGTACTGCTTTATTTAAACCAGTGCCATGTAAATAATTTGAAAGAGAAACAGAATTTTTTTTCAAATTGTTTTGAATTTGAGTGCGCCCTTTTACGGCTTCTTTTCAGTCCATGAAGCAGCTTGTGGACAACACACCACGTCTTGCAAGAATGTTGTATTTATGCTGTCATTTAATCACTATTGCCAATTGTATTTGAAGCATTAGAAAAAACACAGAACACTGGGAAACAGACGTTAACAAACTCTATCCCACTCTATAGAACCGTCTACCCATGTACCTTTATTATGGAAAGAGAAGCGTGATGAAAAAAAATACTGAAAATGTTTGTTCTGAATATTGTCTCTCCCTTTTTTAAACTACAAAGCATGTAGAAAGCAATGACTCAATCTTTCAAATACAGCTGTCAGAAGTGGGTGCCAGCTCTTAAACCAGTATTGTGCATGGGTAAGCAAAAGGAAGATGACAGGAATTAACACTTTGCAAAATGCTTGAAAATAACAACACTGAATCTATCTTGAGGTACTAGAGTACAAATGCACTTATACTAGCATACAGGCTTATCATGAGCACGCTCTACGTACTTCTAAATCTAAACTGGTGTGGTTTAGACTTTTGCCTTCCTGCACATCGAAACTGTTTCTTTAAAGTAAATAGAATATTAAGATTATTCTGAATGCATAAATTATCTGCCTCTATCTCTTCACCGTATTTTCATTCTTTCCTGTTCAAGAGATGTTGCACAAACCAGTCTTCCCACTTTTCTGGATGCCCAATATTAATACGAACAGGAGTAATTTGCTTTGCCTTCAACATTTGTCTCAAGGCTATTACTTCTATACTACTTAGAAATATTATTTATTATACTAATTTCTACACTACAGAAATACTGCAATATTTAGTATTCTAAATTAAGGATGCTGAAAGTGAAATCACATGAAAGATACACAGATACTCTATTTGCAGTGATTACTGCAAAGAGTGTCACCTTATGTGAAGGTCTTTGGCGGTTTTAAGAGACTCCCTGAGGACAGTGCAGACCTGCAAAGTGTACACATATGGCACCCACCTTCCTCTGCTCTCTTCATTTCGGTGGCAAGAGTGTACAAACTCATCCTCTCTTGACCCAGAAGCTGTTCATTTGGTGTCTGAACCAAATACTAAACTGGTAATTAATTCCAAATAATGAACACTCAGATTTACAGATTTCTCCCAATCCAGGCTAAAACAGTAACCAGATAATGTATTAAAGTAATGTATTAACAACTAAAGTTCCAGTAATATCCTTCTGAAAATCTTGGACAGTTTCACAGCATGGAAAGATTATCTTTGGAATTCAAAAGCTTGCACGGCTACGAGATCACAGGCATGTAATGTCTCTTCTAATATTGTGCCCCTACGCCACATTCTATTTTGTCACTGCTTTTAGTAGCAACAGCAAAAACAAAGACCATGATCCTCAGCAAACTGTTGCAGCTGAAAGAATAGTCACCCTAACAAGTACTTTACAAGAACATTTTTATGCAATATTACCACTTGCAGCTGTGCATTTTCAGATGATTCAGTTGATTATCATGGAGTCACATAATGCTTTTTTAAATTATTTTTCCCAGTAATCTCTCACATGCCTCAGTCAATTAAACTTGAAAGAACACGAAGCAAGCAGATTATATCCTGGACAGCACAGGGCTGTGCCTTCCTACCTTTTACTGTAGTATCCTAACGATGACTGAGCACCACACTCAACATAGAAGCAAAGGTATCACTCACACAGGTCGAGGGAGAAAGGGCAAGATCTGCATGGAAGACCATGGAAAATAAAAACAACACGATACTACACAGAAGACAACTGGGAAACTTTCTGCCATATCAAACTTCTACAGCATTACCAGTAATACTCCATCATTCTGTGATCTCTCTAGGACGTTGGGATGACTTTCCATATTCAGAGTACGATCATCAGCTTCTGATCTGCCACTGAGGCTCACATATAGCAGCTTCTCATCTAAACCTATCCTAAACTTTGCATCCAAAACGAGACACCACATCCAGCTGATGGGTCTAATAGAATACTTGCGTTTAAATTGTAGTGGAACTGTATTATAAATGATAGAGCCTTTTACCTCAGTTCTTCCAGACATTAAGGTACACAGACACTACTCTCCTACCGCCCCACTTTGCAAAACTGCCTGTCGCCACCCGGAATGGTACAGGACCTCTGTCTGGCTTTCTTCCCACTCCTCCACCCTCCCACGACATGCAGCCCCTTGCGTTTGCTACATCCCCAGCTGTGTGGCCCACCGAAGGGCGACCCTGGTTAGCCGTCCTCAGCTCCAAACAGAAAGATCTGGCGAAGCACGTGCTGATGACACCAGTAGCTGTTGCCACCAGTGGAAGCCTACACAAGCTGCAGCCATGGAGTGTGTACCTGCAACCCCAAGCTGGAGGGCACAAGCAAGAGGGACTGAAGATGAGAAGAAGGCAGGGCAAGCACCAGCAGCTGACCGGCCAGGGGCCTCAACTTATTCCTTGTACTGGGGCCTATGCCAACTGTGCAGGGCTGTTAACGCAGAGGGAATGCGGGGTGAGTCACCAAATTAGAACAAGGGGAACCTAGCAACTCTAAAGGGCAATACATTTACAGTTGATAATAGAAAATCCTTTTTATTTTTGTACTCAGCAGGCACAACTAACCATAACACTGGGTATGTGTCTTCCAGGAAGGAGATTCAAGTTCAGTTTATCAGCACGACATGGCTGTCCCTCTTCCTGGCATTCTGGGGGAGCTAAAGGTTTTGAAAGCAACTTCAAGGGTTCCACGCGTCTCATCTCATCCTGCCTACACTTCTTTCCTTGTGATACTGGCTACACGCCTTCTAATGACATTAACTTCATCCAAAGCGAGAGACCTTTGTGCTCAGGAGTATTCCCCTTCTCTCCCCCCACGTACACAGCACAGCACTAAACAACACCTTCAGGGAGGTTTAGATTTTTTCCCAGCAGGTGTATTTTAACAGGCAAAGAATAAAGCACCCAAACAGTATTCACTAAGTAAATGTGAGGCTTGCACATTTCCAGAGTGCTTGAGAGAAACAGGGTTTGAGGGTGAGCCAGGTGAGGATGGTAGAGAGGGGACGGAGCATTAGCACATGGGAGCCTTTTCAGCACCAGTAGCATCCCACCAGCTGGCCTGCTGAATTTGCGAGGCCTGTGTCATTAGTTAGGGTATCATGCTTGAATTCAGGTATTTGTGACAACTGTGAGGAGTAAAGCTTGTTTTTTGGCTCCAGGAAACACTAGAGAGAAACCGTGTTTCCAAGAAACTTGCAGTAACTAAAGAAAGGAGAAGCACTATTACAGCAAGGTGCCAGAAATGTGTCGAACTGGAAATCTCCTGGGGTCAAAAGGACCTGATCTTCACCGGAAACCGAGCAAAATAGGGAATGTGACAGAAGCAGCAGGAAGGAGGCAAGCCGATGGGAAAAATTAGTCGAGGGAGTCCTGAATACAGCATAAGCTGGCTGACAAGCCCCTGGTCCTCTAAAGCTTAGACTTGCCTTCCTCAGCACCCCACTCCTCGTGGTCACCTCGTGGCTGTAACCCACTCTGTAGCTCCTACCAGTGAGCAAGGGCAGGCAAGGACCTCAGCCTCGGCATGCCAGCTCTTGCTGCAGAGCTCTTGCTTTAGCTGTTCCTGCGCTTTATCCCACAGGGATATCAGCAGGTACAATTCCAGCAGTAAGGCTTTCTCCACCGAGCTACATGGGGGAAGGAGCGAGGGGGGCCCGTCCTACCTTCCTCGCAATGCCCCCCACACCAGCCTGCTCCCCGCACGCTCGCCCTCCGCCGCCGCGGACAAAACACCACCACGCTGCTCTCGCCCGTGTCCCCACCTTCAGGGGTGTCCCCCCCAGCCGCCCTCTTCGCAGCCCCCGTGTGAACGGCCAGGTTGCCAAAGCTGGCCAGTACGTGACACTGCCGGTCTCTCTGAAATCTCAGCTATCACTCAGCGTCTGCTTGACAGTATCTGCACGGCGAGAACATGTTTCAGCAGCAAATTTAAAATACTCAGTGTTTATACCGGGCTGGCTCATCCATAGAGTTTGTAGGTGACAATAAATCAGCAGGGAAAATTCAGACATGTACAGAGGTTCATTTCAAAGATGAAAGATCTCCTGGTTATAGAACAGGACTGCATTCGAAGACTGAAACTTTTGAAATAAACTAAGAAAATTCAGCTCACTACAAAAAAAAAAAAACAAAAACAACCCACTCTGTAAAACTCTATCACTTTTTCTGTCAGATCTGGAGAATCAGTTTGGCCATCATGAGAGACAGCAGCTTCAAGTCTGCTTTGAAGCAGAAACTTCCAGCCTGCATTAGCCGGTATTTCCAGCCTTCCGTACGTACAAACCCACAGACGAACGCGCCTGTGTCTGTCAGAAGCCACCAGCCTTCCTCCCGAGTTCCGCCCTGTTTGCAAACCCACGCAAGAAGAGCTGTCACCCATCTGACCAACGCGGTGTTTGCCACCGTTACCGTCCCGCACCGGGTAACGTGTCTGGGGGTGAGCGACAGAGAGGAACGATTCTTTCCCCCAGGTGCAGCCAAAACGCTTGAACTCCTCTGGCTTCGACAACACCCTTTTCCTCGAATATTTTTAAAAGATCCCGAGCAGCAGACGCGCACCCGACACCTTCACTCCCCGCGTCCTGATTTCCAGCTCTGCCGCATTCCCTCCCGCGGAGCCACGCGCGTTTCCCCAGCTTCCCGCTCCCGCCCCGGCCCTCGGACAAGCAGCGAAACCGGCAGCCTCCCCTCAGGGGCCCG
>Ga0065711_1028102_pt1 | contig 43644 bp, 22 predicted proteins | sample Hoacrofraction12_FD_59098 | JGI IMG/M metagenome (GOLD analysis project Ga0065711, IMG submission 59098) | Hoatzin crop microbial communities from Cojedes, Venezuela - Epithelial fraction 12 v2 (version 2) | ecosystem: Host-associated > Birds > Digestive system > Esophagus > Crop | place... | reverse complement strand
TTTTTTTTTTTTTTTTTTTTTTTTTTTTTTTTTTTTTTTTAAGTGCTGTGAAGGTAAGCTTGCTATTGACCTAAAGAGCTAAAATCCTGTTTGGTGGAATCTTGCTCCTGGGCAAGATTTAGGTTCACCAACTGCTCATGTGCACTGGTTCACTGAGGTTTGTCCTGCTTCTAGTGCCGCTGTTGCAAAATAGCACCGATGTGTGCTAATGTGTCGTGTGATCTGTTGTCACCGTAAGACAAGTGAACCAACCAAGCAACGTGTTGTTAGAGACTATTACTTAAAACCTGCCTCAAGAAAGTGTTGGTTGCCTCTGAAGCCATGACGTTGTTATAGTGTTACTGGTTTCTTTGCAGAGAGCAAGGCTTGACTATCAACAGGTAGCATTATTTGGACAGGGCATCAAGAAGCCTAGGCTGTACTCCTGCTATTCATCCACTGACAGACTTTGGGGAAGATACTCAGTCTTCTTATATCTTCATTTCTCTCTCTCTTAAACAGAATAAGATATATATCTCCTCTATGGAGTGTTCTCATGCGAGTTTTGATGAAAAGTTTTATAGGAAAGATAGTACTAATAATATTTCAATGGACTCGCAGGATGAAAAGTGGCTGAATATCAAAGAAAATGAACATTATCCTCAGTAGTTCACAGTCACAGTAGCGTTGCTGACTGGCAAATGGCTAAAGTCTAGAATTTCTGTCTTAGTCTAAAGAGTTAAAACATGTAAGTACTATCTTAGAAGAATTAAAGGGAAATGTATAATGTATAAAGACATATCAGAAGATGCAGCTTCCTATGCAGTTTAGAGTAAGAGGAAAAAACTTTTCCTAAGGAAAGTAATGGAATGTGCTGATGCCCATAAACCCACAGGTCACATAATTCTGTGGGCCAAAACATTAAAATATAATCTCTGGGGTTTTGTACAAACATTTTCAGCTTTGTCATTGTTAAGATCATCTTCAGAGCTACAGTTGAAAGCCTGTAGCTAGCAGTCCTTGTACAGCCAAATCTGCAGTTGTATCCAAAGCAGGATTCAGGGGTGTGTGCACTGCTTTGCTGGGGGAAAAAAAAAAAAAAAAGACATTTTTATTACCCATTATGATGGCTTACTTGGTGTGTGATTGTTGCAAACAAATTTTTCAAGTACTGCTTGTGATCTTCACTTAATCAAGAGTTGCACTGATTTTGCAGTGGTAGCAGTAGAACTCGGAAGTGTGAAAATTCTTAGCATAGCATCCAAACAGACACCCAAAATCCTAGAAAAGCCCTGAAGTGCTGATTTCCTTGAATTAAGTAGCTGGAAATATTTGCAGTGGTGTAATAGTCTGACACTGAGCTTATCACTGTGAACAAGTGCAGCATGTCACCTTGGCGAGCAACCCGTCCTTTCTGGGAGGAAGTGTAAAAGTAGGAGTCGGGAAGAGGAGAATGTGCAGATGTTGCAGACAGTCCCGGTATGAGAATCAAGGCAAGTCCTGAATGAGGATGTCTAAACATCCATTTAGACAGAAAACCTAGTTATTCAAGCCAGAAGAAACTGCTGAGAAAAAGCACTGCCCGTGCCGAGGATCTCTATGGACCATTCAGCTTGGTGGCAGTTACAGATAAAGAGATACTTTTTTTGTTGTTTTCACAATACTTCTATTGAATCGGCTTTATCCTGACTTTGCATGCTTCCTGGGACATATTAAACAGCACTGGTAAGCGTTAGATGTGTCCTCTGAGTCAGCAGAGTTTTTAAGGAAAATTGAAAGGCATTGTTGATGTGGATTGCATTGGAATCTGTTGTGCAAAATCTCTAAAACACACAGAAAAAGAATATTTAAAAAGTCAACATAAAAAAGCAGAAATTAAATTTTCCCATTGAGAATTTTCATAGACCAACTTTCTAGGGGCACAACATTTATTTTGAAAGAACAGTTTGTTGTCAATACTAGCTGATTTGAAGTGTGTATTTCTTCAAAATATAGCTTTCTGCGCATTGAATCCTGTGTGTATATTTTTTTTTTTTTTAATAAGTAATCTGCATTTAAAATCCCTTGCACAATTGTTGGGATGGGTTATAACTGGTAAAAAATGCATATGCTGCTGAGTGCACAGTGGCAATGATTTATGTTGGTATGTAGTAGAAGTGCTACAGAGATATGCATTACAATGTTAGATGAAGATTCTTACACTGATGATGCAGAGCATCCATTTGCCAACTTTTCAGATGATGGAAAGACAAGAGTACATTACCAGGACTCTAATAATGAATTTAGAGACAAGTTTGTTCCTTTGATATTACAAATCACATAGCAGCCTATGTGCAGTCCCAGTCTGAAGACAGATATCGGAGTTGTTACACGTATTTCATTACTGTTTAGATGATGTGTTCATGAAGCATCATTTTATACTAGCAAATTGATGGAATTCATTTTGGTAAAATGAGAGATACATTAATAGAATTGTCTTTATATTTTAATTGTCACTGTCCTGCATAAGGCTATTAGCATTATAAGGTTATTAGCACCTATTAGCAGAGTGGCTTTACACCTTGGTGAGGGATTTATTGACTTCAGTTGGATTTAGCAGTCACAGTGGTTTAGATGTGGATTAGCCGTAGGAAATTCAGTACTCTACAACAATTTATATCTTCAAAAAAGGGAAGTGACTCCAGTACCCTTCAGCAGAGGCTGGTAAAGTAGTTCCTTCTTGAAGAAGAGAAAGAAACTATAAGGAAAGTGTCAGTTCATAACTAATTATTGTTTGCATAATTGAGTAATTTAGACATAAACAATTACTTTATAATTGGAAGGGGATGTAGGAATCTCAGACTGATAAGGCTTTAACTATGTGCAAGCAGAGGATGGGACTTCTTACAGAGCAAGGAGAAAAGACTGACATGCCACACTACACTGAGTCACAGCTCGAATACCTGTCTTACCCTGCTGCACGGGGAAGGTCCTTAGGCAAAGATCGTTTTTTCCTATCTGTACTGTGTAATGCTTTACTCTCTTCTGCTTTCTTTTTACGCCTTGAAACGCTTTCCTTTACAAGTTTAAAGTAATTGATTTCTTGTAACTGCATGCTCTCTTTTAAAACCACTTCTTTTGTGAAATAGGCTGTTAATTCTCAAATAAAAAAAAAAAAGAAAAAAAGAGAAATCTTGCAGTGCTGTGGATTGTGTTACTATCTACAGCCCAACATTTCCAGTCATGCTTTACTCCAAGAAGAAACAAAGAGCCTGGCATTCCTGCTTTCATACTTTGGCTATGCTAACTCAAAGAGGGGCCAGGCATGGGCTCAAGCGCCCGACTGCCTGTTGCACTGCACCATTCCCAGCCCAGTTATGACCCATGCTGATTTAACTCTCCAAGACTGTGTCTGAGCAAGGTTTGAGGGACTTCACGTGTCAGAAATCATTCCCAGCAGGGAGTGTGGGGAAGACCCATCAGGTTTGTCTCCCTGCTCTGTACACTATCCTCCAGCCAGATGTGCTAGACAGAGACAAGGAAGTGTACAGCCATCGTTACCTTTCCATTAGCAACAGCTTAGTCAAGGAAAGGTCTTTTAAACATTGATGATACATACTCCTGTACAACTATAATGAAGTATGGCTGAAGAAAGAAATGACTAATAGTCAGCAGGTAAAGAGATATTGCAAATGTAGTCACAAGTGACCGGGAGGCTGTGTTGGTGGGAGTACTTAGGAGTCATGAACTGGAATCAGCCTTATTCAATATATTCATTAGTGACCTTGAGGATAAAATTAATTCCATACTGATTAGAATTTTTAGACAACAGTCCTGAGAGGAAGAGTAAATAGACAAGATGGTAAATTAAAAATCCGAAGGGGTCTGAGTGCTTTGAGGCACTGGGTGGGTCAAAAAGAGATTAAGTTTATGTAAAGAAAACCAAGGTGATACATCAGAAGAAGAATTTGAAGTTCTTCATTGTTGTAAGCAACTGTGAGTTTTTGTGGATTTTTGTACTATCAGTTCTTTCATTTTTTGTCTCAAGACCGTTCTTGTCCTCGAGTTCCCTAATTACACACGAGGATCAACAGCACAGTATGGTGCAATGGCATCATTAAAAGGTCTGAATACCCTAGATACCTTTGTTATATATGGACTTTTAGTCCCAGATTCCATTCCATCTAACTCCAAGCACTTAACTAAAATACCTAGATTGGACATAGTTGTGAAAGTTAAATAGGATGAATCCAAGCCTCACAGGTGATCATCAGAAGAGCACAAACAAGATGACTTTCATCCTCATCTTTCTGAGCAGCCCCCGGCCCCACCAGCCATCTTGGTGGAACATGTTTTATTAGCAGGGAAAAACAGAAAAGGAAGGAGTCACGGGTCCACAGACAAAACTGCAAGGAGCTGGCGCACAGTTTCCATTTCATAATAAGGAATAGAGGCAATAGTACCAATTTCTCTTGTGATCCAAGTGTCCAAATGAATTGAATCATCAAAGGTTATACTGAATAAGTGTTAAGCAGAATATGGTTTGAAAGGAATTAGTGTCTTGTAATAACTGTAAGGATAAAAGAGTCTAAAATATCCAACTATATATAATATCTATGAAATTAAGTTGCATAATGTAATGACATGTTATGCTACCATTAACACATTATAGCTATGTAATTTGGAAGGCTAATTTTTTTTTGTAAAACCACTTAACTACATAAAATTGAAAATAATGATTATTGTAACTGCTTCCATTTTTTGTCTTTAGAAGTTCAAAATTAAATATGCCATATACAGTTATTTTATGGTGATGTGTAATTTTATGAAATGGTCGTATAACATGTACAGTAATTATTGACATAAAAATCCTAAATACATAAATCATAGTGTATAAAATCTCTTATAACACATTAACTTTACCAGCAGCCAAGGTAAGTCACTCAGCATCTCATTGACTTAACACCCAAGGAATCCAGATAAGATGACAGGAAATTGCAAATCTCAGCCAAGATATAAAATAATCATATCAAGGCAGCCTTAGATCTGAAACTTCTCCATTCTGTTTTTTTTTACTTTCTAGTACCTGTTTATTTCAAACCTTTGAAGACCAACATGGAAAACAGTAAAACCTGGCAGGTCACCCAGATGGCCCTTTTTTTCTAGTTGTGAATGTCTCTTGCATTTGGGTTCCCATCAGTCCTTTGGAGACTATTCAACTGCCTAATTCAGCTCATTTTCAGGAAATATTTTTTCTGATATTCAGTCTAATTTTTTCTCTATCGCTCTTGCTAATATGCTTTAAAAATTTAGACTGTTATCATTCTCCCCATATGTCTTACTTATGACTGTGTGAAATTATATGTATACATGTCTTCCAGCCTCATAACCATTTCTATTAGTCTTCTCGGAACTCTCTGTAAATTGTTGCTATCAATTAGAGAGGTCTTCTGCTCTGAGTCATAAATCCGTATATATTTCAGCTACTTTGGGGAAACCAACATTTCCTGCTAATGAATCAAAGTTATTAAAAGGAATATTTATTTCATGTCAGTATTACGTGAGAAGGAAAACTCAGTTGTCAAACCACCAGCAAAAGTGAGAGCTTGTGATAAATTGGAGCTGATCAAAAAATGTAATTTCTCACATTTTTAAATTTGCCTTCATTCTGAAGAAGCAAGAATTTTTTTTTTAAATATTCCATATAGTTAAAAATTACGGGAAAAAAAGATATTTTGAAAGGTAATCTGTGCTATTAACATACTCTGTTCTGACTTTGTAATCTTATGGTATTTTTATATTCAAATATATCAAACAATAAAAAAGATTTGCAACAATATAATTATACATTTTTAAATTTGTCACCACACTTTGAAGTTTTCCATTTGAAATTGACAAACCTGTGCACTGACAGGGAAAAATATTTCACAGAAATTTTTTGATCAACTAATTTTTGAGGAGATAGAGATAGAAAAGCTACATTCTCTCACATATCTCCTTCATTGCACAGACTGAAAGATGATCGGCAGTTTCAAAGCACTTCTAATTCTATTATACTGTGTCCTCAGAGAATAGGGCTGATACGCTAATAGGCACAGAGGATTTTACAGAAAAATACAGAAAGCGAGTTTACATGAGTCATCTCATGTGCAAGCTAGGCTTTGCAATCTCACAAGAGGGGTAGATTTTACATGTTCTTTGTAACCTAATGTTCCTAGGAAATTTAATGTGTTGTGTTAGATATGGGCAACTTTGCTCATCCTGGGAGTCTGGAAGAACCGAGAAGGACAGAAGAACAGAGGACCAGGAATGTCCCTCACTTCTCTGGAGCTGCTCCTGAAGGTGTGTGTTGCCAGAAGCTGTCTTCTGCTGCTGCCTTACAAGGCCAGAAACCTAACAGAGTAGACATCTCACAGGATGGGAGAGAGGTGGACAATATAGCCCATACTCCATGGTTGAGCAGATGGTGATAAAATGATTATAGGCCTCCTGCAGGTACCCTGTAGTGGGAATTGCCTGGAAGGATGGAGAACGAAGGGATTTGTGCACTCGATTTCCTTTGTGTACCCAATTTCTTTCCACTGACTTCTTCTGGTCTGTAAGCTGTACCCAACCACAGAGCAGATCTGTCTCAGCCTCATCCACTTTGCATTGCTGAATGACACAACAGTGTTAAAGAGCTCCCCAACAAGCATGAGTGACAGCACAAAGCCAACATAACCAGGTCGGCATAACAAGGTCACCAATTCCCACTGATCTAAGAGGAGTTTGAGGCATGGTGGAAACATCAAGGATGAGAGTGCCATGCTGCAAGATTTCCTTAGCATCCAGAGAGTGTTTAGAGAAGCACTGGTGAGCCCAGCATTCCTCTCCGGCAGCTGATTATTTGCTGCTCAAAAGCTTCCATCAGTAGATTTTTCTTCCATAAATCTGGTCACTCTCTCCAGCATATTTAGAGGATCCTTAGATTGCAGGCACCAAGCACCATTTAGGTATTTACTGAGGCCAAGTATCAAGAGAACAGTGAAGTATTTATATGAGATCTTTCATTAAATGCAGTGCTGGCATTCAGAAAAATCCAGCCCAAGCAGTTTTACTAGCATTCTCAAACTTTTGTACACCTGAATAATTTATTTCATCATGCATGAACTTTACTCCCAACATTCATTTTCTCAGGAATGTATATCCAAAATGTGCCTGTAAATTCAGCTGAAATGATGGAAATCAGGCGAGTTTTTTAAACTGTTAAGTACTCTTTTCAACAAAGAAGTAGCAGGTATTTAAAAATCGTCTAAGAATGGAAAGCCAAAGTGTTAGCTAAAAAAAATTAAATATTATTAAAATATCGACAGAAGCAGAAGTTATTGAAGTGAAAGTTGATGCTGCCACTCAGAATGACTAGCCTACAAGTGTGGAGGTGACAGTGTACTAATAATTTTCACTGATATTTTAAGACTAGATTTCATGAGTATTAGTCCTGGACATCAATGGTTTGTTTTCTTTTCCCTATGCAGTGCGCACACACAAGTCCCATTAATGTCAGTGAGAATTAGTATCAAGAGGGCACTATAGATCCCTAAGATGTTTTTTCATAATGTTGAAGACTTAGTTGAAGAAACTATGGGAGATCAATAACGCACCGAGGACACATTTTCTTCCTAGCTGTGACATACCACATGTTTTTTAATGTCAAAACCCAGGTAGGAAACAGAGGCAATGAGAAGTGGAAATAGCAAATCGTTTGGCTGGCTTATTTGAACTGAATAGCTGTTTCCGATGACAATGTGGAGCATAATACAAGTAATTATTACTGATTCCTGTTACTACACTTTTATGTTTCTTTCAGAGTAAATCTGACATCCTACTGCTAACTGGCAATGTTATCTAGTGTCTGTTCTGCAAGCCTGTCTCTTTGGCTAACAAAATATAAACTGGCAGGATAACCTCTAGAAAAGCCCAAAGGGAGCTAGGTATCTTCATGATGCGTTATGTGAACAGCTTGGAGTTGAAAGGTATCCTGCAGTAACTATTCCTTTTATACAGAATTTCTGCAAACAGAGTAAAGTAAATGTTTTATACCAGTATCCTGCTGGCTTTTGACTGTAGATAAAGATGTCAAGCGTGGCATCTTTGAAATATGGACTCTAATTTATGCAATTTGCACTATTTTTAGTGTCAGGCAGCTGTTACATCTGATTTTTTTTTATCTTCACATAAAGGGCATTTGGGATTTATTTTTTTGGAAGTTATTAATATTAGTTTACCATTTTCTGTGATATCAAGCTCAGGATGCTTAAAGAGGAATAAGCTTGGAATTCTGGAGAGATACAACGTGCTGTAATGGCACTGTTTTCCTTAAATCAAATGAAATGGGGGGAAAAGCTGTTTCGGAAACTTGCTACTTTCTTCCAAAGAGAGTGATAGCTGCTATTGAGAGTAAGGTCAATGCAAAAAAAAAATAAGGGGGGGGGGAGAAGAAAAGCAAAATAAAAATGTGAAGAAAATCAATAAATGCCTAAATTATTTAAGGACAAAATACAACAGGGTGTCTTACTGTCATGCACCATACCCTGCATCGGAGAGCAGACAGGTGGATTGTCTGTAGCCAGTGCTGGGTTGGACACTCTCTCCAGCATGCTCATTAGTAGCTCCGCGCCTGGGCTCCCTGTTAGTAGAAAGGCAGGGATCACAGCAGGGAAGTTAGATCTCAGGCTTCTCACATTCCTGCTCTATCTTAGCAAAGCTTTGCAAAGCCTTTTCTGGCAGCTCATTAGTAGGTGCACTGATGCATAAGAGAAAGTCATTAGAAGTGTTTTTCAACATTGGCTTTTGATCAGGTGACTAGTAACTTCGTAGAGACATTTACTTACATTGTTTTCTATAAGAGATTCTGTTGCTATATTGAGAATGACATACATATAAAATGTGGAAAACTAGCTTGACCTTTCTACGACAAAAGAAAAAAAGCTCCATTAGTTCCCTGAATCTTGTCTTTATATTGTCAACTATGACGTAATAGAAGCACAGAGTACTCTCTTTTAGCTTTAATAATCTATGCCAAGTTCAACTATATCGTTTGATTTAAGGTTATGACAAGAAGGACACCAGTGCACAAGAATACAGCTGGCATGCCTTAAGCTTTATGAGTTTCTTTTAATGATAAGCATTAGCTACCTTCTATCTCCATGCAGACTGGCATTTTTTAGCATTTTAAGACTAAATCTATCTATAGGGCAAAGTGAAACACACAGTAAAATTTTATTGGATCAGATAGGGCGGACTGCTAAAGTGCCCTGAGTAGTATCTCCACTGGAAAGATTCCTTGGTGCATGGGGAGTATTTTTGCAAACCCTGAGAAAGCTATGCAGGTTTAATTGGAAATAGTTCTAACACAAACTGTACCTAACATCTTATTTTTTTAAACCTGCATAAATAGGCTGTAGAAAATGCACTAGTGCATACAAGCCAAAGAAACATGGTATAAAAGTTATGCTTCAATAAAGAACATGCTTATTTTGTTATTGCCTTTTTCCAGACGCTTGATTTTTGTGTAATATTTCAGATGCCAGTGTGGCAATACTTCTCTAACGTAAAATGCCTGTGATGACCGTCTAATGCCTTTGCTTCCCAGAAAAATGTCGTGTTAACCACATGTGATGACGTGCAACCAAAACAAGAGGAGGTAAAGCCGCCTTTGTAAAAGTTTGCTGAAACAAAATACATCAGCTTAATCAGGCCTGCTTCTGGCTATGTATGATCATGACATGCCAATTACATAAAGTTCCAGTTCAGCTAAGACTCCTGCTGACTAATTCAGTGTTGATTGTTTTCCGCTACATGGCTTTGAGTGCTTGTTAAGGCTAGAAAAATAAGGGAGAGGGGCAACAATTGTAGGAATTCTTTGCTTCCATCAAACTGTCTTATGATTGCCAGCAATTAGTTAAGCTCCTTGGCAGTAAAATGACAAGATGGGACTTGACCAAATACAATGTGTGGAGCACATAGGCATCTGCCCCAGCTGAAAGACATTACAATGTTTGTTAACCTTAAGGGTCATTCCTGATTCACTTCTGCAGACAGAAAACAAGATTTATATAACACAGATCAATACAGCCCTAAGACTTTCGCCATTGAGGATGCTAGATTGAGGCACTTCTCTTTATCAGTTTACCATGACACTAATGTATTTTGCCTGTTTTGCCTGGGCAGTGATGAATCTGTTGGCAAGAGAAAACAAATAAGTTCTGTTGTTGAGAGACATGTTGTCTATGATTTGTCTCAGCAGACATGCCAACTTGCTGGCCAATTCATTTCCTATTTAATTTAAGTGGCATATCTGTCTTCCCCTTTCTGGTATGTCTTTTGTCTGCTGCACACCCATACTGGCATGGCAAGAGGCACCTGCAGTAGATCTTTCCAGGTAAGACTGATACAACCAAGGCTGAAGCAAAGTAAAGAATCAGAACCCCTGATTTTTATAAGGGATTTTTCATACATAGTTCTTTTCTCTCTATTTGCACTCTGAAGCAATCACTTTAATCACCTATTTCAGAAGGATCATAGTGATTTTTTTTGCATACTCATAACCCAATGCCCTTTGAAAATATGCCCAGTAATGTGCTGTACTGAAGTGTGGTTTACGATGCAGCACAAGTTAGGTGTGTTTTCCTATTTGTGAGAGTGACTTTTTAAAAATTTTATTTGCTTGGAAGATAAAATGTGCATATAGGGGCCAGTCTAGCCTTTGCTGGGCAGAGAGAAGCTGGGTGCTTAAGGACTTCAAAATGAGGCCTGTTAGTAATGAGAGCAAATGTTATTTACACTGAAAAGTCCTTTCTCTTGCTTCGGAGTGAAAAATGCAATTCTGAAGCTGTTATTTCATGTCCATCCCAGGTTTGCATTCTTCCATTAAAGCAATTAGTTACACACGCAGCTCATAGTTTCTGGAAATAAGACAATATATGAATTATACATAAAAAGAAAGCGCCTTCTTATAAAACGTACTAAGGCGAATGTATGTTGAATGAGCATTTCCCCAAAGAGGCCCTACATCTGGAGGGGTGGGAGCTTGTATCAGAGAGCGCCTTCTCAGCTGAATCCCCTTCAGCCCTGGAATTTTCTTACCCAGTTTGTTAACCTCTAGGGCAGGGTGCAGAGCCCATGTGCTCATTCAGGGCCAGATCCTGACACTCTTACTTATTTTGAGTGGTAGCATACTCCAAAAGCAGTTAGATCAGCTCCAATGGGACCATATGGTTCTACTCAATGCAAGGAATGGTGGCAGAATCAGGGCCTTGGGCTTTTTCCAAAAATGCATTAGATGTAACAGATAGGCATTTTGTTTTGAGAACAATAATCTTCTTATAACTCCGTCCTTGTTATTGCTGTGATAATAGATTTTAGTATTCTGCATTGCACGGGCAACATGACCTTTTTTGATTCTGGAGACTATGGCTGTGGGCACAAGTTATCGTAAATTGAATTATAAAATAAATAGAATATTTGAAGTGTCAAAAGAGAGAGGGAGAGGAAAGGTAATATTCAAACGGTTCAATTCTGAAAACTTTGCTATCAGGTTTAATACACACCACCAAATACAGCTTTATCTACGTCAGCACATCCATCTGCCACTGCACTACTGCAAGTTTGTAGTGTCTACAGGACCACACCCTAAATTAAGAAAAAGCTTACTGAAGACTGGAAAGCAGCACAACGTAAAACCGTCAAACAGTACCACTGTTTAGCGAGGATGGAATTCAAGGAGTGGAATAGTTAACATAAACCACACTTCTCAAATGTGCCAGCTAAATCTCTGTGGCAGAACACATTAATTATAGCAGTCAGTTTACCTTTATCCTTCACAACATTTCTGATTAAAATTTCACACATTACAATGATATGTGTCTTTTCTACAAGCTATGAAATTTACTCAACGTCAATAAGTTCTTATTTTGTTATTGAAAGAGTTGATATATGTATAAAAAAAAATCAACTTTTGATCTCTGACAGTGAAATCAAAAACTTAACTTCTGTTTTGAATATAGTCATGCTACCTGCATGTATTATGTGCCTGTGCAAAGCAGTCATTAGCAGCACTGGATAAAAAGGAATAAAAAAACCCCCTAACTTTGCTGCCAATAGAGGGTATGTGGTTTCAAATTTTATATTTGCTAAGCTTAATTAAGCCATAGATTATGTTTTGAAAGGTATGTTCAATTAACTGAATCCCTCATGAGGAATTATATACAGGAAGAGATAATCACAACATTTATCTGGTTTACAAATGTATAAGCTTAGGTTAAAAATGTTCTGGATTTTTATTCTGTAGAGATATAAAGATTGATAGAAAAATAATATAAACCAATAATTGCAAATACTTACGCATTTATGTGTATAAAAGTTTCCAATTATATTCATTATTAAGCATATAAAACTATTTTTATTGGTAGATAATTACTGACGAAAATCTCTTATTTAAGATTTTATTTGCATCTTATTCAGGAATTCGTATTTTAAATGAAGTTGCATGTTTACAACAAGGAGATCCAGCAAGGCATGTTAAGTATCTAAATCACCCTGCAGAAATGTACCCCTGTGGAAAGAGAATACGCGGAGTGTAGGCCCAGTGTAAACCTTTGTAATTAAAGCATAAGCAGGGCTTGAATTTTGTTCATGTGTATTCTCCAAGCCAGCTGGATAAACCTGAAAATACATTAAGCCAATCTAAAGGCAAATACGTGCTGTAGTATACTGGTAATCTCCTGCAGCGTCATATACTCGTTGAAAATGAGTGTGTAATTCCATGTATAATAAGGTAAGTGAAAATAGAAAGTTGGACAATGGAGCAAAATCGTGTAATTTCCAAAGAAGTGTCTGGACTTTGCCTACATACATTTTTTTTGTTAATATGCTTACTTCCAAAGTGACACTTATTTGGTAGGGCAACACCACTCTTCCCAGACAATACATTGACTATTTTGATTTCACTGAGAATAGTTTTAACCGTGAATATTTTCTTTTACTTAGAACATTGTTCATTGATGTAAATGGGATCTGATATCCAAGGCAGGCTCTCAGCTTGGTAACAGGCCACTGGCTTGGTTGTTGGAAGAATAGAACAAAATGTAGCAGAAGTAGTCCAGCAGAGAGAAATTCCTCCTCTGTCAATGGCACCCTCCAAGGAGTGACTCTGAGTGTCCGCATCAGGGACATCTCTCCCTCATTGGTTGTCTGGGGAGCGGTGGGAAATGCTGTGCTCAGGCTGACCTGCTCTCTGGAGGACACCTCTGGAGAAGCGATAGCTCTTCTGATGTGGGGTTCAGGCCACGGCATGGGCACTGCTAAAGGAGAAGATGGTACCTGTCATCCAAAGCCTAAAAATGCAGTGACTGAGGAACCATCCCAGTACATGGAAATTTTAGGTTTTAGTGCTTTATTGGGATGAGACCATCTAAGACCATATATGAACATATTTCAGTATGAATGTCTATGTTCCTGCATTATAGGCAAGGCTGAACCTGGACAACAGGCTAGCCTAGTGCTGCACCTGGGCCACTGTATAACAACAAATTTAAGAGTTACAAGACAAAAGCAGTAATATAGAACAAGCTCGAGTTCCTGACGTGTAAAGGCGGCTTGGGGATGCAAAAGTTTCATGTTCTGCTCAGGGGTTGAGGATTACCGATGATTACATTTTCCATGGAGTTTCACAATCTGCAAAGTAAGGAAAGAAAGGCTGAACCTTTGCCAGAACAGCTGGAGGATGCCCTGGTCTAGTAATTACCAATATAGTGACTCCATTTCATTCTCATGGGCAGCCAGAGTGTTATTCCAGCTGATAAATAAGCAAGGTAACTCTTAGTCTTGATGAAAAGTAAATGCTATTGTCCTCTCTTCTGCTGTTGTCTGCACTCACTGATTGCTTCCAAGAAAATGCATGGGTTTTTGAAAGTGCTTTAAGACTTTTTCATTTGTAATGACCTGAAGGAGGCCAATAGGATGAACTTTCTTGTTTAAAGGATTCTTACATAAAAACAGTTTAGATACAGCTTTTCATTCAGATCTTCTGGGAGCAATGTGTCCAAAGAAAAGACCCAAAAGACCTCCCTTCTACTAAGTTCACAGTCTCTATTATGCTCTCTCCATAAAGCACTGATTTTATAAATGCTTATCAGTTTCAGATTAGAAATTTTATACAGCAAATTAATAGAGTTTAGCTATAGGGCAGTCTCTCTCTCCCCATCTAACCAAGCTCAACCAGCTGAATGAATTTCTTTTTAAGTTCTAGTAGATTAACCAATGCATGTTAAAACGTGCTTATGTGAACCTATAAATAACAGTACTAGAGAAAGACTTCATGAAACTTGGCCGTATTGGCCCCCAAAAAAAGAGGAGCACTTCTTTTTACTCTCTTCACAATAGGAAAGGATTTTCTGACAGGAAAGTGAAGTCATAGCATCACTACTCTGCCCAGTAAAATTTCTCATAATGTGTAAGAGCGCATTCCATTAAGAGATCAAAATATCATACAAAAACATTGGTATTTTATTATGATAACACTTTTTCTACAGTAAGTGTCTCAGTACTTTCCCAAAGTTGACCCTGTGAGTCTTGCATAGGTTGGAGATAGGCTGAACTAATTTGAAAGAAGAATATACAATTTGATTTCCCAGCAAGTGCTATTCTTCCCAAATTAATGGAGTGCATTACATAACCTGCTGCAAAAATAGTTATAAGAATTAACTGTGATTCTGCACAGCATGACACCATTCAAACTTTCAAGAACGATTTATACTTAACAACAATCTATACATTTTCAAGTTCTAAAACACATCAGTCAGGTTTTCTAAAATATTCATAGTGTTTAGGAATGTATAAAGTTTCGAGTGAACATTTGGAGCTCCAACGTATTGGGCTGTTTTGGGGGCTCCTCCTCTTGCCTCCCTCCAGGAAAGATCCCCTTCCCAAGACCCCTGACACCGCTGGAGCCTCCACCATGTACCAGGGAGCCAGAGCAGAACTCAAAACTGGACCCGCTACTTTCATGTTTCAAATACTGTTTACATTTACCCTCATCTCAGAATGCACGTTTTCATTTTACAAGTAGAAAAGATGACCATGAAATAGAGGTGTGAAAATTTAGATAGCAGCTAATTAGTTTTTGTAAGACTGTTACAGAGTATAATGGATTTTCAGCTTTCTCTATTCTTTATCCTCTGACTTAAGGCAATTATTTAACAGTGCTGGTGGAACAAGTTATTGTTCATAATTTCACAACATAGACTGCATGCTTAAGCCCACACCAATTAATTGAATTTATATGAAAATATTTATTCAATTTCAATTGGATTGAGCTATATTTTGGCCAGTATTGAATTAGCTTAAATAGTGGCTTCTCAGTTCCATTGTTTTATTACAAACAGGGTATATGTTGCTGTATATTTCCTGCACTTCTTACAAAAAAAGGAAATTATGCCTCTTGTTCCAGATAGTTTATAATCAACTCGCAAGGCCAGATTGATTTGGTTTAATGCGGGAGATGCTGGAGGGGAATATGGAAGTAATGTTCAGTGTCCTACACACAGGGTTAAGCTGGAGAGTGGAAGAACAGCCCCTGAAATTTCCATCCCACTGAAAAATGACTCTTACTCCAGCTCAGTGGCTCCAGCTGCAGCAATGCCCCTTATTTATGCTGATCAGCGGATCTACCTCAAGTCTTGTCCCTTGGGACCTGCTTGTATCACTCCCATCTTCTGCCTCCCACCACAGTGTTGCTCTGGCAATGGTACATAAATCGTACCTGCAGCAACAGCCTAAAAGTTGTTAGGGAAGTCTTATTCTAAGCTGGGAAAACTCTGTCCAGGAAGGAAGTTTCTGCAGATCTAATATGCATTTTTTTGGCATTAGGTGCTAGGGTGGATCGTGGCATAGTGAATAATAGGAGTGGAATTTGAAAGCAACTGTCTCCGAAGGATAAAAGTCCCTGACACAATTGTGTGTTCTGCAAAACAGTTTGTCCATTTGAATTTGACATATGTTACTACACTTCTTCAGCTAGCAAAAAAATCAAGATCCACCTTTCTTAACTCTTCCTCGAAGCTTTCATTTTTATGGGCAAGAGATCTATTGCAATCTGTTATGCTGATTAGATTTACTGTCAAGTCTACTAAAAGGCACAATTGTTTATTTGTTTGTTCTTTTAGTGTAAACATCGACTGGGTTGTTAGCTCTGTTTCTTATTAAGGTTTCCCAGCAAGTCCCTTTCTAAAACTCTGTTTCCCAAGTGTTTGCCAAATTTGAACCATCTGAGGTGCATTTTGCTATGACAACATCTCAGAAGATTCAGATGTTCCAAGAATATGGTTATTTAAAAATAAAAAAAGAAAAAAAGAAAAAAATGCTGGTGAAATCTGGCAAATCCTTTCCTAGCATATCCAGTCACCTTGGATTTTAGAAAAGCAACTTGAAATTTGGCCTGGAAGCAGTCTTTCCTATCGCTGTGAAAATCTGGCTGTGCTATAAGCTTTGCAGAGTTGCAGTTGCACGTGAGGAGAGACTTCTTCCATTTTAGCTGCTAAAAGTCCTGGAGGGTCCCATCACATCACGCGCACTTTCTGTACGTGACCAGCTCCTGCCCGTGCGGTCGGTGCAGCCGGCTGCAGCCCAGGGCTGTTGGAGCGGAGCTGGATCCTCCCTGGGAAGGCAGTTCCCAGCATGGGGAGTTGGGCTGGGGGCACAGGAACTGACAGGAACGAGCCTGTCAACGCTGTGTTCACACACCATGACGTGCATTGCTGAGTGGCACCCGGGCAGAATGGAGGAAGCTATCTAATTAAAATTCAAAGGTAACAAAGCCAAACCAGAGAATGAAATAAAGTATGAGACTGGGACAAGGAATCTGGTGAAACTGGGAGTGACTGGGCAAGGAAATTATGTTCGCTGTTGGTGATTTAGATTTAATTAGCTGATTCCCCCCCCTTCAATTCCAATTCCCAGCACCTCCTGTCAATTACAAAAACAAGTCCATTTGGTTCATTAAAAATGTGTGTTTCTGTACATTTGAGGCATTTGGGAGTTCTTAGAATAAAAGAGCTTGGAGAATATTTTGAATTTTTAATAATGGGATCTCTTTCAACATGTACGGTGACAGACTGAAATTGTTCTAAAGTTGAAATTAAATGAGAAGGCAGGGGGGCTATGACTTGTATCTTACTTAGCTACCATTGCACTTCTGGTTGTATGTTACTTCACTTGAGAAAAATTATTCAGTTACTACAGTGCTTCAGAAATTTTGAATTTTATTTACCAATTTAAATCAAGGCATGACTTTTTTTAATCTCTGAGAGGATTTTCTGTTCCTTTTTATCAACACAATTTCCTGCCTTTGAGTAATATGAAAAATAGCCTTTAATTTTCCATGAGTAGCTCTGCAAAACTCCTGGGTTTTTCTTCTCAAACAGAAAGAAAACACCTTAAAATGCCACATATTTTAGTCAGTTTAAAATCATACTACAGCATGTCATTCAGATCCACGAACTTCAGCCTGATTTAACAGTGCTTGAATAACATGAATTTCACTTCAACTTAATTAAACAGAGGAATAAGCATTTCAGGAATGATTTTGATGCGGTCTGGACACTTGAAGCCTCATTGTAATCTTACAAACAAATGAGCATGCAAAATGTCACTTAAAAGGCACAGATTTAGATACCTAAGTTGTAGAGGCAATTATCCATTTCTGTACATCAGTGTTGTGTTTAAGAACACACAATATTTGTGTATATCCAATGGAGGCCCATTGGGAGAAAAGAGCTCTTCAAGGTAATCTTCAAGCCTCTATTTAAAATACAGAACAATGAATTTAAAGCTCAAGAATATGAAATGTTTATAGCAGAAGATTGACAATTTCACCTTTTATTAGTTAAATAGGAGAACAGGCATCTGAAAATCAGAGGGCAGCGTTGTGTGCATATGATTTTTAAACTTGTTTATTCAGTTTGAAATCAAAAGCAAAAATGGCAAACAGAAAATATGCAGAATTTCATTGTAAACAAATTTTCATCATATGATTTTCTCTGCTCACAATGGCTCTTTGCATTCATTTTACCCCCATCATAGCAGAGATAAAAATGGAAAATGTTTCCATTATACAGCATGCGATGGAGCTATTTTTGCCAACGTGGCCCCCCAGCCACACTTTCAGCCCCACCTGGGGAAGATGCGACATGATAGGACCAGGCCAGTGACAAACTCAGTTATGTTAAGACACTTGAAAATTACACTTGCTTTTCCCACGTATTACTGTGTAGCACTGCCTCTGTTATCTGGACCAGAAATATTTCATTTCACTAGATCCCAATCTCGTAAGACAGCCCTGTCATTTTAATTTGTCACTCTTTGTGTACTGCATCGCGTGGGAGTCTTGTCTCCCCAGCCAACTGCCATAGGCTACTGCTCAGAAGAGAAGCCTGTCACAGGGGATAGCAAAGGTAAACACCACGAGACAGAAAGGTTTATGGCTGAAATCACCACCCAGGGCTCCATTCCCATGGGTTTAGCAGGTGGTATAATCACCCACAGCCAGACTGGAAAGATCCATAATTTCAGCTGTGCTAAGTACGCACACATCTCTCCCACCATTCCCTGCCTCCGCCGCGGCCCTGTGCAGCAGTGTCACTCACAGAAGGTACCAGGAGGTGACAAGGGATGAAAGGAAAGAATCGGTGGTAGGAAGAAAAGTTGTGACTGACGTGAGGCTGGAGCCTGAAAACAGCTCTGGGAACTCTGCAGTGGAGTTGACAGCAAAAAAAAAAAAGGTCTGGGGGAAAAAAAATAAGACTAGGGATGATCAAACATCACCGAAGCAACCCAGTGATCCGAGATCACTGGTACCAGCAGTTCCAAGCCTTTCTCCAAAGAACACGCACTGGTTGCACAAAGCAAACAACACCATGTCAGGGTTTTTTGCATCACTCTTAACAGTATGACAAATCTTCTTTGCAAAGTGTGAGGGAGTCAAAGGCAGTGAAGACAGCAAAGCTGCATAGCTTGGTTACTTCTTAAGCACAGAGATGGCGTAGCAGTTCTGCCTTCCACGACGTGGATTTTTGGCTTCCTTTTAGGTCCACTCCCACCGAAGCAATTAATCAAAATAAATGAGGCAGCAAACATCTGATGCTAGCTGACTTCAGACCGCAGTACATTAACTGTCTTTGGGAATTTCGTTTACCACACTGTGCAGAACACGCTGTGGGCTGTACTCCAACAGCTTCACTCCTGAACAGTATTTTGAAGTATGTATTATTGGTAAACTACTGACTAGAATAAGGGAATAGCTGATCTTTGGTTTTATTGGTTATAATTTGTGGAATCTCTATATATTTATGCAGAGGTAAAGAAACCAAGGGTGGTGTTATCAATTATCAACTGTACCAAGCCTTCCTTCACATTTTTGTGATAGGAGAGGAGGCACTAAAGCAAGTGAGAGTCAGCCCTCCTGTAAACAGACGTAAATCAAAGAATCAGAGAGAGAGAAAACATCTCAAACCTAAGGATTAGTAAGTCCTTTATGGTAAAAATTGGGAATTTACTAAGAACCACATGACAGACCAAACAACTTACATCAGGGATGCAAAACCAGACACTCTCCAACAGATAAAACAAACCCATTTATTGAAGGCAATAGGTAATGTAGATATACAAAAAAGATATACAAAAAATAGTAACAGGATTTTCTGTAAATAATGTAGAAGAGCTGTGCTGGTTAGGCATGACCACATCATTCTGGGGTTGTTGGTTTTGATTGGACTAAAGCACTTCATTGCTAAAGTGTGCAGGTGGAGTTGCTGCCTCCCTGTCATCCCACCACCTTTTTCGTAAGTCAGGTGGTGTCCCCAGCGCAATGCAGAGTATAGCTATGAAGTGTCCGCACCTACAATGTCTTCAGCAGTCAGAGAATGAATATTGGCCTCTTGAGAAAGCCTAGGAAATGAGCCCAGGCTATTTTCTCTTACCCATTCCCGAGTAGTTTAGCTTTATTGGAAGTCCATCCCAGAAAAGAAGGACAGGGTAGGGCAGGGAAGGGCAGGGCAGGGAAGGGAACGGAAAGGGAATAAACTAGAGTCTTTGTTTCTTCTCCAAAACTGATCCCTGCATTTTTGCTATGAGCTTTGTCATCCAGAGGAGTCTTCAAATCCCTAGTGCAGCTAATAAGACCTACCTGCTAATACGACTCAAAAGTAATTAAGGAGCACTTCTCTGCAAGGTTTAAATGCCTGGTATAAGAATGACTGAACATTGTCCCTGTGCAGATTCCTAGGATCATTGTCCTTTTACAGCAAATTAGAACTGAAAAGTTGCTGAGATTGTCAGAGTGTTTAGGAGTTTTCAGTGTCAATTCAAAAAGGTAATTTGGCAAATTTCGCTAAGAGGTTATTCTAAGCATGGGAAAGGCGTAAAAATGAAGTCAATAACAGGCAAGAGACAGGTTTGGAAAGGGTGTAAGTAGACGGGGAAGCGAGAACTGCAGTTCCAATTGTACAAATGGGAGAACAGAAGCAAATTGTTTCAGTGATGTCATCAAGGTGACAGATGGAGTCGCGAGCAGAATGAAGATTTGTAGCTGAGGTGTTACAAGTCAGAATGATCCACATAGCCAGGGGGGATTTGGCATGAAATGCCATTTCATTTCAATAGGATTTGGCTAATTAATTACCCCATAACACCTTTGAAAATGTCCTCTCAGTGCCTGAAGGATCAGATTGTGCCTTCCTCTGATTTAGTTTGCTTTTTGATTTGGAGAGCAAGATTTAAACGAAGGGCAGGTCTGGATGTGCCACGTCCCTACCAGAGCAGGTCCCTTCAGACTCTGGATAGAAATATCTCTGCCAGAGGTATAATAACGTCTCGACTGAAAAGAAAGCAAAAGAAACAGCCAATTTTCAGATCTGTTCCCCCTACCCAATGCCTGTTCGAAAAGCAGACCAAGAGCTGTCCTGAGCACCAAGGGCCACCAAGCCTTGAGCACCTTGTGCATTTCCACCTGCGTTTGCCTTTCCTACACTTCATGCTCTATAATTATTCTGACAGGGATGCTGCTTTCTCACAACTGAGAACTATGTTGTATAAATATAATATGCATGTTAAAATATTAAATGCTTAACTGTTTGTTTGTACACCTATGAAACACTCTGTAAAAGGATTAGGCTGGATCCCTAAAGAGTCATTAACTTGCATTATATTGAAGTATTTATTATTGTGGCATATGTAATGGATAATATTTGTTTGCATTTTAATTACTCACATTTTCAGCCAAGAAAATCTCCAAGGATAATGTCTCATTTACAAGTGTCCTGGCAAAAGACAACATAATGTAATCACACATTACCAACAATTCCATGACAACCATGCAATGGTTTAAATATGAATTTCAAGTAAAGACATAATTATGGTAAACTAAAAAAAAAATACACGAGATACCATGTATCTGTGTATAAAAATCTGCAAAACTGAAATGAAGGAAACTTGTCTCTAGCTGCTGTGGATTTTGAGCTTGTTCCACAGCCCAGTGAAGTCAAGAGAAAAAATCCCTTTTTCATCAACAGTCTCTAAACTAACACCACAAATAATGCAGCAAGTAAGTGGCATTTTGTACCTTCAGAATTTCCCAATATATTGAGTCACAGAATCACAGAATCACAGAATGGTAGGGGTTGGAAGGGACCTCTGTGAGTCATCTAGTCCAACCCTCCTGCCGAAGCATGGTCACCTACAATAGGTTGTAGAGGACCTTGTCCAGGCGGGTCTTGAATATCTCCAGAGAAGGAGACTCCACCACCTCCCTGGGCAGCCTGTTCCAGTGCTTCGTCACCCTCAGAGTGAAGAAATTCTTCCTATGATTAGAACTGGGAAATCTTTTTTTCTCCCAGAAAGTGGCTAGATAAAAGGAACTTAAATTTAAGTAACTAATCAGAATTTTATTTCAAAATTTGAGGAAAAATTCTTCACTTTTGCAAGGCTTGCTGCAACAGAAGAGCTTGCAGTAGACTCTGCTTGGATGATAACCTCTCCCTATTAAAATCAGCCAAGGAGTGAGCTGTATTAGCCCAGAGACTTAGCTCAACCATGATGCATTTTTGTCAAGTTTCTCAGAAATATCCTTCGCAGAGCTTAATGTCAGCTAGAAAATTGATCCAGCAGTAATCAATAGCCCATTGTCTCAATCCCTGTTCACTCTAATTCCAGTTTGTCTAACTTCAATAGTCTGTAAACAGACTTGTTTATAATATGTAGGAAAAAATAACTTTGGGCTATTATATGGAAAAATAACTATTTTTAGTTTTCATGGAGACCCACCAATGGTGTGACAGAGAGTTTAATCCTAAAAATAAGAAGACTATATGTATTTTAGTAGAAGCATCATGAGGAGCAGTATTTTGGAAAACGTGCTGAAAGGGAGCTGAGCAACATAGAGACTTTTGTGAACAGTATTAAATCTCACATTCCTTAATTTGCAAGAATATGTTTCTTGGGCTTGCTATGGTTACCTGCCCTTCTACCTTCCTTCCTTGTCTTCTTCACTCCTTCTTGGTAGTTCTTCGTAGACCTTATGGGAGATTCCACCACACTGATATTACTCTGGCTGGGTGGTGTTAGCAGACTAAACGAGCATGTACACCGCGACATTGTGATAACAGACAGCCCAGCCTGGGCCTAACGTCCACTGCAGTGTAGCAGGGAGTAAACACTGGTGGGAGGTGAAGCTTGAGGGTCCTGAATTCTTCAGCTATGGGACATGACTGAGGGAAAAAAAAGTAAACGATAGCACAAAAGAAATTATTTTCAAAACATTTCTAAGAACCTCATGAAAATCAATTTTCTTCAGACAGTATTTTCATTTCACTCTGTTACTTGTGTTAACATAAAATAAAAATACAAATCTTCCATCTGGAGGGGCAGATAAAATATCCACATTTCTTTTTAGGTAGATAACAATTTGTCTTCCTGTGGCTTAATGTAGTTTGATATTAATCTGGACTACCGAAACCAGTTATTTAGCATTTTTATAATGTATTTTTGATCTTTACATAGAGAAGTGGACCTATGCAACTAAAGTATCTTTACAGAAAACCCCTTCTTCTTTAGCTGATTGCAGTTATTCAAAGAAAACAGCCCAGCAGAACAAAACCCAAAGTGTTACTATCATAGTTTAAAGAAAAAGATCCACACACTATGTTCATATCATAGTTGCTGCAGTGGGAGGAGTGTATCCCATGCTACTTAATATATTTAAAATCATACTCAAGTCTTAAAAAGAGTGTGTAATTCTCTTGCTAATTAATTTTAACAGAGCTTATTTTGCCCACTGAGAGGAGCAGAAACCTTTTAAATGTTACATTTTAGAAATCTCCAAGTCCCCAGCCAGCGGTAATGTTTGATGTGTATCATGTCAAATGCAATGCTTCAAAATTAGTTTGATTAAAAATGTGTTAAGTTAATGAATTGTCAAAAAACAGTGGTTTTTTTAAGGCACAGTTTTAAAAAATGTCTATTTTAATCGTTGTAATATAACTGTCTCTGGTATTTCTGTCATTTGGTAATGCTTCCAGACACATTCATGGTGGTCATCTTTGATTGTATAAATTCAAGAGATTCCAAGGCATTTTCTATTTGCATTAAGAACAAAGAAAGCATTGTCAGAAATCCCCAAATATGCATTTTGAATCAAGTTTCACCTAAATGCTATACAAAGACTCAGTGTCTTGATGTTAATTTATTGAAAATGCCTTGGCCTTTAGGAATTTCCCATTGGCACACAGTAGAGCTGAACTCAAAGTGGCAACGGCAAAAAGCAGCCATCGAAACTGTGTTCATGCTGACATCTAAGCCCTAGTGCTCAAATTATGAGTGGCCTGAAAGAAAATACTGTAGAAGGAAAAGCAAAATGTAAAAAATGCTTTAGGTGCCAAGATTTCACTTGAAAGGGGTGGAGGGGAAAATAAGTTTGCGGTTGTTTTAGTGAAATCTAATGTGCTAAAGACAGTGCAAAGATAGGATTTAATGAAAGATGTAAAAGGTTTGATGTTTAACACAAAGCTCTGAAGACAATGTTTTATATCTATAATTTCTGCATATCCATAACCATATTTAGATTTCAACATATGGTCTGTAAATAACATATGTAAGCCGGATCGTTGAGTGAGATGATTTTTTTTCCTGCTGAATGTACGTGTTTATTTTATGAGCAGAGACGTGAAAAGTTCATTCATGTCAAAATGTGTTGCTAAGTATAAACATGCTGCTTCACTTTAGGCAGGATCAGGAAAGACCCTGGGTGTGTAATCTGTGAATTGACTCTATGCTGATGTTGCCCAGGTTTTGTATTACTAAACTATGGCTCACAACAACAACAAAAATTTAACCTTTAAATAGAGGCACCAAAATAATTTAAAACAGATTGGAGGGTTTAAAGGGCTCCAAGAATAAGCAGCTCATATTTCAGTTCCTCCCCTCTAGGGCCTACCTATTTGGTGTTCAGAGTTCATCTCATATTGCAGCTGCTTATGTTCACATTTTCTGCGGTGTGTGGATGAAATGTCCAAGGAAAAGAAAAAAACAACAACAACAAAAAGTAAAATATACAACATTAAAAATATCTTCCCTAAAACAATTGTTTGGCTGTTATTGGGCAGGGAATAGGACAAATCACCCAGAGGCTTTTAAGTAAGAGCAGGGAAAAGAAAAAAAAAAAAGAACGTCGAGAAAGTGCGGAGGTTTTAAAGGGACTTTCAGTTTCAGGGGACATCTTTTATTCAAAGTTCTTTCAGGTTATTGAGCGCCTTTTTTTTTTTTTGTTCTTTTATTAAAAATTTCTTTGTAATTCATTTGGACTTCCTTGCCACTGGGCACAGACAGATAGCAACAACAAACAATTATACTCTGTATTTATCACTTTATTCTGTTTTACAGTGTATCTCTGATTATGGAAACAATACATTTTTTGCACCTTGCTTTGGTTACTATTTGTCAAGTGTAGCCTTTATAAACTATATATTTTCCCATTTTAATAAAAGGCTAGAGCTGCATTAAGTGCGTAGGATGGGATTTGAAACAGAAACCCATCAGACTGCTAGAGTAAGGTTACAAGTCCTTTGTTTACACCGCACTATCTTATGAGTTAGAAAGTCTTCCATCTATTACACTTTCTAGCCCTACTATTCAAATGTAATAGCCATATATCTCTTTAATTAATGAGCTAATTTCACTCCTTTCACCAGAATATTTTACCATGTGGTCTCACAGCCAAAGCGATTGCTGTTGCAAACAGCCCATTCACACCAAACATTTTATATTAAATATCCAGGCTCTCAGGACATTTTCTTCCTTACATATGATCTATTCCATTTTTCTTTAGCCTGTACTTATGCATATGTAAAGGTATTATTATGAAGGACGCAAAATCCTTTGATGACTGAGGAAAATCTGGCCCCTTTGAAGTCTATGTGAATTTTGCTTTCAGCTGCAGCAGGGGGAATTTCACCCCATCTGCCTAAGTCTCCGTAAGTAACTCACATGACTTGGGTCCAAAAATACAAGAGTACTATCCTCACCAGTAAATGGTAACCTCACTAGTTACTATAACTAGATCCAAATGTAAAACCTGAAAGGTGATAGCAGATATGGTAGATACCTTCTCATATGGTCCTTTCCTCCAGCCTGCCTACAGCCTTCTGTATTTCGCTTGTGTCACTTCTCCCCACACTCTTCATCTCACAGTAAGGGAGAATTCATATTTTTTGTGGTAGCAATCCTTTTGACTCCTTTCAAGGCATTCCTGAGGTGCACAGAACCAGTCCCATGGATTTGATAGAGATCATAGCAAGGACCTGCTGCTTTCCTTTGCAACACTCCTACTCATTTCTTCAGAATTCTCCTCCTTCTGACTTGCATGAATCAAGTGGAACATATAGGCCAGGGCAACTAATCTACTGTAGTAATATTTTAATTAATAATTAGATATAGCTTGTTCTTTCATGATGAAAATATTTCCTTTATGACTAAACCTTTATTCCAGAAAAAGGCTAAAATATAATGAATCATGTACTGAACCATCACTCCTGGGAGTAACAAAAATCAGGTGCTTAACAGAGTAAATCTTCCAACAAAGCAAAAGTATACTTACACAGTGTATCAGTAGAAAGGGAGTAGAAATTCCCACAAACCACAATAAAGCCAGGATTCCACCTCAGCTGTTCCAGCTCCTGCTCTGGGCCCAGGTGTCTCCAGACAAAAAAGGCTGCTTACATATTCCCCTGAAATTTTTACAGAGGATGATTTTCTTCTGTGTGGATAAGGAAGACAAAGAATTTGTATGTGTTTTCTAAAAAAAAAAAAAAAAATAGAAAAAAGAAAAGTGTTACTAAAACTCAGTTTCTCTCTGTTGCAGATTGATTTCCTACATGATTGGGTGGTCATATGGAATTGCAAATAGTGTGCTTTATTATTTCTTTCCTAGATCATGTCTGTGCTATTTCAGCTATTAAGAGCTGACTGCAAGTAGAGTTGCTACCAGACAAAACCAGGCTTTGCATCTGACTTTAAATTCAGTACTAGTTTGGGAAGAGCATCATGCAAGAGCCAGCTAATCTCATTTCACTTTCACGGTATTCCTAGATGTCTGGCTAAAGATCAAAACACTCATGAATGCAGCTACAGAACTTAGCAGTCAAGATACCACTAAAGAAGTTTATTCCTTATCTGCAATATTAACAGAAAATCTGGATTAGCGTATGTTACATATGGTATAAATTTGTCTTTATTTTCTATGTATTTGTCTGAAAGGTTAATGAAAATGCAGATGCAATCGTTCCTTTATATGGGTTTACCTTCCATGAGTGCCAGTTTTCAGGCTAATTGATTATGTCAGAAGCTCTATAAATATCAATAGCATATGGAAAGGTTAAGCCAAGGTCTCCACATAACTGGATTCATACTCTTTATTGATGGTACAACCATTATCCAACCATAATGGAAGTGCTTTGAGTGTGAAATAGAGTAGAACGTTAGCTAATTTTCACCAATGACTGACTGGAGGACTCAGGCTGAATGACTGACTTCTGCAAACTAATGAACATACATACGATTTATAATGTGTATACTAAAATTAGAATTTTAAAAAAATCAAGGATAATGTATGATAAAAGGTATGTCATCATTATTTTGCCAGTTGTAGTTTAGTGTTATTTAGGACGCTCTTTCATTTCGTCTCAAATAAACAGTAGCAGGCTGTGTTAGAATAACATCTTACAAATAAGAGAAGGTAGTTGACAATATGCTACTCAGCTATAACTAACAGATATAAAGATACTTCCTTCCTTAGAAGAATATTAGGAGTCAGTTGTTCTAAAACAGAATTCAACTGCGCTATCTTTTTTGAGCTTGTTAACGGCAATTTTCAAAATCACTTTATTTTTCTTTTAGTTTTCCTCCTTTATTACCTCTTTTTGGTAGGATACAGAGGAATCAGTCCAGCCCCTAAGTGTCATTTCCCTGGTAGTTCTGGGTAGCAAAGAAAGATGCTTTTTCTGCGTGAGAGCGGTGTGGCAATCCCAGCGTCACTGCTCCCCAGTACATCTGGTGGCTGTGCAGGATGGGGGTGGTGGCTTTGCCAATTGCTACAAAGTAAAGTCAATTTATTAAAAGTTTGAGCATTTACCAGTTTATGCTCCACATGCTGCAGAACAATTGGGGAGGCACATTCAGGCTGCCACGTGGAGTCATAACCCTATTTTCACACTCACGGCTGGACTGCACTTGCAGCGGTTCGCCTGCCACTCTGTGCTTTCCTCGTTATGAAATGATCTGTATTTCTGACAGGTTTTGCAGGAAGAGCAAGCCCTGTGCTTCACTGCAGTTAATAAGTTAAAAACTACAGAATAGTGCTTTGAAATAAAATCACTGCAAATATGCCAAAGATTTCTAGCCAGCTGGCAAATACAGCTACGTATCCTGTACATTTCCGACTCAGGAGTCAACATAGTGCTTATTTCAGTAAATGGTATGGGACAGTGGTTTGGCTATTCACAGTAGAAATGACAAGAGATGCTGTTGTCTCAGTAGTCAGTGTATTTTCTTTGCACAGAGAAAATAGATAGGAAGCAATTGCAATTCATTACACTGTGTTCTGCTCTGATAATGAGTATGCTTAGGCCTCAGAATGTATCTGTGCTTTGCCATACAAATTTCCCTTAAATGTAGTAACAGCAATTAGAAAATACTGCCTTCTTTTGGTTTAGAAAGATTATTAGAGAGAATTTAGGGGAAAGCCAGATATAATCAGTTCCATCTTTAACATCTGTTTCTAACTGCGTGAAGCTTCATGTGAGAGTAAAATTCCCCTACCAGTGAAATCAACGGCAAAATTCCAATTGAGTTTATCCCAATTGATCAGGCTATTCCTTCAGGGCCAGACTTCTCCACCTTCACTCACACACTCCACATGATCTCACCCATATCAGCGTACATGAAGATACACTTCACTGTGACCCCTGATTCTCAAAAAACTACTGTGTCATCCAATTGATACAGAGTTTATATCTATCTTGGAGAGACTGGTTTCTCCTACAGTTGAGAAGTCATGAGTGACTTTATGCCAGATTTACTTTTATTATTTGCTAAGCATTGTCTGCAGCAGCCTTTGAACTTCCTCAGCTAACCACAAATGAGGTGACCCTGGTTAGACTATTTGCGTGAGAAGGATAAACTGCCACAAGCCATGACATGTGCAGCCTGTTCCCCAGCCTGGACTGGAGGTGACCCGCATCGTCCTACCCGCAAACAGCTTTGGTCACACTGTTGAGTGGAAACAGTGGCTGATGGGCCAGTTCCAGTACTGGAAATGCAGGAAAATCTTGATTAAACATACACCTATAGATGGCTACATTCCTTCTGTTCAAATTTTCATCAACCCTCCAAATTGAAAAGTGGAGAATTTACAGTGGAGACAGGGTAAAAAAAAGAGCTGTCTTTCCTTCTATGAAGAGCTGGGGAAAAAAATCTTTTACCTTTTGACATTAATATAATATGATATGCTTGATGATTGTCATCCAGACCAGTTGAAAATGAAAGGTCAAATCCAACTCATTTTAGTCATGTAAAGAACCCTACAAGGTCAGTTTGACTAATGTTCTTCAGGGAGAGAAATTTAGCTTTGAGCACTATCTGGAGAGAAAGAAAGTGTAAAGCCATTGCTTTCTCGGAATTGCAGTTAAGGACACTAAAAAAAGATTTACAAGTGGCTTTGAATTCCTTCAGTTAAAAAAAGTGCTAGAGTTTGACTGAAGTAGCTGAAGAGTACATTAAGACCCAGATTTTCCTGAAGTCCAGCGAAGCCTTAGTCACCATGCACTCTCAAGGCAAATGGTATTGTCCTGTGCAGACTGGTGCTTTACCCACAATCTAAATGAAAGAAAGTTGCTGGAAAGTATACCTAAACAACCAGACTACACAAATTAGTTCTAAAAGTCATGGCATTAATAAAATACTGTTTTATTAAGTGCACTGCTGTTTTCCATTGAGAAATATGAAGGTTGTGAGGAAAGTCCCTGCTTTTTCAAATTTTGAAAATAACTTAAAAAGATTGCTGTGACATGAATCCCCTGATTTCTGAAAGCATCCCCAAATCCTCGTAAATAGATAATACAATGCCTATGTTATTGTGAGAATGCCCCTGCTTATGAACTGTACTTGTACCTTGTACTACCCCAATTAGATTCACAACATACCTATATTACAAAGGGCCGTTTTCTCTTTTTCTCTCTCAATTAGTTGAAAAAGATTAGACACACTGATAGATAGTACTAAATGCTAATGGGCCAGATCCTAAAGCCATTACACTGTTTTCATGCTGTCATTCTGCTGGCATTGATTGTGCTGGAGTGCTGAGGAAAACCCGAATATGAACATCAGTATGCAGCTCAATATTTTATGGGTTTTCTTGTCTTGGCTTTTAAAAATATTCTCCCTCTGCTATTCTTTAGCCATAAGAGCAAAACGAGCTAGTTCCAGCCCTGACTTCAAAAAAAGACTGAGTGACAGTAGAGAGGCTTGAGGAAATACAAGTTTATATGTGGGCTTTTTTATCATCTCTAATGGCAAAATTAAAATTAGTTCCCATTTAAAAGAGAAAAGCACAAGTACAATCTGAGAACAGCAGATAAAGGGTGGTATGAAGGGAAGATTATTAAGCGGCGTAGTATAACAGGACCCCAGGTGCAGAAGGGCCTCATTATACTCACATTCTTGTGCTGCAACATACAGACATACAGTAAACCAAAAAAAAAATATTGCAAAGGACAGTTTTACACAGTGGCTACACTTGAGATGAGTACATGTTTTTTGAAGACAAACCATAACAACTTGGTTTTTACTTCCGAAATACAGTGGCACATTAATTGCTTGATCAGCCAAATGAAACTAAATGTAATTAAGACTACTGTGAGGTTAATTTGGTCCATAATTATGTTATATAAAGTAAATGAAAATTGTTTCTTTCCTAAATTGCAATTCATTAAAATTACAGATATTAAAATATGATACTATAAAATTACATGAAGCATGTACACATTAATAGCCATTAGTAATAGCTTGATATTTCTATCTAAGCAACAGTTTATTAGAATGCCAAAAGGTTATATTTGACAACTCACATGACTGATTTTTTTCCTTATCCTTTCTGCTCCCCTAAGAAATTCAGTCTTAATACACACATAACATGCCATGTTATATTTAAGCATGTCAGGCATATTAGTTTTAGTTTTAGATTTGCTTTACAATAATATTTACTGCTCATTAAACTACTTAAGGATGACGGCTGTACCTCTGGAATGAACCACACCAACCTCAGAGCTTCAAGAGGAAGCTGGTGCTGCCTCCTCCCGCACAATACAGTGCTTTGGTTTGGGCACAAGAAGTTCTTGGTAGCAGGCAAATGCAGACTTAGATCCTCTTGCCTTCAATTTAACTTAAGCATAAATTTAAAGCTAAGCCCATGCTTAATGGTTTTGCTATGCTTTAGTAGCTTTTTACAAGGACTTGAGTATTCTGTAGAATTGGAGCCGCTGGCTCTATACACTGAAATCAATGGCAATGGTCATGGTGTGCAGGGTCTGACCTGTACCTCTTATGAGATGAAATATCCCTAGGTATTTCTACAAAGACTTGCAAACTTCAGGGTATCACATTTTGACCACTCTTATGAATTGATTTCCCACTGTTTCTTTTTCTGAATTTTTTCCTTTTGGGGATAGAAAATATCCAGCAACACCATCTTAATACCAGACACAAAGAGTGACGAATCAGTGCTTTAGAAATCATAACATCCATGTGATTTTTTGAGCTGGTGATGAATGATGTACACTAGAAATATATGTGGTATTTTCAGTTCTTGTGTACATCAGATAACAAGCTACAGGCACAATACTAATTTTTCGTTCACCCAGGGTACTCACTGAAATCAGTGGAGGAACAGAAAATGCAGGATGAGTCTTGCTATCAGGGTCCTGCTTCCTCAAGTCCAATATGACCAAATTTAGTGTCAAAGACACGAAACCTCTAGCTGCATCGCACAGCTGGGTATCATATTTTACCACAAGGATCAGAATATAATCCTGTGATTTCTGAGCATCCTGAATTTCTTAAGTACTTAGTACTTGCAGGCTCAGGATCTCGTTATGTTCCTTGAAAAGCTGTGAGCAAATAAGTTTCATTCAAGTATTCTGAAATTGTGTTCTTCTTTACATGAAATAGTAAGGCATCCTTTGTTAAAGGAAGAAACCACTACTATTTCAGTGTCTTGATACATGCTTTTAAAGTAGTTTTGTATGTGCTGCTCCTAGATTTGCAAACTTACAGTAAAAATTGTTTTTAAAATAAACACAGTTTCTCTCTTATCTTCGTAGTAACTCAGACTCAGGATATCTAATTGCTAGAATCATGTTATTGCCAGTGACAATAAATAGATTTGTGTCTTAATCATCAATTCCAGTAATTGAGCATTTCATAAAAGTGGTTTATAAACTGATGATAAAAGATCAGCACCCTACGGTGTTGCTTATACCTGTACAAAACATTAATACAGTCTCATTTAATAAGCTGACCAATAATAACATTAGGTAGAATATCTTAATGATGATATCTTACCTTCAACAAACTAAGAGATATGTTTTGCAATATTTAATTGAGCAAATCTCCCAGTGGCTTCAGTGAAAGTTGTGCTTGATTAAGGACTAAAAAATTTCACTTTAATAATATTTTATCATTTATGCATGGAAATGTAGGGTGATAACAGTTATTAGCATTCCAGGTAAAGGAGCTCATGCAAATTATTCTGCTATTAAATAGTGAGTCACATTGTATTTAATACCCCCAAATAGTTATGTATATTTAACAAGGAAATGACAATAGAAAAAAATGTATTTAGTTCAGATGTTGAGCTGCTATGTAAACCAATTATCTATCCTGAGGGAAACAGCTCTGTCTACAACTACTTAGGCTCTAGGGCCTATTACAAATCCTGGAGTGGGCTGTTGTTTCAGTTCTCAAGGGAATCTGCCACGTCACACTGGAAATGGTTGACAATAATTAGAAAGCCTGCTTCTGCCAGTACTGCACACATTTTTAATACCTTTCTAAGTGTTGTGGGAGATAATATATAAGGTTTTTCGAATTCCAGTCAGGCTAAGGTGAACCGTGGAAAGGACAACTACACAATAGCCCCAAACTGGACTGTGACAGGCTAATTATTATGGCTTCATTACAAAACCTCTTTTTGCACAGGTCACTTGGGAAGTGTAATTAAAAATGCATTATTGGTATATATTTTTATTGAAGCAATTAAATTAAAAAGCAAAAAAAATAATTATTTGATGAGCAAATAATATTGTTGGTCAACAGCGTTTATCTAAGAAAGAGAGAACATATTAGTGGTTCATTAGCAGTAAATGTGTTAACTGGAATGCCGTTTGAAAAATGAGCCATAGAACAGCTTTTAAATACTCAGATTAAAGGATTTATAATGTCAAGTTTAACACAGAAATTATAGATAGTATTACATTGCCATGAGTAATAGCACCTTTAATCTGACTTAGTAAAATGATTTACTACACACAGTATGCTTTTCACAATTAGGCAGCTATATATCTATCTAATATCACACATCTGTATCAACCATATAGAGGGATATCAACACACACGTATGCACGCCTAGGTGGACGTGCACACGCACATGTAGGAATATGCATATTCTCTAAAACTCTCCGACATCTGCTGCAAAAAAGCCTTTTACCAATATCTACCTCAGCCATGCAGATCTCAGGGAGTCCTCTTAAGCCACACGTTCGTCCTTTCCGCCATGGAGCCATAGGGATGCCCTAGGAGCACGAGAAGATGTAAGGGCATACTCCTTAGAAGGTGGTAGGATCACCATACTCACAGTATAGGTCTCCTGGACAGCAGTGTGTAAATATTCACTGCCTGGCCAAACATTGCTGTGCTTATACAAACCACCTGTACAACACATACATTGCAAAGCCAACTCTTTCCAGAAATGCTTGGTTGATAGAGCACACACTTGACAATTGTTTTTCATGGGATGAGGTACGTCCTGAGCACACCATGTTGGCTGTGCTGCTCTGACTCTCTACAGGACAAATGCAGTAGAATGGATCCTTTTACACTAGGCTCAGTTTGCAGGCTGTGAAGTTACCACCAGAAGAACAAAGGACATATGTGAGACTCTCAAAGGCATATTCAGTCTTCCTCGTACAGAAACCATTTGGTGTTACTTAGCATTACTCACCACAACGGCACACATTGCTCAGGGTATGGGTGTACCAGGGACTTACACACAAGCACAATGACATTTCCTGTCTTCGGTTCTTCTTCTGATAACTCCTAACTGTCCCTTTGCCTTTTGGTTGTAAATAGCATTGTACTGCTGTTGCTGAAGGACTCACAACCCTCTAAGATGTCTCTCCTGAGACGAAAACCTCTGCTCCCGTAGAGATTCTTAAGGCTGTTTTCCTCCAAGTTTTTGCTTTTCGTTTCACCTATTATTTTAGTGTTGAGTCACTCTTAAGACCTTTCCATAACACTTTGTACACAGATTTAAGCTTGAATAATTCTCATCACCTGTAAACTTTGCTAACTCACTACTTAAAATTTTCCAGATAATTTATGAATATGTTGAACAGCAGAATCCCAGCAGAGATCTCCAGAGGATTCTGCCAGTAATCATCCTTCTCTGTGAAAACTGACCACTTACTGTGCCTCTGTTTCACTTCTTTTCACCAGTTGCTAATCCTGAGGAATACCTTCCCTTTAGCCCATGACTAATCTTCAAGTTTTTGTTTCTCTAAGAGTCTTTGGTGAGGGATTTTGTTGAAAGTCTGTTGAAAATCCAGTCACACTGTATCAACTGACTGTGTTATCCACACACACATTGATATGATCTAACAACTATAAAAGATTTTGGGGCATGACAGCTATACAAAAGTTAATCTTGACCCTCTTCCCATGCAGCTATGGATATTTTGTTATGGTCTCTACTTATTTACTTGATGCAGAAATAAACTTGCAGGCCTGCAGTTACTAGGATCATTTGCAAAGACTTTAGTGAAGATCAATGTCACAGTAGCCACATTTTGTTTCTTTACCTCTATGGCTGCTTTAAACCAAAGCACCATTACTGTTTGATTTCATGTATGAGTTCCCGGACACGTGGGCTAATACCATTTCACCTTTTCAATTTCTTCTTGTCCCCATCTGCTAAATTGTTCTAAAATTTAGTCTGTTGTACTGATACCACTGTTTGCCACAACTACCCAGTTCCCTGCCTCTCCAGACTAGCACTGGTGTAAGAGCCTTCTGATATGTTTTTAGAGAGTAAAACTCCAAATAAAGTTGGGTGTGTGTGTGTGTGTCTATTTATGGATTTGTCTTGTAGTTCTCTTTTTACATTATCTCTGCCTTTTTTCTCCCCCTCCCTCAATTAGACTTTCATATTTTTTACAGCACCCGCTTTCCCTTGGCCTGGTAAAACTTGGAGAACTTAGGGGTTACTGTAGTTTTGGGAATGAATTCAGTGTTTCAGGAGAGGGTTGGTTATTACTTATCACAGGCACAGACTTAAGTAGGCCAAGTTCTTACTGAAAATATCCTTCTTTATGCCTGTGTTAATCTCTCTCTTCAGGTATATTTTATCCCACCCTAAATATTGTCATATTTTCACAATAGAAAATGTACAGGCAAGTAAACACCTACAAAAAAGGCCATTCCGTGCTCAGCACTGTAAATACGAATGTATTATGCAGTGACCTTCCAAAGAGCAAGGCCGGATCCTCCTCTCGGTGAAGCCAAGGGAGGCTGCTGCTGGCTCTCCTCCTCACACCAGCACCCGCTTACAGCCGAGCGCTGAAGCATTCTCATCAATAAACAAGAAGTGACTCTTTTGTTACTGCATTTGATTTGAAGACTTTTTCAACAATAAAGAAGTATGTCTAATGGTTATATCCTTTCTAAAAATAATCTCTTCCAGACATTTCTCCCCCTTTTTCTCGCTCCAAGTTACATATGTATGTATGCATGGATGTGCGACTGCACTGAAACCACAGACAGGTTTCTGCCCTTTTTTGTAATTTTCATTCCTAACACAAGAGCAGAACTTATGCCCCAATTTGAAAAAATGCCTAAACCTAAAAATGAATTAAACACACATAAAGGTCTGTTACTGGTCAGACCAAAACCCTAAGGGTTGCATTCTGTATTCAATTACACAAACGTTACTCCCGTTGGAGTCAGGACTGGAGGGCAGAATTCAGCCTGAAATTGTAAACAAGAAAAATCTGAACTGAGCCTGTGCCTTCCTTATATGCACTAGTAAGTACCAAGATATTGTTGAATATAAGGTCTCTTATTTGGGAAAAAGGGCAAGAAGAAAAAAAGTTGGTAAGAAATTGGAGAAGGATTTCTCCAGGATATAATTTGCTCTCTAGATGATTTGGCACAAAAGAGTTTGTTGAAGTGAAGAAATCTGTGTTGTGAAACTCCCGAATTGTGCTTGTTTTGACTTAGTCCTCTCTGCTGTGTCTTTAGAAGCCATGTAACTGCAGCTGCGCATCTTGTATGGACTGCAGTTTCCTCACCCTTTTCTGACACCAAACCCAAACCCGCTCCTTGCTTGACAGCCACAAGAAGCAGGACAGCAAATGACAGTGATTTTCTTGCACTTGTTTTAAGTTTGAAGGTTGCTTGTGCTATCATCATGGAAGTTGTGTCTTGTTCTTTTGGAAGTACTTTTCTTTCTCAGATGCATCCTCTCTGTGCCCTGACCCAAGCCTGCAATCTCAGGGACTGCTTTTCTTTTTGGGGAAGGTCTTAACACATTTTTGAGTACTGCAGAAATTTGAGCAGAGGGCACACACAAAGTACAGGTGTGCTGAGAAGGTCTGCTTTGTCACAGCGCACCAAGTTGTGAGTCTCATCTCTGCATGTCTCCATAGCTTGGGAAGCTTCTGTGGTTAAACAGAGACATGTGAGCCAGGCGAGTCTATATAAGGCATCAACTGCTCTTCCCACTTTAACAGTTCAATGTGTAAGTCATGGCTTGGTGTCAGAAAGAGGGTCCGAAACTGGAGGCAGAAGAATGTTATGTTTCAAAGAATTATATGTATAGCTGAGGTACAATTTAAAATAAAGCAGAAATTATATGAAAAACAGAGCCCAAGACAAGGCTGACATTCATTTAGTTGCCACAGAGGATGCTGTACAGACAGTTGCCATTTTAGTGTATGAGTGGTCTTCCTGTCTCGTAGAATGGAGCCATTGTCGGCAGTGCCCGTCCCTCGCGGCCAGCCGAAGGGCAGCGTCGGGGTGCGAGCCACAAAAAGGCAGCGCTGTGAAGGACAGGGGCTTGCTGGGGAAGGCTGTGCAAAGCATCCCTTCCATGCTACTGCTGCTGCTGAAGAGTCACTGCTTCAGGGAACTTTGTGAGTTGTAGCATAATGTGTTTTTTCCATCTTTTGTCATCTCACATGTGAACAGACAGAGCTGACATATGATTTTCAAAACAGAAGATGATCTGAAGCTTAATAGGAACGCCAATAGTGTGTGAATGTGTTCATGAAAATTTTAACTTCAGCTTGTGTGCATACACACTCAGAGCTGCAGTACAATTTAAGGTTGCTGTTTTTAAAAGCCAGCTCTGGCAGAACTGAGATGTCTGGTGGTCACTGCTGTCTCCCATGAGAGAGGCTCGGGAGACTTTGCAGCATGATATACTGCCTGGTTTACTTGGGCTTGGGATCACTCACGGAAAATATCATCTTCTCTTCCAGTGAAACTGTGACCTACTGGCCCAAATACCTAATCTGATCTTAGCTGCTACAGTATCTGGAAATAAATAGGACTTGTGCTAGCCATGCAGTGATCCTAATCTTTGAAATCTTTATACACCCAGCTTCATTCTGACATTAGAGAGGGTCTGGTAACCATGCAAAAAAATGTTAGCTATCTCTAATCTGTGATAAAACTATAATAAATGTAGAAATTGATGAAATGAGGAGCAAATTATTATGGGCATTTTCAGGCAATGCACAGGTTCAGGGAAGATGAACTTCTCTTTTTCAAAAGTTCTAAAACGATCCCTAAAAGTTTAACTGGTAGCAAGTGTGAGCAGGCTCTAGTTGTGAGATTTTCTTCCTGGATATAACTGGAAGAAAAAGTGATTCAAACAAGAGGTAATTATTAAACTGCAAGTCAAGGGTTAATTTTTCTTTTCTTAGGGAAGCAGCAGATGCTGACTTTTTCCATTCTGCATTGTATGTGGTATTATACGTGGCAGCTGCAATCTATTTCTAATCCTAAATTCTGATAGTTTATAGCCATTGTGGGAGATGAAGGATTTGGCCCTTGGTCTAGAATTCCAGGTGTCTGAGAGATTTGCAAGAGCTTTGAAAAAGAGAAAAATGATGCAAAAATTACAACATTTCTGGAAATATCATTTAGATTTTGGTCATCAGGGAAGCGGAATGGGTGGTTCAGGTCATGTGCTGAACTATCATTTCAGTGCTTGGGCAAGCAGAGAATCGGGCAGACAAACTTGTTAGAGTCATGGGTTAAGTTATTGCTTTGAAGTGTGGCACCACCATATCACTTACAGGTAAAGTAGATGCTTAGTTGTCTCAAGTCTACCTAAGCTTGCAGTCTTCATTCTCGGTTATTTTGCGTCACATTGCTGACCCTGGAGACAACAGACAACTTTGTCCTGTTTTCAAGTTTGTGCAGTCATTTAGGGAAGTGCAGTGGACCCACAGTGGAAACTGAGCTGGAGGTACAATCTTCCAGCCCCTGGACAAATTGACGGGTCAGTACTGGTGCAAGTCTGCTCAGATATAATGGATAGATTCCCAGCTGCACAGAATAGAGAAGTGCATACACAGAATAGAATTTCTTACTATGTCTACTTTATTGAACTATCTTTTCCACAGATCTTTTGCCTTTTCTCTTTTCTTCTCAAACTCACAAGTATGCAGATTTTAAGGCAAAATGGAATGCTATGATTATCTATTCTAATCTCTTCCTTTTCCACACAACATAAGCCAAAGAACTTCCCTGAATTAATTTCTGCTTCTAGTCTTACAGCTATGGTTGAACTGAATATATGTTGTAGAGAAATACTCAATCTTAACATTTTCTGGTGATGAAAAGTCCGTTGCAGTCCTGACTTGCTAGTTCACAATGCCTAATTACCCACATTGTTAAAAATACAAGCCTTATGTCTAGTCTGAATTGTTCTTACTTCAGTTTCCAGGTGTTGGATCTTATCATATCTTTCTGCTAGACTGAAGAACTGTGCATTTTTCAAAGTACTCTTCCCCATGTAGATAACTACAGATTTGAGAAAATCTGCTCTTTTGACCTTCTCTCTGATAAGTTCAAAGTCTTTCCTCCGCTGCCTTGGTAGCAATGCCTAGATTCAGATTTGAGCAAGTAGCTCAAGCCAAGTTGGTAGTTCTGTACTATAGGCCCTTCCCTGCCTCTGATTCTAATCTCTTCACTCCATACTTCATTGTGGCAGAGGCAAACACAAGCTTGCCAGCTATCCAGCTGGCCTATCTCACGCCAGGGATGTTTGCACAGAGACAGACATTGTGTATAGATGTGCTTCTGAAGGCAAGGGAGAAATATCTATGTTGTTCATTCCTGAACATAGGCACAAAATACAGCAACTTCCAGGCTATAATTATGGAGATTAATTTATTAGCCAAGGTGACAATTTGCAGCTTTTTATCTGCACCTACATCTTGGCCTTACATTTTTCCTAACTTTGTCACAGGAATATCGAGAGGGGACAAACTGCAATTATACAGTCTATAATGGTGAAGCTCAAGAACATCAGATCTTATAAACCACCCCAAGAAGAAGTTTTTGCTTTAGAGTAAGTAGCAGATTCATCCCAAACTAGACACAGAGACTGAGTAAACAGAAATAGGGCATGGATGATCAAGACTCTGGACTCTGGTGTGAACTGGGCAAGTTAATAACATAACTTTACCATTAGCATTCATGTTTTGCAGCTTTTTAATCTTTCTTCTACCTCTTTTCCAAACTCTCTCCATCTTTTTAAAAGAGCTTCCTTAAAGTGTGAACAGCGCTGTTGGATTCCAATAGCAGATGCTCCAATATCAAGGCAATACTACCTTCAACTATTTTCCTTTTCATTTCACTAAATTATATTCCTACTCATAGTAGCCACAATGGCTACTCAGAAACAACACATTCAACTGTCTGTCGTGAACATTATTTCTTCCCATTTTGGAAATACTGCCTTAAAGCCTTACAATCCAGAATTCTCTTCTTCTAAGGATGATGTATATTTTCTTGTAGATGAACAGCCTTTCATTGTTGGCATTGAAGCGCCTATTTGACTGTGCTAGCTCTCTATACAATGCAGATGCTTTTAGGTCAGTGATCGGCTTTTATCCTTATTATCATTTCTCAGTCTTTCCTTCGTATGAAAACTTTATCAGAAGTGATGTGACTAGATGCTTTCTCCAGCTTATTAATAAAAATATGACAATGGGGGAAAAAACTCCAGTGAGATCCTACTAGAAATATACCTGTTCAGTGATAATTTCCCACTTACAAGTAGACTTCAAGAGCCATAAGCTGATGGTTAACTTCCATAATATGTAAACCAGTTATTTTATATAGTGCTAGATGCCCAGTTCAAATCTTTAAAAAGCACATCAAATGCTTCTTAGACCTTATTACTTCAACAATATTGTCTTTATCAAGCAAATTTTTATTTTCATCAGATACTTCGATAAAATCTTTCTGCCATTAACTGCAGTTGATCAACAGTCATTATATTCTTGTATTTAATTCTTCAAAACAAGAGGAGATTCATCCCATTGCTGCTTGATAGAAGCATGACTGTATCTTGGAGTGTTTTTGTGTGTGACCTTTCATCATAGTAATGTGAAGATTTAGCAGCACTTACTGAAGTTTAAGCTAGGAATTACTGAGATCTGCAATGAGGCTGAGAAGAAGCTTCTGTATTGTCGCATTTCCTATTGAATACTTTTTAATAACCTGACACGGAGAGGACTTTGAGGTTTGTGTGGCGCTCTCTAATACAGCAAATGTAGTATCTTTTAAATATAGTTTCTTCATTCCTTATCCTTTGCTGAGATTTTCTTAGTGGCTTGAAGGTTGAGCTGTTAATGTTGAAGTCTTGCAGTATTTGTTTAGAAACCATGGGTTATATACAGAGTTTCTATGTGTTTAATTGTGCATCTCTGTGCTAAGCAAGTCAAACTACAGCCTTTGTTTCCTATGAGTAATAGTATGGTAATAATTAATGAAAAGCAGTATGGAGAAGGGTGTGAGGGAATATTAATGATAGCTCTGTATTTGCATGTACAGAATCCTTATGTACTGCAAAAAACTTGAGTAATGCATATTACTGGAATGCATATGACTTAACATATGAATCTGTAACATAAGCATATATATAAGGAGACAATGTGTGCATATCTATGAGTGAGACCAAGCAGGAGAGCAGCGGGTGTAAGCCAAACTAGAAGGCAAAGCAAAGTGAGATCCTTGGCCAGTATGGGGAAGCTGGACCACTCTTTACTGGTAAGACCATGACTCTGGGAAGTGCTGCTCACTGGCATAGATGAGTAGGGTACCTGGCATCTTGGCTTCAAACAGCTGGAGCTTACAAAACTTCATAGTCTTCCAGGAGACAGCTGCCATAAATAGCAAGCGCACTGTGTCCTTTTTTGCTAGGGAGCTGGAAAGATGGTAGCTCCCACACGAGGGAGTTCTCGGGCCAGGCAGGGGAAAGGCAGGTGATGAGCAGGCAGCTCTGACCATAAGTCCTTATCTTCTGAATCCTTCACGGTCTGTGAATGCTTGACCTGAGCAGCTGAAATACGTTGAGATAATGGCTCAGGGGTGCCAACGTTCAACTATTTCCCACTCCTCCCCTACTCCTATCTAGGCATTTTTATTCTACTTTTTAGCAGTGGCCTTAGTCTGCTGCTGACTATTTTGCTCAGTCCTGGATTTCTTCAGCCACCTGTGGTGGTTTGGCCGGTGATGCTGTAGGCCAGAAGCTGTACCACACTTGGCAAATCAAAATCCATCACTGCTGTTCAGCCAGGTTAATCAACCAGAATTCAAGATGGACCAAATAATAACTATACTTGCAGTTACTTACTTTTCTCATTATATGTGTCTTTCATATCTAGCCCCTGAGTAAAATCTGACACAGGTTGTGAGAAGCCATTGTCATTAATATCTGATGCATCTCCAAGTGTAACTGATAGGTTCAGGGAGCTGTGGCTAGAGGAGTCTACTGCATATCATTAGCTCTGACCTCTTGTCAAAGGTCAGTATAATCCAACATGCTACAGGTACATCAGAAGCCACTAAATTCCACACAGTTACCTCCACAATAAAACCAATAACTTCTGCTTATCTAGAGTGTAACTTCCTTGAAAGTGTCAAGTTTTGATCTGAAGATAGTAAGAGCTGGTATTACTTGGAGGACAGCATTTTGTTGTTGTTGTTTTATACAGAGTTTCTTACTCAGTTGAATTTGTCCGACTCCCACTTGCAGTCACAGCTTCTTGTTCAGTCTGTCTACACTGCATTGAAGAGCTCTTTAGTGTCTGGTTTTCTCCCTGTAATCAAATTTGTCACCTCAAACTATTTCATCCAGAACAAAATCCATCAATAGAGGTAGGAAATGATCAACACCTTTGTCACCACTCTCATCAGAGAACAAAAGATGAAATGAACACAGAGATTCAAATAATAAAATCTGTTGAGCGTGTGGAGTTCTGCATTGAGATGAGGGCCGATATCCTACTCTTAGAAAGCTTGAAGCAACATTATCATGCTGGAAATTACTGATATTGAAACAAAGCGCTTCACTTTCAAGAGCAGGCAGCCTTGTAACTCTTACATGCACAGAAGTGCCATATATATATATATAGTGCAAAATAATTCAGCTCTATCTCATATGGCTGGTATAATTTTAATTGCATGGTAAAACGTGAGAGTATTTCTAGAAGTAAAGGATAGTTGGGAACACCTGCCTCCTTATGTTCAGTGTATAAATTTGTTCATTTTTCAATATGAGCTACTTATTGAAGAATCTCAGCTATCACATGCAAGAACAGACTTTGCAATCTGATGAATCTATAGAGCTAATTCACTTGATTTTTTTTTCAGAATTCTGCTGTTAGCAAAAATCATTTAAAAGTACCATTCCATACTGTTGTAAGGGAAACTGGTTTCAAAATCTTTTACAAAAGTGGCAAACTCATCCCTGTAGTTTGCATTGCTTAAACCATGTTGGACACAGCACTCCAGAATATACTGTAGAAAATAATCCTGTATGTTCATGAGGAAGAGCAGGGAATATAGCTGAGCTCTTGCTTTTATGGTTTTTCAATATCACCCTGAGGTCACAGAGGTCTATGGAATGTCTTTCATATTGCAAACCAGAAAGAGGAAAAAAGCAACAAAAATGTAATTTCTCAGATAGTTCTTTATAATGAAGCACTGGCCATCACCCGTAAATACACAGCGCTGGAAACTCGTGACAGCTTCTGCAGTCCCTGAGACAGGGCTGGAACCTCAGCAGTGGTCGCCTCGGTAACCAGTGGGGCCTCTGCGCCAACAAAAAACGGCCACAATTCCCACTTCTCCAGGATTCCTGCATCATTCAGTCTCCACACCACACTCTGCCTCAAACTGACCTGGGCAGGAGCCGGGAACCTGTCGCGGAATACGACTGCAGCGCCAGATGTGCTGGAGAATGAGAGGCTAATCTGATCAGGGGCTTCAGATCTTATGATTTAGGTTTGTTCACAGCTTGGCCAGGATGACTGTAAGAACCATCACCACAAACACACAATAAAAAAATATCTATCTACATGTGTATACACATATATACACACATATATATACACGTGTGCAACGTGCTTACAATGCACGCAGCACAAATTGTTAAGTGCACTAAGACTGTCTAGAATACATAAAACTTCATTTTTCAGCCTTTTATTGAGTCGCTGCAACTATTTGGAAGATCAGCAGTGGTTATTTCCCCCCCCC
>Ga0065711_1001632_pt1 | contig 43645 bp, 18 predicted proteins | sample Hoacrofraction12_FD_59098 | JGI IMG/M metagenome (GOLD analysis project Ga0065711, IMG submission 59098) | Hoatzin crop microbial communities from Cojedes, Venezuela - Epithelial fraction 12 v2 (version 2) | ecosystem: Host-associated > Birds > Digestive system > Esophagus > Crop | place... | reverse complement strand
GAGCCAGCAGCGTGCCCAGGTGGCCAAGAAGGCCGATGGCATCCTGGCTTGTATCAGGAATAGTGTGGCCAGCAGGAACAGGGAGGTGATGGTGCCCCTGTACTTGGCACTGGTGAGGCCGCACCTGGAGTGCTGTGTTCAGTTTTGGGCCCCTCCCTACAAGAAGGACTTTGAGTTGCTGGAGCGTGTCCAGAGAAGGGCAATGAGGCTGGTGAGGGGTCTAGAGAACAAGTCTTATGTGGAATGGCTGAGGGAATTGGGGCTGTTTAGTCTGGAGAAGAGAAGGCTGAGGAGGGACCTTATTGCTCTCTGTAACTACCTGAAAGGAGGTTGTAGCGAGGGAGGTGTTGGTCTCTTCTCCCAGGTAACTAGCGACAGAATGAGAGGCAATGGCCTCAAGTTGTGTCAGGGGAGGTTTAGATTAGATATTAGGAAAAATTTCTTTACTGAAAGAGTGCTCAGGCATTGGAACAGGCTGCGCAGGGAGGTGGTGGAGTCATCATCCCTGGAGGTGTTTAGTAAATGTGTAGATGTGGCACTTTGGGATATGGTTTAGTAGGCATGGTGGTGTTGGGTGGATGGTTGGCCTTGATGATCTTAGAGGTCTTTTCCAACCTATGATTCCATGATTATTCTATGATCTTTTTTGATTGCGTGACCCAAGATCTTCTCACATAACTATTCTGCTTATTATAGCCATGTTTCCAGATGACACTCTCCTGGCTCTTGGGAGCAGATGACACTTTGGAGATTATATCTGATTATTCCTACACTGAGAGCTTGACTGGGGGGACTTTAGCGCATCCTACCAAGACACTTATCTGAATAAAGCAAATGGCCCTTCTAACTCAGAAGAATGTCCACCATAGATTAAAGTTCATTAATTTATGAGGAGTGCCCCAAATAGCTGAAGTTCAAATTCTTTTTTCACCACTGACTGAAAAATTTTCCCTTTCTTTAGCATTTTGATTGGGAGCCGAGAAACCCAGTTCTGCCACTTTGGTGGATGTAGAGCTGCTCACTGCTCTGTGCTCTGCTGAAGTTGGGCAAAAAATACAGGGTTCTCTTACAAAGTGCTTTTAGATCTATTGATCTAAGAGGCTGCTCTGAGAGTTTGATGAAATTGTTACTGTTCCCAGTAATACCCCTTGGGGTATGCAGGTAGGTTATGTTCAAGAATAAGTGACTGGAACTGAGATCTGTTGTCAGTCTGAGTGGAAGTTTGCAATTATACTTTGTACAGGATATTGAAGGGGAAGATTTCTTATTAATATTGATTGATCTTATGAAAAGGTCAACTAGGCTATTACATTAGGAAGAATATAAACATCATATTTTGGTACTGAGGAGAGTATGTTTATGGCCATACCACTCGACATGCTAAATTTCTCAGCGCAAACTATTTTTTAAACTTTGTCCCTGAGGTGGAATGAGTTACTGGTAGTTACTGAAGTCTGCTGGGAGGCTGGGATCAGAGTTCAGGACTTGTGATTCTCAAAGTCCTGTCAGATTAGTGTCTGTGTTAAGCTTCTGATATTTTTATTTAAGGGTCCTGAGGGGTAGAGAGTGGTTTTAAGCAAATTTAAATTCACTTTAAATTCACCTGTCATTGCTGTTCAGCAGCTGAAAAGATCGCTTATGCTGTGTGTGCTGTCAGTATACTTGGGGATGGCATGAGAGCTCCTGAATGAGGGAAACCCGTCCTGGAGTCTTATAAAGAATTAATATTAGGATGTAATTCAAGGATTAACTTGGTGCCCTACATTGTCTGTGAAATCTGAAGGAAATGAAGTAGCAGAGAATTGAATGCCTTTGCAATGATAGTGTGGACTTCTCTGTGTCTATAAACTTACCTAAACACGAGTGTCTTTTTTACTAGCTCGATTGCCACTTTTTTCTTTTGATTGCAGTATTTCTTGGGCTTTCTAGCATTTGCAGACTCAGTCTGTACTGTGATTTAGAAAATATTTCTCAATACAGACATTGTTGACACACGTAGTAAATTATCTTGAAATATCGAACCTTGGAACTTATTTTGATTGAATGGTTGTAAATAATAACATACCAGGGATACATCTCCCTTGCAGGTATTGAGATGCAGGTTATTCCACATTGATTGTCTGAATTTCCTAAAACCATACAGGAAGCTTATTTATAAAGAGTTGATGAGTATTTAAAAGACTTCAGACTAAAAATCAACTTTCTATTAATTTAGCTGCAACCACTGATCTTATCAAAGCTGAGAACATGAAAGATGTTGATGGTTAGAGGGAAGAAATTGGCTTCCTCTGAGGGAATGAGCAGTTTGTTGCTTGTTTTATCACAGAATTCAAACACCATAAATTCTAACTAATGTGTTGAGTGTTCCTACTGCTGTATATTTCAAAAGGCTGTTTATGTTGGAAGTCCAAAAGTATGAGAAATCCAATACAATTCTTTTGTTGAACTGGAGAAAGAACATATGCACCTGCATGGATCTGGGGTGTAGTGAAGATCTGAGGAACTCTCCTGTTGTGCTTTATTATGCTCTTTTGCTGTAACAAATGGTGGGTGTTTTTCTGTCTTTTTTTTTTTAACTGTGTACCTGATCAACAAGAATCTGGTCCTTTGTGGGACATTTAGAGATTTAAGCTCTAAGAACTGGGCTTTTTTAAGGCGTCCATTGTAAGTAACTTGCACTTTGATATTATATATTTTTACTGATAAAATATCTATTACATAAGAGCTGTTATGGCTTGAATAAACCAGTGGTTCTTTTGAGAACCTTCACAGTCAGTACGTATCTTGCAAATAATGCTTTGTGCTGTAAAGGGAGGCTGCCTCTTGATGGTTTATGGTACTGCTCTTCATCCCCTGTGAAAGCCCTTTCAGCCCCATGGTCTTTGGAAAAAATCTTCCCATAATGATCCATGAAAGGTCTCTTGGCTTAAATTTCTCCTTTTAAGCATTTTCCTGTGGTCTATCGCCTTCAGGAAGACTGCAATATAAATATTACGGGTGGTAACACATTTGTTTTTCTTCTCACTTGGCTTATCAAATGCTGATTGGCTTGAACTTGCATTTTTGTGCTATTAGTTCTTCACTATCCAAACCAGTGGCTTTCAACCAAATTTTCACTTTGAGCTTTTCATTCTGCACATTTCTCTCACTCTTACAAATATGACTTTTTTTCTCTGATACTTCAAAACTCGTTACTGTATGAATTTCACATAATTACAAGACCTGTTTCATTGCATATTTTGTAACTTTAATAGGGGAAAAGAAATGTCAAACTAGGATTTGAAAAGTACCTTGTTTGACCCACGTGGAATCTAAAATGTTTAAATTATTTTCTGTCTTGAAAATACAACTATTGCTGGAATCTGTTCTTCTTACCTGTAGTCATTTGAAACTAATTTGGAAATAAACAGGTCTGAAATGTCTCTGAACTGACAATAAAATATTTTTCTCTTGAACTAAGTGCCATTTCAGTGATCTGCTTACTTTGCCTCCTCTTTTAGTTTTTTCCTTTGATCTCTATGTAGACAATTGTATTTTGCCACATATTACCCGATGTAAATGCTCAAGAAAGGAATTTGAGATAGGTGAGAACTGAAACTGGATTCCAAGACCTGCTATCAATTTCTGGCAGAAATACCAAAAGTAAACTTGTTTTTCTAGTGGGGATTTTGGACTTCATTTTCTAAACTTGACACTGACTGTTTAAGTTAAAAGCTGTAACATATTATTGTTTTGAAAAATGGTCTGAGAAAACTGGGGAATACTGTTGGAGGGATTGTCAAGTGAATAATCAAATTATTGCATTCTTCAGTTGATGGTAGACTTTTTGCCTGGACTCATAGATCTATGAACTAGCTCACGAGATGCTTTTTGCTCCTCTGCAAAATGTTTTTTATTAAAAAAAAAATAAAAATCTTTCGTGTCATGAAAGATTGACTAATGTCAGTAGAATGTAAAAGAGCCTGTCCCCTTCTGTACTTTCTAAATGATAGTTGCTTTTCTTGTGGAAGGCTTATGTCTTTTTTTCTTTAATACAAATTCTTATTATTCCAGTAATTCTTTGTAGTAGACAATGATGGACTCTCCTAACTACAACTGGTTTTAATCTAAAATAAATAAGTAAGCAAATCAATGAAATTGCAATATGAAAGACATGAAAATAAGAAAAATGCTTTTTTTTGTGTGTATTAGTGTGGCTTCTGTCATGCTTCTTGGATTGTATGTGTTGTGTTGCCAAAACAAAGGCGCGGTCTCTATCTGAAGATGAAGATTGATAATAAAGCACAACACTTTGTTTTAAAGTACTGTTATAGGAAGGAAATGGGGGTGGGGAAACGAAGTGCTTTACATTCTGCTAGTTCATTTAAGTACCATTTTCTTCTGTGTAACTGCTATGGACAGCCATATGAAAATGAGCATATTGTGTTTATAGTCTCTCCTTAAAAATATCATTGCTTTCTCCTTTTCCTTTTTTCTTTAAGAACATCATTTGGCTTCTTAAAAGCTTGAGTATTTGATATTCATTATTTCTTCCATTTATTCATGGGATAAATATGGCAAATTGCAGTAGTTCGAGAGATTGAAACTGTCTATGATCAGGACAAACAAACGAGTAGTGTGTAGTAAAGGAATATTGCCAGTTCTAGCTTTTTATAATACCTTTTATTTCTTACTCTTTTTTTCAAGTATTTTGTTTTTATTTTCTTTTTATTTTGTGGCAATGGCCTGGGTTTTTTCTGTTAATACCATTTGGGCAATGGCGTCTTTGTTCACAGGGTCTTTTGGCTAAGGACACTGGCAAAAGCAGATCCTACACATTTTTTTCCCAGCCACCTTACCAAATTAAAAAGAAAACCAACAAAAAGAAAATCCGCAAACTTTTGATTTGTTTTCACAGGCATCTGAAGTAACCATGTTTTTCTCAGGGAATATTTTTGTGCCTAAACAACAACTAACTCTCTAGAAATTAAGGCACAGAACTAACTGATGAGCCTCAACAAATGTATGTACATAGCAAACTAGATCACAGATCCTTTTCCAGGTTCTTGTGGTGTTTCATTTTTTTTTTTCCCTGATTTGACTTTGAACCTGGAGTTATCCTTTTCCCTATGTAGTGGTGGCCTCTACCATTGAACTTTGAGTTCTTTTTACTTGTCAGGTCTTATTTTTAGGCTATGTGTTTGGCAGTTGAGATTTTTTCTTTTTTTCTTCTTCAGGAAGAAACAGCACAGTCACTTGACAGTAGCGCTGTATATGGCGTTGATTGAGGTTAGTCTTTGTACAGCATCTGTCTCAAGTCTATGTCAACAGATAATTAAGTACAAAACCAGAAGATACCTATACGCTGCTGAGTTGGTTTGTTTGCTTCTGGATTAGGGTCCTTCAAGCCTCTGTGTCTAGTAGAGCTTTGTTATCTCAGGGAGAGTCCTGGTGCATTCAGTGGGATTCTTTCACTGATGTAGCAGAATTGGATCTCTTGTCTTCCCTTGCCTGTAATATTCAGGACTTTGTTGTTGTTCACGCCTTTTAATTTGTCATTTTTGTGGTCTCTGTTCTTGTCCACAGGGAATAAGAATTTCAGAATCAACTACCAGCGTACCAGATTTACTACTTCACCAAGAGAAGTGATTAGCTTTCACATGGAGTAAAGAGATTTGTTTTCTTGTTTTTTTTCAGAATTAAGAGTTTCATATAGTCTCAGAGTTGGCAGGGTGATTTGTTTTCGAAGATTGTACGGTGAACTGCATTCTTTCTTGGAAGAACTATAAAATAACATATCTCTGTAGCAGGGTTTGTAACGGAAATTTCAAGTTTCATAAAAAGCAGCTCTTTTGGATAGATTATAGCAAAACATTCCTAATGCATCAGTTTTTCTATTTGGTCAATGCTTTTTAGCAGAAATGAGGGGAAAACAAAGAGCATACGTTTCAGTAGTGACTTGTAATTGTGGGTGACCCCCAGAGTGTTCAGTAAAAAGGAGTGACTTTCTGAAGACTTTCAGACATCAAAATTACTTCTTCCTTTCTGGAAATCTTGAAAAATAAACATTTGTGGTTGTTGTGAGTTTACTTCCCAGGGACTTCTTGAGTGCTTCACTTTTTCTGTGTGTGGGACCTCATCTTTCTGTACATTTAATCTCCTGGAGAAAAGATGAGATGGTGTTTTTTGAAATGCAAAAGATAGAATGGTTACTTTCAAGTTTTCTTTAAGTCATGGTGGTATTTCTTGAAAATACTTAGACTAATCATTGTGACCGGTGCTGGTGTTTTAAGGATACCTGAGCAGCAAATAGCTCAAATTTTGTTCTTATTTAAAGTAAAGATCTGCATCACGTATAGCTATCCAGAAGATGATCAGCAGTAGCTTGCTCATAGTAAAATACTAGATCACAGTATAAGTTCAAATACTAATACGTTGTTCTTTCTAACTTATTAGAAGATATAAGGAAAATAGAATTTAGCCCTGCTATTTAATCAGAGACATATTACTCTATTGCTTAACCTTCTAGGACGCTGAATGTTCACATCTGTTAGTGGCAACTTTAGAGTTAAAGGCTTGATTTTGATTTATTTATTGAACCAATTCTCACAGAAGAAACATCTCGTGATTGGAGGGGGTGCTGAAAAGGTATGCTAAAGGTAGGACTTCTTACAGCCAATTGAGTTACCTGGCTTGTGGCTTGTGACTTTCCTTCATGATAAGTCTAACGTTGTGTGATGATTTTGCATGATGTAAGTTCCTTGCTGTGCAGGGTAGCTTTTACAAAGATGGAAGAACAAAGCATTTTTCAAAAAAACCCCACACTCACACACAAAAACACCAAGCCACGCACAAAAAATACACCTTGTTTACACACAAAAAATTTCCCATGACAATTTTATTTCTGTAGATGACAAAAAATAAGAAAATAGTATTTGAAGAAGATGATAGTAAATGGCAAGTACTAAAAAAGTTTTGAAAACATCAACTCAGTAATAAATAAGATCTATGAAAAGTGTTGCATAGAGCTGAGCAAGTCATCTCAATAAGAAGAGACATAGAAATTTCTAAAACCAGGATGTGATCGTAATGGGAGATGTAAAATTACTCCCCCCCCTCCCCCACCCTGCTTCCATTATCAGAGGCTAGTCTGCTATGAGTGTTGCCTTTTTCTTGCAGCAACCTAACCTCAAATAGCTGGGCAAAGCAGTATGGTGTGTTAGGAGGAGTGTAATAGTAAGACTTAAAAACAGCCTTGTGAATGCACTGGCTTATCAATGCAAGATGACAGTGTGCCAGTTATACCTTTCTTCTTGATGCAGGGGATTGCTATTACAGTTTTACTTAGAATGACATCTTCCTTTATTGGGGTAAAGCTTAATCCAATTGCAATGCAAATGTCAGCCTGGAGCAGAACTGGAAGGAAAGTAATTCTCACCTGAAGAGGCTACCCAACCTTGGGAGTTAGCTGAACCGCTTTTAACTGTGGTTCTGTCTGTCAAAAAGAGACCAGAGGCAAAAATAAATATGAGTTTATACAGTATTTTTTCACTTCCTGGCTAACAAGAACAGAAAGAAAAGTAAAAGGGTGGGGGTGGGGGGAAGGCAGCAATCTTGCTCTGGGAGGAATACACAGAACTTCTGCTTACAAGTCATCTTCGGTCTTCGACTCCACTGACTGAGTTGTATATTGCTTATCCTGTTCTCTGTATACACAAGTCTGTGCTCTTCAAAGAAGCTGTATGGAAATCTCTTGAAAATTAAGACTCCTGAAGTAATGCATTTTGAGGCTCTCTGTGCCTCTGACTCTTTCAGAAGTAGTGGAATTGTGTTTTGTGCTTGGGCAAAGTTAGGTAGGACTAAAAGTAATATCAGAATTGCATACAATATTTTTTTTGGTGTGCCCCAGCACCTTTTCAGTTTAGCTCTTCTGCTGTCAGTAAATCCTTAGGATGGTGATTCAAATACCACCTGATTTAATCTTTCTTTCAGAGATCAAGTGGCAATAAGTACTGATCTGCACCTGTGTAAGTAATGGCATGTGTGCTTTGAAACAAAAGGTTCTTGGTCCTGCCTCTCTGCAGCTAATTCTTCCAAATGGCTGGGTGTATAGGGGTGGTCTGCAGAAGGGCAGGTGCTGGAGCTGACAGCAGGCTCAAGAGCCAAATCAAGAAGACTCTGCCTTTACTCTTGGTCTGTTTCTTAAAGGACACCATTTGCTTTCACATGAAAATTCAGTACAAATGCATCTACACCATAGCACACACTGGTTTAGGTCTCCAGATTTCATATTAAATAAGGATGTCTGCTCAACACCGGATAGAAGAAACTGTTCTCTGCACATCAGTACTATCTCTTCATCATCTTGCTGTACCTAAACACAACGGATAATAAGTGATAACTTTGCTCATGTGAAGAAAAAACATGTTGCCTGATTTCTGCTTGTTGAGTCTGCTTGCAGAGCTTATCAAAATATCAAATATAGTATTTTTAAGCTACTATAAATCAGGCATTGCTTTATAACAACTGATTAGTATGTTATAAAAAAACCTCCCCCCAAAAAACCCAGAAACTTTCGATCTGCTATGCTGTCATCTTTGTGACTAGTTCTCAAATTTTATGAAGCAACCTTCCACGCACATCAAAATGAATCAAAGTATGATTATTGAATACATAAGCACAGCAGCAGTTGCTGTATAAGCAAAAGGAAAATAGAATGAACAACTGAAAGCAGCTCTTTCCTGTGCCTGCAGTGCACTTGACTTACTATGTGTGCTGAAATAAGTATCTGTGTGTATATCTATACATATATGTATACATCTAGAAAATTTATACAGTAGTGACTTACTTTCTCAGCTTCAAAAGCCTTCCTGCCTTCTCAGCTGTGAGGAGTAGCTGTAGTTTGGCAGCTCTGTTGCTAACATGTTATGTTGTATTGTGCTCTGCTTGAGCTCTGGCTGATGTGAAGGTCAGATGGTGCCTGAAAACCCTTTTTCCAGTGTTAAAGTGCTGGGTGAATTTGTGCCTGCCACAGTTTGTTACTATTCTTCTGTTTTTTAAGTTTATAGCAGCTATGCCAGAAGATGGCCTTTATCATGCTCTTCTATAGGTTTTGAAAATTCAATACAGGAAAACAGCAACATCTAGACACTTAAGCCAACATTGCATAATTAGCATCGGAGCCTCTTAGATGCCACAGACATGAATAGTTCTAGTCAGACGGCAAGTGTACTTCAAAACTCCTGAAGCAGGAGGTGAGTGACCCAGAAGTAGCTTTCACTAGCTTGTTTCAATCAATTTGCAGCTCAGCATTTTTCTTCTGCAGCTCTGTTGTGCTTGTGCTGAATTACAAGGATGGCTTTTCCTTTATTGTCATTTAAATTCTTCAGATTTTGATTTGATTTAATCAGACTCATCAGCTTACTTCCAAAACTGTGCAATAGTCTCAGTGGAGTGCCATGTAAAGGCATGTTAAATCCATTTTTCATTTAATGCTATCATGCATAATTGTAGGTATGATAAAGTTTGTGTTATCGTGTATTGCCGTCGCTTGTGTTGTCCCCCTAGACTCCTCTTTCTTATTTTTTTCCTGCTACAGCCTTCAGCTGTTTCTACCAGGAATTACATCACGTGAAATACAGGAAAGAAAGAAATCCAGTTTTTCTCTGAAATATTAAAGGTCTGCATTGGAAAATTGTCTCTTCACAGAAATCTTAGTAGTTTTATTATAAGCTGAACTGATTTAAGTTTAGTCCTTGATAGTCTGTGATTTGATTACTCAACACTGATTTGTCTACGTAATGGTCCAATACACCTCTCCAGAGTTATTGCATCCCTTAGCACAGAAGAAGAAAGACATAAATATGACAATATCAGCCTCTTATCCATGTGTATTGTTATAAAAGATGCTTAAAAATTAAAATGGGATCAACACTTAATAAAAATGAAATAATCAAATCCAGGTTTGACAACATAGATGCTGTTGCATAAGTTTGTAAGTTCAGTCTCAAATTAGTATTTAAAGAATTGATTTGGCATTGGAATTCTTGTTCTTGTTTTGCATAGTGAGCATTAGCTATGTATGAATAAATAATATGCCTCTACTAACCCCAGTGTTGGTGCCTTGAACTAGTTTGAGAGGGGAAAAAAAAAGAATAGAAATAGTACTTTTGGCAATAGATTTGAGCAGTGAAAGCTAAAAGTATCAATCTTTGCTAAAAAGTGTGAGTGTGAGCCTTGTTTTACCTTCGGTGGCTCAACTTCATTTTTATTTTCCTTTGGGCATCATTTGAGTACTTAATTTATCTCCAGGACTCCACTGAAATATTTCCATAGTAGAAAAATTATTTGTTAGACAGCTTTAGATGGGAGCCTTTTTCTTGTTACTCCCAAATGACTTCCCTGTAGCCTTTTTATATTCTTTTTAGGAAGTCCCAGGGACCAAAAGAGTGTTCTGGGGTTGAGACTGACTTTGTTACTACTGCCTTTGTCCGGTGAGAATTCTGCTGTGTAGGAGAAGTCTAATCTTTTAAAGAAAGCTCCCAGTTGAGTGAGGGTGTGGTTTCCTCCCTGTTCCTTCAGTAATTAAGTTTCTAACTTCACAGCATCCAAACAGAACAGAATATAGAGTCTTTGAACTGGATGCCAATTTATTTGTGATTTTAGTTCATAGATCTTACGCTTATTGGGCATATTCATCACACAAAATCAAAAGAATTTACCGTAAACATGAACAGTAAGCTGTACCTTAGAGCAAAGACAAAATTTTACTTTCTTGCTGGAGAATCACGGAGGGGAGAGCTGAAAGCTGTTGCTGTCACCAACACGGGCACCTGTATGCTTGCTGCATTTAAATGCATCTATATTTAGTCTGTAACAACTTCTTTACCATGCAGCCCCTATTTCAAAAGGTTTTCTGCTCTGTCAGGTGACAGAACCAGCTGTGCAGCATTGTGGGCAGTGCGAGGTATTGTCCGGGCTCAAGTTCAAGAAGCAAAAGCTTGCATTAGACAAGAGCTTGAATGCTGTTCAGCTGGAAAGCACCTTCTGCTCCTGAGGCCGTTGATGTCACCCGGTAAGGGTTTGGGCTGTTTCCTAGATCTGAGACATTGCCAAATACTGACAGATCAGTAAATAACAGCAAAGTGGTAATTAAAAATTTTTTATAATGCATGATAGAAGAGGAACGTTTGAGTGAAAATGAACTTCTTGGAGACCTTAGCATAGTGAAGGGGTTTCTCTTTTGCACTGCAAGACTGTACAGGCCTGAGGCTGATGGATTCTGAGAATGAGGGGAAAAAACTGTGGTTCAGAGATCAGCAGTGTGGAGAAGTCCTTTTCCTACCATACTGATAAGATTTCTCTGAAAAAAGTCCTTCGAGCATTTTGCTGTTTGAGAGATGACCTGCAAATTCTTATTTTCTTTGCAAGGCAGAAAAAGTCAATTCTGTGTTGCCTGCGGAGTGGACTTGTGAAGTGTGATGGAGATCTCGGAGAGATAGGGTTATGGGACATGGATTTGCTGCTCCTGCCCCCTCCTTTTATTTTTCTCCCACTCAGTCCAATCTAAATTTGCAAGCAAGGCCGTGCCTCTAGATATTCCCTTGTGTGGAAGCCAGTGCTGGCTTCTCTCTTTGCTGCCCTATTTGCACCCGTCCACCCTTATTTCTTCCCAAATCTTTTTTGCCCTCTGGTTCCTGGGTCTGTAAGTGTTTCAGGATTGAGTCGAATTTGGGAACTGGCTGTCACTCCAGGTGAGACCAGGGCCTTCCTTTCCTTTTGAACTGTCTTTCAGTTTGTTTGTTTTGGTTTTTATTTGTTTGGGTTGTTTGTTTGTTGTTTTTTCTCTTCTTAAGGCACCTAAGAATCAGGGTAGATCTCTGCTTGGATGGTTGTTCAGCAAAACATACCACATTGACTAGACCCCAGCAGTAATAGTAAGCTAAATTGTTCACTTTTCTACTTGATGGTTTTCTACACTTTTTTGTGTATGTGTTTATCTGTAAATGTCATCACTGATAATTTTGTGTTTTATCCACTAACTTGACAGAGCTGGAGACAGAAAAGGTGTTAGGACGAGGTGGGAAACAGGTTCCCTGGAGCAATGTGTGCATCTTTGCCCTTTACAGCTGCATGTTGAGGCCCATCACAGTTTTTAGTCCATTTATTCTGTCATTGCAGTGCTTTTGTTTCTAATCAAGATGGCTTGAGGTGCCAAGTAACCAAGTCTGAGATTCTCACTGAGAAACTGCCTAGTGATTTATTTTGACGAGATCTATTTACCATGAAATCGTGACTAGTGATGCTAATTTTACTGTCATTTTCAATTCATTATTAGATGAGCACTTACTAGCTTTGCCAGCACTTTTTACCAAGAGTGCTCTGACAGGCCTAAAATTACATGGTGTTCAGGTTTTGGCACATCGTAGTTTTTTTGCTCATCCCCTGGGACCATTCCTGCTCAGAACTGTCATATGCAACAACACTAGACCAAATGAGCAAAGCATGCTGTTGCTCAAACCTGAAGATTCTTTAGGCAAAGCTGTGCTCAAAGTCCTTATAATATAAAATTTTTCATTAAACAGTCTAGGATATTTTTAACTCAGATTGCAGTTTCTGAAGAGTATTCCAGCAATTCTCTTGCCTCATATATTTGAGTGTTTTTCTGTAACAACCTGACATTTCTACTGATGGACAATCTGACATTGATACTGATGGACAAGTTTATGCAGTGAGGCTCCATCTTTTCTAAAGATCGTAAGTGCTAGTATTTTGTAAACCAAATTGTTTGAAATGGCTTGTTCAGCACTTGCACTAGAGGAAAAGTTCTCCCTGCTTGACTTAAAGTGAAACCAAAGATTACCAGTGCTCTTTCTGGTGGCATAATGTAGCCTCTTCATTTAGCCCCTAATTCTCCTTGCTTGTGCTTGATACAGGCATTAGCATAAAACTGGTGTTACCACTAGATGGATCTGTTTCTTTAATAAGCCATTGACTACTGCTTGTTAAAGAGAAATCTTTGAAGACTTTTATGGGTGATATAAAGTACATGTTATTTAAGTGCTCTTTAATGTCTATAGTTACTTGTAGGAAGGGCCATTAAAAAATGATGCTTTTTTTTTTATCCAGCAGCCTATACTATTCTGTTGCTTTCCATGTGTGAAACTAGTAAGAGCTCCAGCATTTTGGGAAAAATAATTTTTTGGTTTTGTGGTTTATTTATTATTTTTAATTTGGGGATCAGCAGTAATAGCACCTCACTTAAGTTCCTATATGTACACCTGAAAAATTTATCAGGAATTTTGCTGTAAACATAGGTATTTTGACATGTAACAAACTGAAATCCTCAACTTCAGTAAATTTTTTATTATATGGTCATCATTTCTTTTTAATTAAGAGAAAATGATCTATTGCCTTATAAAGACTGACAGCACATGAAATGCCTGTTTTGTTTTACTCAAAAAATCTGAAACAGAATTGCAAAGCCATTACTAGTGTTTACAACAAAGACAAACCTTAAATATGAGATGCAAAGGATATTTTCAGAAGCAGGCACTTTGTCAGTTCAAAGATGTGGCAGCTGCAATTTCTTCAATACTTTCATACACTAAGGTAAGAAAATCAAATTTGTATTTGATGCTTTGCTCTATCTCTATTGCAGGAGGCATAAATCAAGAGAATCTCCCAGTCCAGAACTGACTAGTTGTGACAGAGGGCAAGGGAAAGGGATGTGTCATTTATGCAGTGAAAAACTGGGAAAGGGGTAGAGAGAGATTTCCCAGCAGAAGACTGGAATGGAGTTTAGCTGAAGACCTTGAAATCAGTCACAAGCACCAAGGCATTTCCTTTCTCTGTTCATAGAAGAATAGCAAAGTGTCAAATATGTGTCATAGTTTACTTCAAAAATGAATGGGTAAACACTTCAGAAGAGTTGAAAGTTGGCTAGGGCATCAAGTTCAAAGGGATTGACTGTTGCTGAGTTGTTTCGATGGTAGTGATGGAAGCAAATAGGTTGTGGTTGTCAGAAAAAATAAAGAGGCAGTGGCCACAGAATACAACTTGAGAGGTTCACATTGAACATTATGAGAAAAGGCTTCATTCAGAGGGTGGTGCAGCACTGGAACAAGTTGCTAAGAGTGATGACATCTGTCCTTGGTGGTTTTCAAGAATTCTCTAGAAAAAAGTAACAGATGGTGTCATTTGTGGGCAGGGGGGGAGGTTGGTTTAGAGTTGTCCTTTCCAACAAACACTGCTGCAATTCTATAAACCCCCAAAATTCAAAGTTTCATAGGCATCTCTTATTCCACAAGAAGGACAAAATCCAAAACCTTGGAAGTTTTCTATAAGTTTTCTTCGTCTATAATATGGTACAAGAGAACTACTAGATCTTCTGTGCTTGCTGGTTTTTTCACACATCATTACTTTCCACACAGCTATAATTTTTTGTAATGAATTAGTGTTTTATTTAAGTACCTATTAAAAATTTTTTTAAACCCGTGGCCTCAGAAGAGAATCCCCTCCTCTCCCCGGCAATTCATGTGCTTAGATTTCAGGTCAGCCTGTCTCTAATACTTGTGTGTAGCCAGTTCCAAATTTTATTTGGTTTATGGTATTAGTATTGCACTGTCACAATACACAAAATTTGCATCTTTAATCAACTGCAACTAGATGTCTTAGTTACTAGTGTATCTGAACTAAACTTTATTAAGAGGCTGTTAATTTCTACATGGTTGTTCCTCCAATGCTTTTGTTTGACAGGGCAGTTACACAATATGCAAGATGCAGCTGTGCCTCAGATGATGGTTTTCCTTCTAGTTCTGCAGATCTTCCAGCCAGTGCCCGAGATGGATGGCTGTTTGTTAAGGTCATACTGCAAGTATTTATTTACTTTTTTTGAGCTGCTTTGTTTCTTGTTTGCTTCCGCATATACAGCAGCAAGTGTCTATCTCTTCCACTATTTTTAATTAATGTGGATACATTTTGAGAAACCTGTTTCAGACTGGGCTAACAAGTAATCAGAATTTCTTTGTGTTCTGAGTGACTGTTTTAACATTTACTTGGACTTAGTAGTTTGCAGGTGTTATAGACAGACAGAATTTGTGGGTCTGAATTTTTAGAAGACACAGGTGAAACTGAGCTTTTTGTGGCATCTGAAGCAGTACAGCAAAGTGGGGAAACGCAAGAGGAATAGATGTCAGTGTATCATGTAGCATGAACTGACCTTGAACTATCAGTATATTGAGTAAGTAAATGCTAGGTAATATAGAAGTTGTTGCGTGTGTCTAATGACACTTGTGTGCTCTAATGAATTGCAATTGCAAACCATGGACCTTTCATATGCATTTATTGTTCTTGAAGTTTTAAACTGTCAAACAAATTAAACGCATCTGTTACATTAGCTGCTTTCTTCCTTTTGCAAACAAGCCAAAGTATTAGGGTTCAAGTTACTGCTTGCTTTTACTGTGATCTTGAAAAAAGCAGCGTAACCCAACTGGGATGCTGCAGAAGCACTGATGAATTTGACTTTTGCTAGGAAATCCATTGCAAATTACTAACAGCACAGGCATACTCATTGTGAGTATTCATCTTGTAGTTCCTTCAGTCCAACTGCATTAACCTAATTGCATGTGATTACACAGGTACCTCAGGTTGGGTTGTTTTACATGACAGTGTGCAGGTGCTTTTTAGCTAGCTTGGCTGCCTATGGCAATATTGTATGGCGTCAGCTACTAGGGCAAATTGCCAGAGCCTCTCCAGAGTATATAAGCCATATGCATCTGTATATACTCTATCCAGTGTTCTTGTTTGTAAATATTAAAATAGATTTCATAAGGCTTCTGATGTAAGTCTTCCTAATGGTACTTAATTGGTAATTTATTTTTGAGAGGAGGATTTTGGTTAGGTTTTATTAGCTTGAATTATCATTTTACTGTGGAAGCTTTTTGTTAAAATTTTACAGACACTATAGTTACTGATGTCTGGAATCACTTCAGTTCATTAACAGTAATAAATAAAATCACAGAATATAACTGTGTAATGATACCTAATTGCAACAAGCTAGATTACAATCTTTTATTTACAGGTAGGCATGAATGAGTTGTATAGCTCAGATAATGCATATTATTCTGGGTTTTGAGAACATTCTCTGTTTTTTTAAATAAAGAATGAATTGGTCTTCAGCAACACATATCTCCATAAGTGAAGGGTATTCCCTGTACTGGTATGCTTTGCATTCTTAGAGTTTGGTGTATGTGTAGGTATTGACTAAACGAGATGATATAGAGAGGTTGTAGCTCACTGTTTGCCTGCCATATCTATGGTCTTTGCAAGTTGTTTTAGATGGTTTTTCCCTTTTCATTTAAGTGTTAAAGTTGTAATTTTTGTTACTTTTACATCATACAACTACACTGGAGTTTCAGGGTGATGTGTAGCAGGCAAGGGCTCTGCTATGTTATTGAATGTCTATTTCATGACATGTATAGAAGCTCGCTTGATTTTGTGGAAATTCAGTTTAAGGAGGACACACACAAGAGGTGCCATTTAAAATACAGGCATAGTGGTTTAGTAATATGCATGTTAATGCTCAGACTGCAGACGGATTCAACAGTTTGTCTTAATTCTGACATGGATTTTACATGAAATAAAAGCTAGAGGTTTCTTCTAAACAACTGTGCAGTGGTTAGAGTTGTATGTAACTGCTAATTTTCACCTCACAAGTGCCGAGTAAGAATAATAACTTTTTGTCTGCGAAAACTGCTTTTAGTGTCAAAGACTTCAGTGCTTTAGCTGAAAATACTGGTCTTTCTCTAGCTCTGTAGTTTGATTCCATGTAGTCATTCAGCTATTAGCTGAAAATAAGATTCCTAATAAACTGTTTCTTGTGATGCCCGTCTCCTCCTGTGTATATTTTTGTTCACTGGTGATCAAGTAGACTCTGTTGGCACACCCAATTTTGTCACTCCATTCATATAATTAGCAGTGGTGCTGCCATTTTGCCCAGGGAGAATGGTAATGTGTCAAGCACTAATTACCTACCTACTGTTCCTAGGAGGTGCAAACGATGAAGCAGTAATAAAACTAGGTTTGACAGTGCTATGTAAAGTAGTTTTAAAATTCCTCTGAATTTTTACTTTAAAGCAGGTTAATGATGGTATGGTCAAGGGCGTAGTAGGGGGCTGGCCTGACAGGCTTTGCCTCAGTATGTCAGCTGTTAATCACCATGTAGTCGTCTTTTTTTTTTGGGGGTGAGGGAAGGGGACGGAAGGGGACAGCTATGTTTCAATACTGTTTTAAATATTCATGCCACTTTTAGGGTAATACCTTATGTATCTCTAGAGGAGATAATGAATTTGCAAATTGTCTAATCATTCTAATGCATGCATATTGCAATTCTGTTTTGCAAATCTGCAATCAAGCCACTGATTTGGTTTAGCTAATGCTAGCTAATCATGAAAGGTTAGAATTTCAGCTGTGACTGATAGGCTCTGCAAGCAGCTTTCTGTGGGTAACAGATTGGTAAAAGCAAGAAGCTGTGAGAACAATGCTGTGCTTTCCTACTTTGTACTGCAGTATTACAGTTAAAGCTGATTTAAATGATCCCAGCTGGCCGCTACCAGAGACATCTGTCTGAGCCTGCCATGGTGAGAATTCAGTGTTACTTAGTCCTAGTGCATGTGTCCTGGGAAAGTGAAGGTCTGCCAGGTGATATTCCTTGGAGATTCTCAGTCCTCTGACAGTCCACCAACCTCACAGCTTTTTAATGTAGTTGGACTATAATTAATATAAGGACCCATGACCAGTTTAGGTAGGTAAGTGCCTGGAGCAGTTGTGTTGCTTTGAGTAGCTGTGTTGCTATGCTTTTCTTACAGAATGCCAAAGATTCTTGGCACTGTATACCCAACGGAAAATTTACAAGAGGGAGAATTTGCTGTGACCTTTGATGACATCTATCACTGATGTATTTCTTAGGGTGTTTGGTTTAGCATTGCTTTCAACTGTCACTGCTACTTAATGTGTGTTAAGGAAGCTTGTGTCTATCATTGTGTGCTGAGCTAAATTTCTATGAAAAGCATGAAGTTTTACTTCAGAGGAAGAATATCAATGTCCTGGAATCATCTGTGTTTCTCAATATGAAGTTCCTAATGCTGAGTTAGCATCACACTTGACACATGCACGCAAGTACAGTTTACAGTTCTATTGCACTTCTCTCGGGTCCTTTGCTGCCAAGATTTTTTTCCCCAGATTTTGAATGAAAACCAAACTCTCATCCCCTTTTTTCTGGTTGAGCTTATCTTACTTTGGAGTCTAAATTAATTCCTATCTCCATTTGTGTATGATGACTTTTTGCTATTCTCTGGTTGCTTTTGGAAAGCAGTTGAGCATAACAGAAGGTCTCGAAGCTCTTAGATTATAGACATTACGTACTGAGGCCTGAAGAATAGAAATCCTAGGTTTTATGGCATTCTTCACAATGTGTGACCAATGTACTGTACCTGGTTGGTGGTCCAGTACACTTACTGATCTCAGCCTCATCAGTACACCCTAAGGAGGAGGAGGCTTTACCCCATTAATAGGTCTAGAGCTGGTTTGGATACTGTAGCTTTGGCCAGCTATTACAGCCTTTACAGGCATTGCTAGCAGCCAGGGAAAGCTGACCAAGCATGGTTTAGTTGTGAACATGGCTTTTAGGAGAATACTGCACTTGGCAAGTAGGTCAGTATCTTTTCTGTCAGCACTCATTTGTGGCTAGCTTTAAGGCTTCATGGCTGTTAGCAGCCCACAAATTTCTATCCCTAAATACTAAAGAGAAATAATAGATGGTCAAAAAAGGTAAAGCTCTGCAGTCGACAGTTTATGCAATGTTACTCAAGTTTCTTTTTGACTGAGCATATTTGATGGTAGACTTCTGTGCCATGAAAAAATGACAGAAAAAATGTGTGTTGTCCCCACGAGTCAAAGAAATTACCCTCCTAATAATAGTAATTACATTGTGCATCTGTAATGTTCTGCATGCCTAAGACTGTAGAGATATTAGCTAATTAATCCTTTCAACACAGCTGTGCAGTTGGTGTAGCCTATACTCTTGTCTTCCTTTTGTAAATGAAGGGAAAAAAAAATAGGAAGGTTGACGGATGTGCTTAGCAGCACATAGCACACTCAAACTTCTAAAGTTTATTCTGCTGCACTGCAGTGCCTCAAAGGCATAAGCCAACTGGAGGTCCACCTAGGAGCATCGCTGCAGAGGCAGACAGTTAAAAATACTAGCTGCTGTTGCCCTTTTTTTAGAACTACATTACCTACCGAAGTAACTAGTCTAAAAGTGGTGGTAGGGAGGACAGCTCTTGTGGCACAAGAGCTGTAAAAACAGCTACTGATGGACACAAATTCAGCTTTCAGCCTTCAGCAGTGCCGGTGGCTTGTAACACGGATGTGAATTGTGACAGGGTACACTTTGTCTGCCAGCTGCTCAGGAAAGAAAAGTAGCTGTTGGTAAGTGCCAGCTGTGAAGCTCATTTGATATATAATTCGTTCATAGAGCGAATGAACAATCAGAGTGTTGATATAGCATCTTCTGTGGAAATAGTAGGGCTACAGTTCTTGTGTCAAATATGTTGGCCACAAAAGTTGATGCTAAATGAACTCGAGGTGTTACTGCACAGTGTCCTAAGCAAATGAATTTCATGTTCATCTACTGTTTGAACGCTGTAAAGGATGTGTAAATTAATGTGATTACTAACATTGCATCTTGATTGATAAGCGTGCTGCATCTTGTATGGAGTTTCAGTTTGTGTAACTAGATTGGCTTTGGAAAGTGTCACCTGTCTGTAAACTCCCAAAGATGAGTAAGTACTGGTTGCCTTCACAGCATTAACTGTATTTTTGTAAGCACTTTTCCTGACCCAGCTCAGGTACACAATGTGCCAGAGAAGCTCATGTGCAGAAGGCTGATTTCCTCTAACACAGCCCTCCTCTGCTCTTCCAGTTCAAATGTCTTATAAAGCCATCTGGCTGTTTCTGTCATGACGTAGTGTGGTGGAACAAGGGAAACCATGTGTGCTTGAAGCACATCTAAAAGCTTGTTATGTTTGTGGAACGACCTCCTCAGTTCCTGAGAAACAAAGCCTTCATATTATATGCATCTATATGGTCTGCCGATAGCTGCAAAGTTATGTATATTCTGATTGATATTCTTGGATCTTTTTTGTGGTAGCAAATAATGACGTCACTGGCATCTTTCTGTGTCTAATTTTTGCTCTGTGGCAGCTAGCACAAGATATACTGATTTTGTGCAATAACTCCCTTCTTGCACTCCAAGGGTACTCGGCTTGCTTATGGCAGTGGAGAAGATAAAAAAAACCCCAAACATTGAAGAACATAGATCTGAGAGATAGTCTTTTTTTGAAACCTGAGCTGATACTTTCTCCACTGTGATGCATCATGAACAAAGCTCTTGGTCACCGCACTGACAACATTTTTAGTCTGGATTCTTACTACAGTCTTATACCTTTTTTTCCTTATAATTTGTCGTTATCTCTCCAGTAGTTTTTGACCGTGTCACGTATTTCTGATCAGTTTTGAGATGGGAGTAGAGATCTTAAAGCTTGCTTACTTAGAAGGAAAATTGCAGCTCACTGTAGAAAGCGTACTCAAATTAGTATCACCAATGAGAGAGAAACTGTGGTGTGGGTTCAAATATCACTGGCTTTATTTGACTTGTTGTCTGACAATTCGGTATGTGTAGCTCTGAACTACCCACTTTTTATGCCACCTCTTAACCAGTGGTAATTTCTGGATATCAGAGGGAGCTGAGAATACTGGTTACATTGAAAGGAGTTTAGATGACATGTAGGGGAAGTGAGAATATTGCATCAGGTAAATTCATGAGGGTTGTTAGGGTAGTTGGGGAAATTGCAGGGGAAGGTGGGAGCAGGTCTCTGAAGTCTAGTATCCTAATTTTTCATCACTTGGAAAACAACTTCTTTTTTTAGTTAATGATTTACTCTTGATTGAACTGCCTGTCTATTTTCATAGCTATTAACTTCGTGCTGTAGCATGTAAAGCTACCTTCACAAGCAGCATTACCAAAATAACACAACCTTTAAACTGAAACAATAAATACTATTTATCTTCAAAATGGCACTTCTCCCTTTTCCTCATTTTCTGAGTATTTTTTGATGCATGGTCCCTTAAGCAGCCCGTTTGCCTCATGAATGCCAGTGGCTATAGATTAATAACAGTGTATGGGTGAGCGCTTCTGATGTGTGTGCTAAAGTGCCTGGCCCCACTCTGACACACTGTTTTTGGATGCAGATGTGAAGAGAGATGCATTGAAAGAACTATTTAATGGGCTTATATTGCTAATATTTTATGTGTTGCTTGAAAGATTTTATTGAATTTCTCTTCATTTTTTTTCAAATTTAGAGGTTATCTGTCAATATGCATGGGATCTGTAAACATGTAGCGAATTTCTTGGTCTTCGCTTTGAATTCATTCTCCCCAAGTGCAGGACTTCACGCTTCCCCTTGCTGAACTTCAGAATTATTAATAACCCCTTGATTTCGGGCTGTCGCTCTTGTCACCCAGCCTCAGCGCTGCTGCCCTTATTGAGGGGTGTTTGGTGTGGTGCGACAGCCCGGCTGCCTTTGTTTCTGTATGTTGTCCTAGATTATGCTCCTGTTAACAGGACACTTTTTCTTGTAAATTGGAATAGTCACTTACTGCATACATGTGTCTTGTCTAGCGCTGAAACTTTCAGTCTTTCAGCTACCTTTTCTAGCAGAGTACCACTTCTGAAGCAGTTTGCTGATTCTTCGAACAGAAAAGATAGCTGGTTCCCCCACCCCACTAGACCAGCCTTCTGTTTACTGCTGCAAAGCAGGTAAGCCCAGGGAAAAGCAAGCACTTCTAAACCAGTAGGACTGCAGAAGTTAACTGAAAATAATGGCAAGCATTTGTTCCGCTAATGATGAGCGTATTCCAGTTTGCTAGAAAGCCCCCATAAAAGAGAGTACTCACAGCACTGCAGTGCTTGTACTTTCTTTTTTCACAGAATTCTACAGTCACATTAATTTGAGTATTAATGTTTCAGAGGGCATAATGGCCACCAGCACTGCAACTGTGAAGACGTGGATCTAACAAGGTCTTCACACAAGCTGTGACCCAGCCCAGGCAGCTTCTGACAGCTGCCTGTGAGTCTGAAGTCATGGAGGGTATCCCACAGTACTGAACTTGGAGAAAGATTTGTTCCAGAGAGAGAGCTGCTGAGCCTGCTACACCGTTCTGACCTGCTGTTTTGTTAGTTACCTTTTCAAAAGTGCCTGTGTTTGTAAAATCTTCTGTATTCTGAAAAGAAAGTTTGTAAAGAATGGTTTTAATGTTAACTGTGATACTTGTACTGTTTGGCAGGTCTGATAGAATGCTTTCCCTTTTAATGTTTCAGTGAAATACAAGATTCAAGGAAATGTGCTAATAAATAAGCAGGGTTTGCTCTGCGTCCTTGTCTGTGTAGATAGCACTTTTTTCATGTAGCTAGGCAAATTATTTGGTTGTGCAATGCAGTAATAACCGATATACCTTTTTTGCATGCAGTGAAATGTGCCTCTACTCAGATACTCAGAATTTAAAGTAATTTTTCTCAGCTTGTAGGTTTCTCTTTTTTTCATTTTCATCTTTACAGTAAGTTATGTTACCCATGAAAATTTGTATTGTTTTACATAAAAAAGGCTTTGTGTTAAAATTGCTGATTTTCTTTATTACTAATTAGTGTGAAACAGATAATGGGACATGTTACTACTAGGTTGAAAGTGGGAGAAAAATGGGAAAAAGAATTATGATTCTGAACACCTGAGACTTTTTCATCTAGTTATTTAGCTCAGGGAAAAAATTCCTTTTATACCAGTAATAACAAAGTAGTATATGTTTTGAAGGTGTATGCAAGTGGCGTGATTATTTTAGGATTGTAGTATTTATTATTGTATGAAACCCTTTCTCGCTTCTTCCAGTAAATTTTTATGTTCTAAACTGTCAAATAAAATACCCCTATGATTGCATTATTTTAAGAATTATAATGTAACCAATGTATTTTTTACTACTCCCCAGAAGTTTTTTTTCTTTATAAGGAAAGATACTTTGTTTATAAAAACCCATGAGGATAGACAGTAATGGCTTATATCCCCCTAAAGCTTAAACACAACTTTATGTAACTAGTGCTTAACTGAGTGTGAGAGACTAGGAATGAGCAATGTTCATTGATCCCATATGATAACAACAGAAATCCCTTTCTGTATATTAGCAGCAGAGACAGGCAGATCTATTCCTAAGTGGGGGGAGTAAAGAGTGGTAATTGTAACATCATTTAAGAGAGCTTTTGGTTTCTTCCTTAAGGCAGTCCTTCTGTTTTACGTAGGCAGTGTTGTTAAAGCTGGAGTGCTCATTTGCTTTGTATTGTAGCCCAGAATCCATATGAAGGGTTATGATTAGGGCTACAACTTTTCTGTTGAGTAATTAATGTTGGATAGTAATTTAAAAACGCTGCAGTCTGTTTATAAATGTACACACGCTTCTTGAGGCTGGGTTGCTTTATACATTTCCACGTAGGGTACAGAGGAAAGGCTGGTGTGTCCCTGCATGTAAGGTAAGGCAGCCTTTCACCTTGCCATAAAGCACATCTCCTATCAAGGATACTCCATTGTGAAAATTTTTTAATAGACTTTGAAGGCATCCAAGGGAGATGCAGTTTTCAGTCATGATGAAGTCATCTGAAATGTAGGCAGGGTTTTTGAAGTTGTTGACTTTGTTCACATTTTCCAACTTAACAACTGCAGATGCCTGTTAGTGCAGCTATGGTGCCACAGGGGAGGACGAGCGTGGCTGTTGTGCTGTCGGAAGTAGTCTGTGAGTCCTCTGTACTTTATTAATTACTAGGCCTGCTGCACAGGTACTGGAGCAGCACTGCCTGCAGAGAGCGAGAAGAAAGGGATAATTTTGTCTTGGATGCTGCCTTTTCCAGGAAAGCAAAGAAGTGATCACTTTTCCAGTAGGGTATGTGTTTGACAGTTGCACGACATGCTTTTATAGCCTTGTGTAAATACACTATGTTCATTTCTCTGAAATCACTGAAGTCTGTGATGAGGTTATGATAGGCTGCTGGACCAAACGTGTATAATTTCCCTTATCTTTCCAAGCCATCCAAAATGAATTTCTCCTTCAATGTTAATTAGACAAAAGACAAATGTCCTGTAAATGAACAAGTTTGATTAACATATTTATGTGTTGTTGTCATGTGTTAATTGGACTTGAATGAGAAGTTAGGCCTTAAGTGTGTGACTATAAGAGAAATGCAAACATGTACTTCAGAGCAGTTGTTCTGTGAGCAGCTTTTAGATCTTTTTGTATTAGAAATCTGTGCTGTAGGCCAGAGTTCACAATTATCTATGAAGCTGGCGCTGTAAGGGTGCTCTGCTTTGGAGACGTTTTTTTACCATTTTCGTCTAATAACATGTTCCATGAGGCCAAAATTTCTGTGAAGAGAGGAGACATACTGATGCATTTCATTGATCTGCTGCTAAAAGTTAGAGAAATTTTTTTCTTCATCACTTCTAGTTTTCCCTGCAGGATCTTGTTGACAAGAGCTGCAGAACTTAAGCTTCATCTTGAGGGTCTTTTTGATGAGATGCCACTTTGAATGATTGCCTTAGCTAAAGCAGACCATACGTTCTGTCTAATAACATCTGTACTGCTGCTGCTGTTGGACCCCACAGCTAAGCTCTTTCTAAATTTGAGGTGCCCTTTGACAGAACTGCATTGTGGTGTGCACACTGGAAGAAAGCTCAGAGGATTTTCTGTGAGCATCAGTGCCCTGTGTGTCTGCTGCATGCTTGGTCAACCCTATAAGTCTTAAAAGACTTAATTGGCTGAAGGAAACTTATATCCCTCTTGGTGCATCATCTTTTGTATCTACCCAGTATGAGTTAAAATACTGACTTGATAAGTAACATGCTTTCCAAATAGCAAGAAGAGACAGAATTTTTGTTGGCATGGAGAACTGAGGATCAGTAACATGTAAAGAGGATGAGATGGAGAGTACCTCTTTCATAAACCAAGAGGGGAGAATAGTGAGATATGCTACAAATCCATGCTATGGTTAAAAAAAAAAAAGAAAAAAGGGAGTGGGGAATGAGCAGTCCACACTTTGTCCTTGGCATCAAGCAAGGCACAGAGAACCTCTCTGGGCTTTTGTTTCTTGTTATACTTGCTGGACTCTTACCCTCCTCAGAAAAAAAAATAAGTCTATGAAGATAGTCTAAAAATATTCTTTTTGAGTAGGAGAATTCTTGAATGGTTTAGATGGCTGAAGAGAACTATGTATTCTAAAAAGAATGTGGGTTGGATTTGTTTTTTAATTGTGGTGATTCAATGACAAACTGCTGTTTTAAAATTGAAGAGTTAAAATGCGGGTGAGCTGACACATACTATGATGCTGTGAGGTGTTACCCAGTTACTTATTTGTACTGATCATCTCAAAAACCCAAAGAGTTATTTGAGCTTGTAATCTCTGGTTGTCTTGTGGCTCCACCTGAGCTATGTTTGCTTGCTATGTAAGCCTACTTAGGGCACAGAAATTTGTAGTGGTGGATGGGATTTTTTTTTTTTTTAGTGGGTAATGTTCCTCATCATCTCACAGCCACTGAAGAATTAAACTATAGTTCAAATGGTGCTTCCCTAGTTTAATAATATGAGGAGAGATAGGGGATTGTACCTGCATTAGTTTGTGTTTAACAGAGTGGTTGATGAGTTGTACCAGTGTGCCTGTCCCATGCTCAGACACAGGCAAGGGCATTTTTATGCAAAAACTGCCTTGATGCACACTACTTCATATCACCTTTTTGAGTTCAGTGACTCTGAGATCTGGCAACAAAGCTGTTAAGTAAATCCTAGATTTTTCAGTACTTGAAATACATCAGAAAACTGTTCTTTTATGGTAAAGACTTCTTTTTTCCTCATTTCTTTCTTGAGCTGTCTGGTTTTATCTTTCTAGGAAGATAATCGTCCTTTCTGGTAGCAGAATTGGATTTTCTGAATTACATTGGTTTCTATTATTATGTCATGTACTTACCAGAGAATCTCTCCATATTTCTTGCAAGCTCTACATACGTGATATGATTTCAAGTAATTTGAAAGAACGAGCTATTGGCAAAGCTGTGTTACAGTAGGAATATTTTTATTCCTCTTCTATGGAATAATTTAAAAATTGCACCTGGCCAAGTTTAGCCACAGTGGCATTATGTGGTTTTAGTATTTTAGTGTCTGAATTCCAAATGTCTCTTACTGAAATGTTTACAGGCTGTTTAGGAACATATTACCTGGAGCATAGCTTCTTTAATGGCCTTGAAAAGCAAGTAGTGGTGAAAACAGTGTGCCAGTGTTTCTAATGCTGTTTTAGAATAGCACTGTGAAATTCTGTTCTTTTAGGACAGATGGCAGAGACATTCACTACCACTAAAACACAAGAAAAGAATTAATGCTTAACAAAAACATTTTTCCTCTCCTGATAGTGAAGCACATAAGACTTCTATTAAATACCCTATGAAATCAAAATAATGAGGAGACAAAAGCATGTGTGTGATTCTTGAAGTTTTTAAAATCAGTAGTTAGGTCCCCAGTAAAATAGAATTGTTTCTGGTTTATGTGTTTTTCTTATGGAAGATGATTCAAGTATTTTTTTCCATTTTCTTTCTCCATCTGTAAATCCTGGTAGGGGTTTTGTTTTTCTTTTCCTCTTTCACTCGGCAGAGTTGCATTTGTATTCCTTTTCTAGCATATGAACTGTGAGGTTTGTATTCTTTGTTTTTGTAAACTGGCTATCTGCATTGGAGATATGGGCAGTGTTGCTTGCCAAGGACGTTTTTCATCTACAAGGTCTGCATTTTTAAGTCAGAGTGGGAACCCTCACCCTGCCTAGTACCTCAGGTAAGAGTTTTTATAGTGACTTTGTTCTAAAAACACTTTCCAAACTATATGGACAATATTTTCTGCAATGGAAGCCACTCGAAAGAGAGAGCAGTCTTTTTACAGCCGACGTGAATTCTGTGGAGAGATCTGAAGACAGGAAGCTAGCACTGGCATTGGTACCGGCTTAGGGCGCTGCTAACAGGGTTATTCTTGCAAGTGTGCCTGCGGGCAACAAGTGTTCCAGAAATTGGTGCCAGATGTTTGAAAGGAATACAAGCTCTGAAAATGCTACCCTTTTTTTAAAAACTCATTGTGAAACACTTTGTTCTTGCTGCTGTGTCCTTGAGCCATGCAATTCTAGATCTCGGTGCTGTTTTTTCATGCTCTCTTCCAGCTTATGCCTTTTTGCCTGCTCACATGTTAATGCGATGACTTAAATGAATGAAGTTTCACACTTCACAGCTGAATCTGGATGTTCCCACAGCTTACATCAGTGCTGAAGTGGTCTTTAGCGAGACTTTTCTCAGTGGCTGCGCTGGGTAGGATTTAACCAGAGCCTGTGCCCTCTTCCTGAGTGTTTTATGGCCTCATCCGACTGCTGGAGTCTCGTCTTTATGTGAGGAAGTCTCAGACTGCTGCTCCAAGGTCTTTTAGTGCATCTGTTGTCAGAGAGGTGTCTGTGAGATTTCCACCTTGTCTTTCAGCAGTGATTCAGAATGTTTAATTTCCTCCAGAAGTACAGTGCTTTGTGCTTGAAACCCATTTGATATGTGCTGGTGATGGGCACGTGCACTTCTGAAGGAAGTGCAGTCTCTAGGAAAGGTCCTGATGTGTCCTATATACAAATCCAGTCAGGCTGTGCACTTAATAACAGATACCCCAAGCAGGCGCAACTGTGTAGGACACTGTCTAAATAGCCTTCCTTATTTTTTGATAATTATTTTTATTTATCTAGTTTTTATTTATTACTATCCATGTTACTCAAACATGCTTTCAATGTGAAGGGTCTTTTCCTTAGGTTTTGCTTTCAGATAATCCCTTTGGCTGCCAGTGCTAACATTAGGTGTTGAAGGGAATGAGGGTACTATCACCCCACACCTGTAGAAAATGGAGCTAGTCTTCATTTTGAGGGACAGTGTAACTGTAACAACCAGGGAGGCTGATGGCCCAGCACTGATGTGTCTGGTAGTGGGTAATTCAGGTCATCAGAGAGAAAAACCAGACCACAACAATTTGTCAATGCCTCACAGTGACAGAGAGGCATAAGTCTGGAAGGAGACTGCAATTGCACCACATTGCGTAGTGAATCCCATCTTTAAAATTAAGACAAAAGAGAGAGAAAAGCTAGTAGCAGCTTACAGCTGGGTGTAATCAAACAGTCTAGACAAGGTGCCTACACTGAAAAGGGAAAATAATAAAGGTAATTAAGTGTGTTAGCCATGTGAACATGTCTGCACCATCACATCTGTGAGTTCATTGATCTATTCAGTAATCTAGTGATCACATCAGTGGCTCCTCTCTGTTTGTTTGTTCTTTTATTGCCTTACATCCCTTTTGTTTCTTCTCTTATAATCTGCTGCTGCATGTTTCTTCTATCTCTAGCACTTTGCTGCTGAAATAAATACCAGCCTCTACCATGACCAATGGAGTGTTCCTTGCTTGAAGCACTGTAAGTTAAAAAGTCATCTTAAGTGGAGTCTTGAGATTTACTGTTGGGCTGTGTAAGTCTTTCTTCTGGGAGGATACACAGTGTGAAGCTTGCTGTGAGTATGCACAGCCCCCCAGAAAGCTCTGCCTCTTGAGAGCTCCTGTTCTTCCTCTGTGTCTGCAATGCAGATCAAGTTTCAAAGCAGCACTGTATCAACTGTGGTGCTGTAAAAGTGAAGTCCAGTAAGGGCTTCCATTCAACTCATAATGCTGTATTGGGGAAAAAGGATGAGTTTGGTACTTTCTGATTTCATTTTGTAAGTTTAAAAAATGACTAACGTCTTTACTGAACTATTGTCCCGAGTGTAGGAATAAATTGTGAAATAAATATAACTTGTGGTTATGCTGTTGTTTTTCTGTATATGTTCCTTGTTTATCCATTATATCTTACCTCTAGGGTAATCAACTTTAAATATCCACCAATAATCTGAACATCAAATGGTACTTATCCCAGAAGTACACCCGAGTAATCTATGCACATACATTAGGGGTATGCCAAAGTGTTTACTTAAATTTTAATGGGATGTTCTGTATAATTTTCATATAGATTAGATACTGCAGGAAGTTTGCGTGTATTTTCCCCCTAAAAGCTAAATTCAGTAATTATGGGTAGTATTTATAGCAGTTGTGGTGAATTAGAAAACTGATTGGGTGATCTACTTGACTGTGGCTCATTTACCACTTACGCTTCTGCCAACTCTCTCAGTGAAATTTTGCATGGAAGTTTGTGTGTTTAAATATGTCTGCATCGGTTGGGAGCATCTGAGGACAATAGGAATTGCCAAGGTAGTACAGAAGTCAGAGTAATGTTTGCAGCACATGCAGCTTTAATCAGCAAGAAATATTAGTTGTTTGTAGAAACGATGGCATCCTTGTGTGCTTGAAATAGTTGTGTGTTGTTTTTAAGCATGTAAACGAATGACGTTTTTACCACTCCACCAGCAGTAGGCATTTCAGGGTCAGAGGAACAGTCCCATGAGTACTTTCTCAATCACAGAACTCAAAATCTTTAAGCTCCTGAAGTGTGTACAGATGCTCCTCTTCTGCTAATCTTGTCATGCCAGCCCCAAGATGTGCTTTCTCTGTTGTCCCAAGGTGTGGCACAGGTCTTGTGTGATGAAGGAAATATTTTTGAGTAAGAATTTTTGGCATACTGTTCGATATCTGCTCACTTTATGTAGCATAGGTAAGTGGATAGGGAATGTTTTAAGATCTTGAGTGAAAGACACAGCTAAGTCTCCTAGTCTTCTTTCTTTCAAAATTAGGTACTTTGGTCCATTTGAGAGACTGGTTTTGAAGATTCTCTTCACAAGGAAAAGGACATCTAAATTTTTGTTACTGTGACATTTGAGATTTGTCTTTGACTCTTCTTGTCATTAATCAAGAAGTCCCACAACAGTTGTGTAGTGTGTTTGGGATGTGTTTGAGCACAATAAAATTTTTGCAAGAAAAGAAATGTTTTTACATTCTACTGCAGGGACTATAACGCCTATGAAGTGTCACACAGTAGTATTTCCATTACGTAGAACTGATTAGAATTGCATATATTCTGACGTGCCTAGCACAATGTAGTGGAGTTAAACACTGAAAATACATCATGTGGTACCATACGTTATCTGTAGAAGGAAGAAAATCCCTTTATGAATATTAAGGTGATGTTGTTTCAGTTTTACTGATGTGTCAGGTAATATATATTAATTTCTTTAAAGCTAGGTTGACTATTTTTGTAAGTAAAATGCAATATCACAAAGCACAACAGACAAATTTTGCTAGACTGACACAGTGTGTAAATACATTTGACCACATGATTAAATCAGGTTTATGGTGGGTTTCCATTGTTGCAGTTGTAGTGCAAGTCAGAGCATGTGGATTAATCTGATGTGCTTTCTTTTAGTTGTAAAACCTGGAAAAGAGAAAAAAGAATTTTGAGTATTTTGTCTTTTTTTTGTTGTTGTTGTTTCTTATACTTCTACACTTCTGTTTCTTCTCCATACCTGTTAGGAATGGTTTTCTGATGACTTTTGTGCTTCACTAATCACTTTTATTCGTCAAGCTTGGAACAGTTCATGGCTGCTGGTAGTGGAAGTGTCCCCTGTCTGCCTCTTATGGAGCCACATGGAGTTTTGCATTCGCTTTTTCCCTAATGCAGGTCTGCTGTGCATTACCCAGAGCCTTGCACTGCTGGTGTTTGGTGGCCTCCCTATGAGGAAAGGTGGGGGCACCCTGCCCTTGGCTTTGCACCTGCAGTGAGTATGCTACTCTTGCTTGTTCTGCTGGAGGGCATTGAGCTATGCTAGTAATAGTGCTGCAGCTAGAAATGAGCTCAGGAGTATCCCTATAAAAGGCAAGGGAATACATGCTTAGAGTTGATGTCTAGGGTGGTGTCTGCCCAGAAAAAGGACCTTCAGTGTATTTCTTGGGCCATGAGAAAGACCATCCTTACTTGGGTCTGGTATAGCTTGCACTGCTATGATTTCTCAGACTGTTACTGTGGTATATGAAGGTTAGGTGTAGAAGGTGAAGTGCAATTCTCACTCTCAGTTCCTTATGTAGACTATTAGTAGTATTAGCATTGTCAAAACTGTGTTGATATTGGTACTGCCCACCTTGTGGACTGAGCGTGCATGGTGCTCAATCACTCATCACAGGTAGCTTATCTTGGGAAGGAGCAAGACAAAGTAGATGCACTTGATGTATTTCACACAAGAAAGGAGCAAGTGCATGTGTTACTGTGTAAACTAATCCCACTAAGAAGAAGGCAGTCCTACAAGATGCCAGGGTGCCTACATCCATCCCTGAGAGAAGTCTGATGTGAAGAGATAACCTAATGCAATCTGTCGTTCTCCCCTTTACTGGCAAGAGTTGTTACTTTTTCACAATATGCCACACTGGCACTGGATTGGAGAGTTTTTGGATTTGAGATTGTCCACTAGTTCTGAGAGGGGGAAAAAAATATCTTTGTTAAGATTTAACTAAATTTTCATGAGAAAGTATTTAATAATGTCCAGGAATTTGGGACTGAAGGAAGAAATGGATGAGAAATATATGCCACTTGTTTTTTAGATTATATTTGCGATTTTATGCTGTTAAGCAAAATAATACAGCATAGCACAACTTCTTTCATGCACTGTGTTAATCCGAGCCCTGCAGAAGTGGCCGGCTGCCACGGTCATCAAGGCAGATAGCGTCCTCAGAAAGCACTACTGAAGTACTGTAGAGATGTCCTCTCTTCCTGTCTGTCTCGGTAGCAAGAGCAAATAATCCTTTTAGGTTCCCTGACTCGCTCTGATGCTGAAGACTGCAAAACACTGAGGTCTTCGGTTACCATCAGTGATTGTAGCTCAACATTGCAAGGAACTAGTTGCTTAATGGGTAACTAATTATTTAGTGTTTACTCTGTAAAGGCTATCCAAGGCTATTGTGCAGTTCTAGGATCTGGTTCTTGATTGAGTAATGAGCAACTTGTAATTTCTACCTATTTTTGGTGTCCAAAGAAAGATGAGAAAAGGTGGAAGATTAAAAATGAAGGGGTCCATTAAAACTGAGCAGATCCTTTAATTTCTGTGATTTTTTTTTTTTTAGTGAAAAGCAGATGTAAAAGTTTCTTTTGGCAGCTATTTTTAGGATACTACTTAATTGATGTGATTTTATTGTAATGGAAAAACAGTGATTAATGAGTATATAGTCTTAAAAAAATGTTGGTGAAAAAACCTATTGATATTTGTTTGACTCTGAATCGATTCATTTGGAAGAATGAAAGTAGAGTGACAATTCACTTTTTGCAAATTTGAAAAATAGCATTGACATAATATTAAGTAGCAGACAAAGAGAATACAAGATGAAATTTGTGCTCCTGTTCAGAATGCTGCAGAAATAGCAGCTGCCAGCTCTAATTATTAAGTCCCGGATTAGTGAAAAGGCCGCACAGTAAAAATTGCAGGACGGAAAACAAAAGTTATCCATTAGCCTGCTCTTTTCTCAATATGTTATGTGGCATCTCTGCATTATCTTCATGTGGGAATTCAATGGTTGCAGTTAGAATTGGAGGAGTGAAGGGTTATAATAGTGACACAAACTGTCAGTTGGGGGAGAAAAATAAACAAAATATGCATTTAAAAATCCTGTCATAGCTTTCATAAGAACAGTGTGGCACAGTGGTTAATGTTTTGTTTTTTTTTTAATATGATGACGTTATAATAGATTATTTATGTCAGTTCCCGTATCTATTTGCAGGAACCACAATAAAACTAAAAACCAGGGTCGCATCATACTTACTGCTGTATTTATGTATTTATAATATTTATCTTTCAGCATTCTTGTGTAGTGGTGCTTTTTTAGTCTCAAAACCTTAATTTTTTTCTTAGCAATTCATAGATTTGAACTGGACAGCTGCAGGATCTAGTGCTGTCTCTGGTAATCTGACTCTGTTTCTGTTACCATCAGGTAATGAAGAAATAATGAGATTAAACTATCCTTTCCCACAGAAAGAAGAGCAGTTAATAAACCCTGTTGCATTGCATTGACAGTATAACAGGGAGATGGTTATGTCAGAACAACTCTGCTGGTTCTCACTTCCTGAGTGAAGCAAATTACACTGATGTGGCGTGTGCACGTGTATGTGTGTGTGTATTCATATATATGGGCCCAGGTGTGAAATTTAGTTTATTAATCATGTGGGAATGCAGTCCCATTGAAGTCAGGGCAGCTGGCTCTGTACAAAACTAATAATTTTACGTGCAGTTACATTTTGATGTAAACCAGGCTTTTTGGTGCCATGGGTATGTTGGGAAGTGGCTGGGTTCTCCAACTGGGGGTAGTTTCACAAAAAGCCAGGCTTTTGTGGTATCCTTATAGGTACTGTCTGTCAGCGCTGTTGCTCTCCTCTCCTGGGAGCTGATGTGCCACTTTTGGCCTGGAAACATGAAGGAAGCAGGAGGCTGTTCTTATTAGAAAAAAAAGCTTTCCTGAACACTAGTTCGCTGCAAGCCATGTGCAGTTACCGAGGGAGATAGCAGCTCTGGGTTGGAAGTGTAATAATAAGCCTGTCACTCGTTCTAATTCTGCAGGATAATTGATAGCTGCACGGACCCAAGTTCTAAATAAGGCTGTGATTAATGCCTGACTGGTCGAGGGTGCATGGGTTGGTATCTCTCCATAACCAATAGACTCCCAGATTTCTGCCTCCTGTTTTCAAAGAGGGTACTGCAAATGAGCCCTGCTAATTTATGAAATTCAGTATCCAGACGTTTTCAATTTTATCCTAATGTGTCACATTAGAAAGACTGCGTTATTCACTGTATGTCAAGGTTGTGCATGCAATTTTCCTTGTAACCAATCCTTTGAGTATTCTGCAAGCGTATCATCCTGTTACCTGGGCTGAGGGATATGTTTGGAGACAGTGGCTTTACTGTCAGTATCATGTGCAATAATTACCTCATGACAGGTCTACCTCGAGGAAGAGTTTTTGAGGACAAACGCATGAAATTTCCTGGTTTTATTGCATTTTAGAGACCAAAGAAATTCCACTGAGAGCTATGTGCTCCTGTGAAAAGTCACTACTTCTGTAATTGAAATTTTCCAAGATGAAGTCTAGTACGGGAATTGCAGTATTTTTGTGGAGGCTTTTACACTGCAGACGTATTTCCAGAAGGAGGGTATGATAAAAAATAACTACACCTGTATATGAAGCGTAGGTAACTTCTGAAAGCTACTCAAAAATTTTATCTAAAAATGTTAAACAAAAACTGTGTATGCTTTACACTGCTGAATAACTTCGCTCTTACCCACTCAAGCATTTAAGCAGAGACAGCTTAATTTTAAGCATCTAAGTTGCATTTGGATCCATTTAGCTTTGTAGTACTGCAGATGCCAAGACATTTCGCCGTGTTTGGAGATTCAGGTCAATAGTACAAATACCACACTAGGGAAGACCAAAGACAAACGTTCATTTAAGTCACAAATTAATAGTAGAGGTAAACTATGTTTCATTGTATGATATATTCAGATCTGAAATGTTAGTAAATACTTTGAAGCATATCTTGCTGCTTAGCTGCAATAGTGTCCACAGCATCATAGGGTCTTTTGTGGATTTCTGGATTTCTGTCTATGACAGAACTTCTTCTTTCTTTATGGCAAACTGCCAGCACGTGGAAGAAAATCCTGGTGATCTTAACTACAGAGCAAACATTAATACAGAAGGCATTGGTCCCAAATTACAAAGTTAGCAAACTATAGGGAGCTTTCTAGGATTTAATTTTCTTGTATGGCTCTTATTAAACTTGGTCTGTGCACAGTATTGTGAACTTTCATGGAGCTAAATGGTGAATGTTAACCCTAAACTAGTATCCACTTTTAAGAAAATTCACACCATTGTATGATGAAATGTATATACTGTGTTTGTCTTATACAAGCCAATCTAAAACTGCCCACTGGTTATACCTGCACTGAACCTGGGGCTGTTGGTTGACAGCCGACTGAACATGAGCCAGCAGTGTGTCCAGGTGGCCAAGAAGGCCAACAGCATCCTGGCTTGTATCAGGAATAGTGTGGCCAGCAGGAGTAGGGAGGTGATTGTACCTCTGTACTCAGCACTGGTGAGGCTGCACCTGGAGTACTGTGTTCAGTTTTGGGCCCCTCCCTACAAGAAGAACATTTTGAGGTGCTGGAGCGTGTTCAGAGAAGGGCAGCGAAGCTGGTGAGGGGTCTAGACAACAAGTCTTAATGAGGAGTGGCTGAGGGAGATGGGGCTGTTTAATCTGGAGGAGGCTGAGGGTGGACCTTATTGCTCTCTACAGCTACCTGAAAGGAGGTTATAGTGAAGTGTTGGTCTCTTCTCCCAACTATCAAGTGATAAGACAAGAGACAGTGGAATCAACTTGCACCAGGCGAGTTTTAGATTGGATATTAGGAAAAATTTCTTTACTGAAAGAGTGGTCAGGCATTGGAAAAGGCTGCTGAGGAAGGTGGTTGAGTCACCGTCCCTGGAGGTGTTCAAAAGATGTATGGATGTGACACTTAAGGCTATGATTTAGTGGTGGACTCGGCAGCGTTAGGTTAATGATTTGACTTGATGATCTTAAAGGTCTTTTGGAACCTAAGTGGTTCTGTAGTATTTACTAAGGAAAGGTGTACCTGTTTTGTAGCTGCTTGATGCATATGGATGTTCAACTTTGAAAATGTTTACTGAGCTGTTGTGAAGACTTTAAAATAAGTACTTTCTTATAAAAAAAAAGTATATTTTTTTCATATGCTCTAAAGTGACCATGTTTAAACTAACAGATCTTCAGCTTTATTTCTATACTTGTACTGAAAAATAAACTGTACCTTTCAGGAGGCAGAGTCTAAACACTTCCCTGAGGACTACTAGGTAGGTTATTCATGTAGTATGTCTATGTTTGTACTTGCCATCCACATTCAGAGGACCTGCTACTGAATTTTACAGGAGCAATATTTCCACATAGGGTTTTCATGCCATCAGTACCTCAATAATGGCTAAAATAAGTGAGTTTCTTCTCTGTTATGCCCATATCAAAAGACATGTGTGTTAGGTTGATGAGGTGAACTAGGGTTACAGTAAAATACATGGAATGGTGTGAGTGACTTTCTGCTAACCAGTTCCTGTATGTAAAACAAAAGAACAAAATCCCCCACCAATAGAACACACATGAGGAGCAATGCTAGTGTGGGAACAAGCAAAGTGTTTTGGCTGCCAACATGCATCAGACTGCTTTTGCTGGCATGCCAGATCCCTGTGATGGGGACAGTGTGTGAATGTCACTTTGAAGCACATAACCAAAATAAAACTTATTATTCTTTAAGCTTGGAACTGTCAAATTTTTATATTCGTTTCTTCTGCCAATAAAACACCACAAAGACAGCTGTGTCCAGTATCACCCAATGGTAATTTGCAGAATAAGATTTATTTACTTAAAACTTTCTTTGCAGTTAATTTATTGTGAGTTTTTACAAAATCATCGATTTTTATGTAGCCTACCCTTTCGGAAAGTATTCTCTGAGAGAGGTGTAGCTTCCCTGCTTACACAGGTCACTGCCAGCAAAATGTTAATTTTTGGAGTAGGAAGCAGGAATTGGATGGATTTTCAAGTGGAAGTAAATAGCATTTTAGAACCATCTCATGAAGGCTTAATTTCTCAGTGCCTTCTGATGAAGGTTAATGCTGATTAATGCAGGTGCAAGGACTTTAGGATGAGGAAAGAAGGATGAAATTGGTTGGTTTCTTCATTGTTTCTCCAAAGATGTCTGATTTGCTGCTGTTCAACATGTCTTCATATGCCACTGGTTATACCTGGCCTCTCTAGACCTTGCTGGCCTAAGCTTTGTTCTGTTTCGGTGAAACACTGTTTCCGATGGTGATGAGTTTTGCACACAGCCTGCTTGCGTCACCTTGCTTCAAAGTTGTCCTAGAAACTCTTCTAAGTAATATAGAGGTTGAAATGAAGACTGACCATCCAGTATTTCTGTATCTGAATTCCAGGTATCTGTTGTCTCCCTCCCTGATGGGTTGTATTTCTTGTCTTACAGTTTATAGGAGTCATCTGGTGCATATCTGCTGAGGTCCTCTGCTGAAAATTAAAATGTAGTTCACCCATTAACTTCATTTATCTCAACCTAAGCATTCATTTTGTGCTTCCTTTCACTAGGATTCCTGGGAAGGAAGAGATTCCTGGGAAAGAAGGAAGACATTGAATCAGGGCAGAGCCTCACAAGTGCTGGCAGGAGATGGAGGGATGCCCTGGTTATTTATCGTTAGCTGTTTGGTCATATTTGGGAGTGCAGTTTTCTGTTGCTACTTGCCCTTTCCAGCTCTGACCTCCATCTTCTTGTGACTCCAGTCATTCCTACTGATAGAACTAAAACTATGGTGCAAATAATTGTAGGGCCAAGTTCTGCAGTTACTGAGATGAAAATGGGATTTTAGTGCAGTGGAGAGTTTGCATGAGGGGAAGGCAAGTGGCCGCCTCCTCTTCGATAGCTGCCTTGTTCTGGCAGCTGGTGCTTAGTGCCCACAAGTGCGTTTGCCAAAAAAAAAAGGGGCTCTTGGCTGTTTTTTGGGGAAAAGGTGATAACCACCAAAACAAGCCAAAGCAAGTAAGCTGGTGGCTTCCTTGGGGATCTGGTGGTGTAGTTAAAGATGACAGAGGCCAAGCTCCTCTCCTAATTTCTGAACACAGTTAAAAATCACTAAGCAGCAGTTGTTTCCTCGGTCTCCACTGCATTTTCAGCTGACTGCACCCTGACTGTTTCTCTGGCAGAGCCACGGCTGTTGAAAGTTTCTGATCCTGTCACATCCTGGCACTGTACACGCAGCGAGCTGCTGTCTGCGATTACCTGGGAGCTCATCCAGCACTGGCCTTCATTAGAGAGAATTGCCTCTGCACACTGTTCAAGAGTATTTTGGGAGGACATGGCCTGCTTAGTTTTTTGTTTTTTTTTTTTTTTTATTTTGTTTCTCCCTTCCCAGAAGTTCAACCTGCAGCAAATCAGCTTTGATTATGTCTTAAACTGTAAAGCCACTATTACTGCTGTTTGGATTTCCTTCTCAAGAATCAGAAGACCACAAGATAACTTCTGCAGCTGAATAGAAGTGTTACATTGATCCAATCTGTTTAGTTGGCTAGTTTTGGATGATGTTATTTAAACCTGCTGCTGCAAAATCATTGAAAACTTCCTGCTGTGTTTGTTCATTTTGCTTTGGTTGGAGTACTACATTCTAGTCAGGTTTGACCTCCAGATGTGATTTAAATGATGGGATTTAAAACCATTCAGGGAGCCTGCACCAAATAGTAAATCTTTTAGGAGAAAATTAAAACTCTCTGTGCATTTTAAATTGCATAGTAATTAAACAAACAAACAAACAAAAAGGCACAGTGCAATACAGATGTTATACGGTAATGTGTGTAGAAATAAGAAATCTGTGATTGTAGGTTATGCTGATGCTATGAGACTAAAAATGAACTTTGAAAGAAAGTCTGTATTTAGACTGAAACATTACCTTCAAGAAAACTAAAGGGGAACTTACTTTTGGGGACAGAATACTCTTGTGCATTTAAATTTAGAGACTAACTTGCAGTAAAAGCTTTGGAACAATTTCAGATAAGAATACCTGCACCCGTGTTACAAGATCACCATTTTGTTGCAGAATCTTTCTTTTATTAGCCCTCCTTTATCCCCAGATAAAATTATCTTAATGTAAATAAAGTAACAGAATCAAATTCAAATCATCTTAATAAGGTAGAAGTTGCATCTGTTGCCTGGCTCGTAATTAAGGTGCTTCTCTAACCTTTTGCCAGTGTAAGGCACTGACTCACTTCTGTCTTCACAATGTTCCCTCTGACATTTTCCCATCATCTCGCTTCCTATTAGCCTAGCAAAAGCTATGTTAAACCCGTGCTGCCTGCCACGGTTTCTCATGTTTGCTAACCTGCGTGTGATTGAAGTCATTGTCACTTTCTGTCTCTAATAGTTATAGTGTACTATTTCCCGTAGTATCTTTTTGATAGATAATGCACTTAACCTACTAAAAGAGTTGAAAATTAAATGATTGAATTCCAGCAGTTTTATTTTTATCTGAAAAAGGCATACTGTGGCAGGTTCTTACATGCTTTAGTACTTTATAAGTCAGTAGGACAGCTGTGGAATGAAATGATTTTTAGTGAGAAGCGATGACAGAATCTGGCAAAGAAAGAACGGTGAGTTCATCAGGAAAGTTCTGCATGGTACAACAGTCTGTTAGATGGTGTCTTAGTCAAATGATCGTAAACAGTGGTCAGAGCAAGGCAGTAATAGTTCTGTATGTGCGTACAGCCTTAATTAAAAGAAAGAAAACTGTAAACATCTCTTTATCTTGCTCAGTCCTAGTTGATATTGTTGCAGAATGCCTTTAGAAAAGAAATTATTCGTTTGTCAAGGACGACCCTGTTCTGTCAGGCAATGTTATGATGTTTTGTTAGAGCTGTGAATCCATTGTCCAGAGTGAAGTGTACTGCTGGGGACACTCACAGACGCTGTTAATTTGTGAGTACGTAACTCAGGTGATGACAGTGAAGCTGCTAACTCTGTACTCTAGAACTAGACAGCTGGGAGAAGGCAAGGCAGAAAAGATGCAAAATGAAAAATACATACCTTTTTCCTGATGCCTTTGGCCTTCAAATCAGCAACTGTCTGTTTTAAATGAAGAAATGAGAAAGTATCTTTTGATTCTAGACGGACCATTAGTATGGAATATTTTTTTTTTGCAAACCTGTGTAGGCAACTCTGAAAGAATAGTGGCAGATAAGGGACACAGGTAACATACTATCAAGTTTATGTATATGATTGTAGCATTATGCAGTAGTAAAATCTGCAGCTGTAAGAAAGATGTAATCAGACTTTTAGCTGAAAACAAGAAAAGGGTGGAATGCCCCCCAACTTCCTGCTGAATCTTCTTGTGTTTGAGTTAGAGATGATTTTTCTGTCAGCTTTCTATAGGTAGAATGGTATAGCATCTGACATGCTTCTTCCCCATGCCAGCCATTTGAGAGCTGATTAAAACTGAGCAATGCTTTACCAGAGTTGAGAAAAGCAGTGCACATGTGCTAAGCCATTGCCAGCTAAGTAATAAATTGATCTGTACCTCAGTTAAACATATGCTAGCTGAAGGAAAGGTAGAGCTTTTGTAGTTTAAAGATTTCTTGGATGTTTTGTTAAAAGAAATCTTATATTTGCATTGGAAAGAGTATTATTGCAAGAAACCCCCAAGATAGTAAAGAGTTGGTTTATTGGGTAGGAAGTGTTCAGGTCTTTGCTCGAAGTGGCAACAGTAGGTGGAGTTACACTTTTGAAAGAGCAGCATGTTGGATGTGGGACATGTGTTAGACTGCAGGGAGTGGAAGGTACCGTAACCATTTACTGACTTTCTGCTTTTACTGGGCAAGCATGACAAATAATGATTTGCTCTGTAAAAACAAAAGCTGTGTGTTGTATGCACTCAAAGCCACTAAAAACACTTCTGGTCATAGAGCTTGAGAAAGTGGAATGTGGTGAGTGGGATGGAATTTGTTATAGTCCTGAAGAGAGAATCTGCCATGAGATATCTAGCAGGAAGAACGATGCCTTTAAAGGGAGATGCCTCAGACCAGTCCTGTAATGAGAGTCATCTCTGGTAACTGCAGTGCTGGGAGGAGAGCATTGTGCTTGGAAAATCCCTTTGGTGGCAGAGGCTGAACAAGAACCCCAAGGTGCCACTCGCCTCTCGGCTCTCTGTTTCACTCACACTGAGTTGATTCACCAACAGGGGTGCTGATCTCGCTGTTCTTCTGCAGTCCTTGATTTATGCTGGTCCTTTAATATCACTAGGTTCTTTGGCAGTAGAACAGCATGACTTTATGCATATTCATAACAACATTAATTTATCAAGTGACGGTGACGTAGATAACTCTTAGAGGAAGCTTGTATAGCAGCCACGCATCTGTTGATTGCCACTAATGCCATCCTGCTGGAAAATAAAATGCCAAGGAAGCCTGCTAAATGTCTTTGTATTGATAACTAATGCTTCTGTTCAGTGTACTGGCTATGTGTTCTGTATGTTCTGCACATTAGCTGTACCTTTCCCCTTTGGATATGCTGTTTATGAAAACTATGCATGTTACAAATACAGTAGGTTACAATGTACTAGAAGTTGAAGTAAGCAAATACTGGTGCAGTTCTATCCACAGAAAACTTGCAATCTGAGCTAAGAATCTAAGTTGTGATAGGGAAACAAGTAGTAACAAGATTGCTTTGTTATATGCTTGAGAAACTCACTTAAACCAGAACTAATTTGGCTGTCACAGATTACTTTCTTTTGTGATCAAAAAATGGTGTTAGAAATAAGGATGCGAATGAGAAGGAGCCTGAAGATTGGGTAGGATATGGCAGTTGTTTCTATAGAGAATAGGGAAATGTAAGATGAAGTTGAACCTGGAGAACATCAGTATCTATGTTCTTGGTCAAAGGAATGGGGTGTTTGTAATGTGCCCTGAGCTTAAATGCAAGACAGGTGTGATGTATTAAATTGCTTTTGCAGTGTGTCAAAGTGCTGTTGGGCGGTCATAGGTTTATGTTGTGTGTCAGCATGTGATGGGGTGACATCATTACCTCTTCTGCCTTTGGAAAATTCTTTTTCTGCTGCATGTCCTGGAAATCTGTTACACATTTCTCCCTGCCACCATATGATACGGTGGTAAAGCCTAATGAAGAAAATCTGCGCTTGAGCAACTCTTTTGCCTTAATATTTCTGCTTTACGAAATCACTATTTGTGTTGCCATGTTTAAACAAATATATTTGTTTTTATTGATGATAAACCTTGATGGGTATTTTTCAACACCTATTCTGATTTTGGAGTTGGAGAGTGATGATGGGCTCCAAGGGATGTTTATCAATATTCAGCTTACTCCTATTTGATGTTCTCCCTTCTCTGGCTAGTGCTTCATTACTGTTAATCATCACCTGTTTTGCTTCTGTCACTTGCCTGAATTGGATGGATTTCTCTTTTTATGTCTGGGACTTGAATTTTTATCTGGAATAGACTGCAAGTCATAAAGCATTTTTTTTTCTTGTCACTTTCCCAGCATATAAAGCGAAGCGTTATACAAAAATACATGCAAAGGTTTGATGTAATAAAAACTAACTTTCTGCAGGTGTTTTTAAACTTAGTGTTATGTTATGAGATTTCACTTATGGATCCTGTCATCTGAGCTGATTTTAGAAAATCTTGCATGTATTTTATGTTTCATGCATATACCTGCGTCTCGTGGTTTCCAGAATCCACTCTGGTGAAAGGCTTTGGTGCATTGGCAGTGGTCCTGCCAAGCCTGGGTGATGGCCGCAAGGCTGCAAACATTATCTCCTCGTTTCATGGTCCACATTGGATGTGGATGTTAAAGTTAATTGCAGGACTGAGGCTCAATGGTTGTTTTTTACTGTTTGGTGCAAAACTGTAAGATGACTTTTATTTTCCTCCCCTCAGGGCATCTTCTGGTTTGCTCTTTATTGGGCCCTTTCTCTGTACAAATGAGTGAATATTCTCCTCTGCCCACATGGTTGACATCTGAAGATACGCTTAGGGACCAGATGAAATCATTAATCTGTGAATTAGAGCTCAGATCTTCTTTGAAGTGAAGCTACAATCACAGTCTTGGTTTTTGGAGTTAACATTTCTTTAGCTTCCTGAGATATTGGCTAACTGGTGCATTATTTATGTGATGTAGCTCCCAGAGCTAGACAGGAGTCAAGGGAAGGGAGAAATGAATGATGTTTTCTGTTCCCTAAATAGAAAACAAGAAAGGGCTCACTCCAGCAAGGCTAACTTATTTACATCAATCTGTCTGGAGTGCATTTCTGTAATAGCAGTTTTATCTTGTATTGTTTGGAGTTCGGGTTTCAGGGTGGCATGTGGTGTGCTTTGGGGTTTTATTTGAGCTCTGGAAGTGTGTCAATATGTGTTGATGAATGATGCATTCAGGAAACACAATGATAACTGTCTAAGTGAAAGCCTGAAAAATGTGTCACTGAACTGATGTATGGTGAATGGTGGGAACCCAAATTCAACATGGAAGACGGGATCTCTGTGTGTGGGTCCGAGATTTCAGTCCCCAGGTTTCCTCCTTGGAGATACCCAGGCTCTGAGCACTCAGAACAAGGTCCATCCATTTGTGGCACAGTACCATCCAGATGGGTGGGGGACCATGAATCGTCCTCCTACCAGCTTGGTTAATACTAAGACACATCAGTCCAAAGTGTGGCTACATGTATGTGTGGGGAAAGAACTTTACTAATACTTGTTCACAGAATCACAGAATGGTAGGGGTTGGAAGGGACCTCTGTGCGTCATCTAGTCCAACCCCCCTGCCAAAGCAGGGTTCACCTACAGTAGGCTGTAGAGGACCTTGTCCAGGCGGGTCTTGAATATCTCCAGAGAAGGAGACTCCACAACCTCCCTGGGCAGCCTGTTCCAGGGCTCCATCACCCTCA
>Ga0065711_1028101_pt1 | contig 43650 bp, 19 predicted proteins | sample Hoacrofraction12_FD_59098 | JGI IMG/M metagenome (GOLD analysis project Ga0065711, IMG submission 59098) | Hoatzin crop microbial communities from Cojedes, Venezuela - Epithelial fraction 12 v2 (version 2) | ecosystem: Host-associated > Birds > Digestive system > Esophagus > Crop | place... | reverse complement strand
CCAGCAGGGCACCGCACCCCCCCCCTCAGGGCGCCGCCATCTCTCAGGGAGCCGCCGCCCTGCCCCGGCCTGGCCCAGCACGGCCCTGCCCCTGCCGCGTTGCTGGGCCGGGCGTGGTTGGAGAGCTGGGGGGTGGTGTGGGACGCTTTCTTTTGGTTTTCTTAGAACGCGCTTCCCTTAGAAGCTGCTTGTGGTCTTCCAAGTCAGAATGCCTCGAGCAGGAAAACTCCCCGAACAACAAGATTGTGTAAGATTATCGTCCTGAAAGAGAGACAGATTACGGCTTGTGCAGTGTCTGGTAACAAAATGCTCCGGTAACTCTACTGCTGCATTTAAAAGCCCTTTACTTTCAATGAAAAGAAACGTTTCACCACCTAAATGATCATTTTTAGTCTGCAATTTCCTACAAAAACTTTCACTTTGTTACACTGTTCATTGGTAATTTTGTTGAAGTAACTGAAAATGGAGATACTTAAAAAGCTGTTAGCCACACACTTCCTCAGCTCTAAAATCAATATGTGCAGACCTTTGCTTATTGTGTGCTCACTTCTCCAGGTTGGGCGATAATGAAGAAAAATCCCTACTGAATCATTTTCTTTTCCTTTCTTATCCTTCAGAAATAGTATGGTACCTCTCCAGAGAGTTAAACCCTCCTATTTTAAGCTGTTTCCTCAGAAGAAGTTTCTGAACTGACACTACCCGTTCCTTGAGGAGAGCGGGCAGCGAACACCTCGTTAGATTTTCCTCCTTCGGAGTAGGTGGGTGTCCAGGCTGCTCCTCTGGGTATGCTGCTGCCTGGCTGCTTGCGTGGTCGGTGGGGCAGCTGGCACTTGTGGACCCATCCCAGATCGGTGTTAGGTGCACGCACTTGGCCCGGAAAGCTCCATTTTAATTAATTATTCCTGGAAGAACAGACTTCTGGAGGTAACGGGGCTGGTATGGTGCTCCGAGAGCATCAGCGTACCCAGGATAATACACCCTGATGCAGGAGCTGTATCTTCTGATACATTTCAAGTGCCTCTAGATCAGTTTCCCACCTTCTGCCTTTTAAAGGGCTCTAAATAAAATGCATCACGGAGAAGCAGCTTCGTTTATTGCTCTGTGGGTATTGATCTGCCGTCTGGGAAAAGGAACATGTCAGCTTTGCCTTAAGGAAAGCAGTGAGCTGAAGCTGATTTGTACTCAACTGATTTAATAACCTTGCACTCTTTTTTTAATAAACCGTTTGAAAATCTAGTAAGGATTCCCCTCAGATATTTATCATTTTTGGTTCATGATCAAGTGAACATCACATGAATAATCTGTATGGCCATGTAATTTCCATTAACAGTAATAGTATTGTAAGCACGTAGAAAGAGGATGGCTTATCCTATGATCCTACCTATTATGAAGTAGTTAACTGATTAAGGTTAGGATACTGCAAGCCACTTCATACCATTGGTAAACTCTCTGCAACCCCATTATCTTCATTAGGCTTGTGTGGGTGTAATTAATTGGTGTTTAGTTAACAGTTGTGTTGAATGAAAAGAATTTAGTTCTATTTCTCTTAGTTTTATTGGCTCCATGGTGCTAACAGGCTAAAGTGTAATTAAAAACTCTCTAATCAAAGTATGTGTAGCGGGCCCCAAGGAAAAAACACCGTGAGGAGAAGCCTGTGATTGGTGTGACTGGCCTTTGAGAAATGACCAGGTACAAATGACACCCTGTAGTAGTTCTTTTTTTGTTGTTTTTAAAGAATGAAGATGTTTTACTTATGTCAACATGCACATTTAAGATATATAAAAGTGGCTGTGTAAGCTTGGAATCGTCACTTTGCTAGGTGTGTCCAATAACACCATATTTTGATGTCTTCTCAACAGATCTTCTCCCAAAATCTTTCAGATTGTATAGTATTTTGGGCAGATAGAGAAATGGGTCTTGTGTTTCTTTTGAGAGCAGCTTTATATAATTTATCACCTCTTGCCTTTACTATACCTCTTGTGCCAGGAAATAAATTGTGATCAGCTATTCCTCATTTATGGTGCTGTGTTGTGTGTGTTCCTTTTTTCGCAAGCTGCTTTGTATCTCACTTGAGTATTTATATGTGGTGCTAATCTGGGGCACTCTAACCCAAGTACAGTGCGGCACGTTTAAGTCTTGCATGAAGGATTTGCTTTTTGCTGTTCTAAAATGTTGCTTTAAAGATATAAACTTGCCCCTTAAATCAATTAAGATCATGGTCTCACTGCCATCTGTGTTCTTGTAGGATTTCACAGAAGAGTAATGTGTGCTCATTCCACTGACAGGGTCTTCTTTGAAGTCAAGTCTGAGTACGTAAAAACTGTATGACATTTCCAATAAAATCAGGATTGCCTTTTTAGCTTGGTGATACAAATACTATTGTATAAGTACATTACTGTTTTTGTGGCATTTTAATTTTTTAAACAAAAGAGGAGATTTAGTGGTTTTTCTTTTTACACCTAAAATGCTTCTGCAGTGTTTCTTTTAATTCTTAATATTCTGTATTCTATAAAGGATAAATTTCAGTAACAAGCTAAATATAACTTTATGTACAAGAGTAAACAAAAGCTTTGGTCCTAGGACGTGGCTGAACAGAACATTTAGATTGGGCTTTGAGTCTAGATAAAAAAACTTCCAAGAACTTGCGTAATATATATACACTGGATATTTGGAATTTTCTAGTAATGGTTTAGGTCTTTTTTTTCCCCCCTCCAGCATTATTATTTTAATTTTCAGAGTACTCATATAAGAGTTCATTTGCCTTGAGTAATCGTTCTCCGCTCCAATGGTCACTTCAAGTTGAGTGGGTTTTAGTACTAATTTCTTTCTAAAGTTTGAGGATTCTTCCTGTGGATCTGTGCAGCTCCTGCTGTGCGAGGGTGAGCCTAGCCTTCTCCAAAGGAGCCTGCCGAACTAAAATGTGAGGGCTGATAGGCTTTGATTTATCATTCCAACTCAAACAGTGACTTTGCAACTCATAGTATTCAAAGACAAGTTTTTGAGGTGGTTTTTGAGTCTACAGAAGATTGTTCTCAGATTTCTGTGATATAAGTGTTTTTTTGTAGTGTGTAAATTTTTTTTTTTATGTAATGCAAAGGTTATTGATGACTGCTAGGATTAGTATTGGATATCAGGAGTTTACTACATGATTTCTTTGTGAGTGCATTTTTAAGTAACTATTGTGAGCTTTAAGGCATTATTGAAGCCTAGCTACTTCAGGGACCCTGAGATGATGGATTGTAGGGATTTTTGTCAATATCATACTCTGAAATGTTAACACACTGACAAATGTATACAGAGTTGGAATGTTACCAGGCTCTGTGAAATTCATATTCCATATCTTCTATGACATGAAAATAAAAATGTGTGCTCGTACATCAGTTATTGCATATGAAGTATTGATAGAATTTCAAAGGTGATGTGGCAACATGGCCATAATACATTTGCAATTTATACAAACCAGCAATCAAACTCGGAGATGAACAGAAAGTTAGAAAAGCAGAACCATGGACTTAAGTTCCCTAGTGCTGAGGCTGGGTAATTACTGCTAAAGAAAAACTTACTTTTACATAAATCTGTGGAATTTATTCTTGTTCATCATCTCTTTTTTTATTATGGTCAGAATGGGTTTCTTGATTTTCTAGTTTGAGCCAGCACTATAACAGCAGACGCAAAAAGTGGTGTATTAGTTAGAGGGGAATTACTTTTTCCTACTTTTCTGACCTGTTTGTTGAAATGCGATACCTTTTTCAAAAGTGTGATTTGATATGTTTTTAAAAGTTCTGAGCTCTAAAGCACTGTTTTTTTTTTTGTAATTCTTTCCATTCATTCCTCTCACTATAAATAATTTTGCCAGAAGTAATTTTTTTAATCTAAATTTTGATCTAAATTTTTTAGCTTCACCCTTCAGGCTTTATGTCTTCCTCTTTCCTTTTATATTGGATTAGAAATCCTCTATATTTGCTCAACTCTTTGAGAAGCAGTACTTGAAGTTCCAAATACAGAAACTTTTGGGGTTATTGGAAGGAATCTGTAGGTTACCTGTTACTTGTTAGCAGATCAAAGCCTTGCATGACTGAGAAGTGAAACCCTACTAGTGCAGATGAACTGGGTGATCTGTGGGATACATGAAAAATAAAGTTTGAAATCAGAGTTACTTACAAGTATGTAATAGTTGAAGTGAATATTGCAATGAGTGAGAAGCAGAGTTGAGTTCTTCTGTAACTTGCTGACAGATTTTGAGAGAAGCCTTTCTGTTTCTTTCCAGCATAAGTGAAGCTGGTACCACAGGAGTTTAAGGAGTTCAAATTAAAACGTAATTTTTGCCTGACTATTGAGAATTGGGGCTTTCCTGCATCCTGTGTGCTTGTGGTTTTTTGTTTGTTTTTTTTTTTTTTTTTTGCTTAAACACATTTTTTGCTTAAACACATATGGAAGAAAAGGAAGAATGGCATTTTTTTTCCCCATGGTATATCTCCTGATTTTTACAACCTTAATCACTTGGGGCATGTCTTGAACTTTTAACCTTCTTTCCCCAGCACTGATGCTGTGAATAATGGACTCTGCTGCTTGACACATAACTAGATTGCAGTTCAAAGTGGATGTCACAAACACTATTGCACCATCTGGAGCAAAAGCTTGACTATCATTTCGGGATAAGCCCATAAGATTGTATGAGTTTATAACTGACAGCATTTTTTACATTGCACTAATTTAGGTTTCTTTAATGAAAAATATCAGTTATTTAAAAAAAAACAAAACTTGCCTCCCATTGCCAGTATTTTTGCACAACCCCACAAAATTGTCAGATCTTGCATGAAAGTTATGTTACATTTATGACCATTTTGATGCTACTTTTTGCTGTAAACAAGAATTAAATAGTTCCCCTGAGGCTAGGGAAATGGTACATAAATTGTAGAGATAAAATTATCTATTTTCCTCTGTTTCTGTTGTTATCTTTATTAGTTTTCTTCAGTTCAAGACTCAATTAAAAATAAAAAGGAAATAGTCTCCTACATATTCTTAAAAAAATATGCACGTTTTTGAAGCTAGATATGACTGTAAACTGAAAAGCTTTTCAGAGCATGATTTCTGACAGATACATAATATTCACAGTTCCATATAAGATAGTCAGCCATATGTTTGAATAACATTCAGCTGATGCAATGAAGTATAATTATTCTGAAGGAAAATAATGTCTTGACTGGCTTTACTGCTTGGGAGTGTATTCATTCACAAAACACTGTTTTGATAAATTCTGTGCACTGAGAGAATTTTATTAAAAGCTAGTTGTGTGGCTTGTCTCAAAGCAGCATATTTTGAGTGAGCTTGAACACCTTTGACTTCCACTGAAAGTCAATGAGACTTGTAAATCCATAGCATTTCTTACAGAATGGCTTGAAATTAAAGAGATCTGTGAACGTGAAGTCTGGTGGGTTTACAGTGTTCTGGAAAAGATGTGACTACTGGAGAAATAGGTGTGGTGCATTTGCACAGAGGGGATTAGTTCAGATTTCAAATATCCCTATTTTCTAAAATTAAGCAGTGGCTGATACAGACATGGAGACAGCAACTGTTTCTAATACAAAATCTCAGTTTTCTTCTTTAAACATTGATAAACAGGTGTCAAGAATCAAATACATGTGGGCAAATGTAGAAGTATTCTGTTTCTGAATGTGACACCGAAAATGGTGCCTACTTGCTGTATATTGCGCTGATAGGAATGTACCTTTAACTGTGATGCAGGACTGCTGCTTTCTAGTCTCCATTTCTTACAAATAGTTACTAAAAGCAACATAAGGGGAGGAACGGACAGAAAGAAGTTTTTTAAAGAAAACCCTCTAGAACAGGAGGAAGATAGTGCATCTGCAATTGCATGTTTTGTGAAACGTACCTAAACCAATAGACGGTATCTAAAACTCATCAGGCTTCCACCAGAAAGCAATCAGTACACCTAAAGTGTCCAAACATCCACCACAAAAATCACCACTTTTCTCGGCAAAGAAAGAGGATATCTTTACTGTCAATTGCTAATGTCTAGTAATCAAGCCAAGAGTAGTACCAAATGTACACAATGGTATTTATCAGAGTTTAAAACCTTTACGTTTCTTGACTGTGCCAGATTATTAGTGCTCAGTTAGTGGCTCCATTCATGGGGAGGGAAGCAGCCCATCACACACAACCTAGAACATTCTGGCAGTGCAAGCTCTGTATAAGTAAATAACACAATGAATTTATTTTGAGAAATGCTTACTATTGCTCTATTTTAAAGTTAAATGGTATCCTAGCACTTACAAGCTTAAATCCCCAAAGGACTATTGGGTTATCTACTCTTGACCTCCTGTGTATACCAAGCACTGCATTGTTTTTGGCATGTGATATACCAGTTGAAATGTTTTTAGGCTTTAATTTGAGTTGAATTGCTGCCTGCTTGCAGCAAAATATCTTAATAAACAGCATAACTCTTAATTAGCAATTTTGTGTTTTAATTCTACCCATATTCTGTAAGCGTTGACTATAACAAGCAAGAAAAAGAGCACAGGAACATCTTAAATTCTCTGGCTACTTGTCAGAAGATAGTAGAGCTTTTCTTTTGTGTTTCCTACTTAAAAATGGTCATTTTTTAAGACTGCCATGAAGTGTTTGTGAAGCTACTGCACTGGTCTGCCCTGTAATGGGAGTTCATTCAAAGGCCATGTTGTTTCAGGACAAGCATCAGTAGCAATTACCACTTCCAGCTTTTCTCTAGAAGTGTGAGTTTGTGTCAAGGGCTCCAGAGTCAGCCTGCTAGCCTGAACTTCAGACACAAAGAGAGATCAGTTATTCTCAGTTTCCTGTGTCACAGTTCTTGATGTTGATGTTTTAGATAGAATTTCCACTCTATTTTTGACAAACAAGTTGTGGGGCTGTCTGTTTGAAAAAATTGACCCTATTGCTATTATCGAGTTTTCAAACTATACTTGTGAAAAGAGTAAGAGGGCATGGTATTTCACACGTCTGCTGAATCCTTTTACTGCTCTGCTATAAAATATTATATCATCCAGCAGAAGCTTTAAAGTAATTCTGAGCAAGTTATATAATGGACTTTAGAAATCACTGCTTAATTTAATTGGATACCTATACTGTAATTCATTCAGCTTATCAGGGAGCGAGCCCTACTGCATGTAGCTCTACATAAGAAAACGTAACCACTAAATTAGTTGTTCTAAAATAGTAGTAATTCAGTTTCTGAAATATTCAGTGTATAAACAAGTTGTGCATCTGGTTCTGTACTTCATGTAGTTAAACTAGTGTAACTCTGGTTCAATAATATCGCAAGATTGGAGCCTGGAAGTATCCAGGTGTCTTGTCGGTCACACTGATTTGGGTGCTTGTAATCCTGTGATACTATGTAAAACAGCCATCGTGTAGTTGCCTGTGTTGGAGTTCCTCAACGAACAAGACCTCAGCAACTCAGTGTATGCATAGCCTGCAGTGATCCAGCTCTCCATCCTTTTTTTTTGCAAAACTCTAAGAAGTTTCCAAAAGCTAGTTACTCTTTATGGAATTCATGGTAAAAAGATTTGATAGTTATGACTTTGTGATGGTGCATTACTGGTGACAGTGCATATTTAGTATAGAAAAAAATGTGATTTGGAAAAGGATAAAGGAAGAAGCTTTGTGCAGTTTTTCTGATTTTGCTTTGAGTAGATTTTTACAAGCGTGGACTTCTTGCTTATTTATACTGTCAGTCAAATAAACGGAGATCTTGATTTCATACAAAATCTCTAGAGCCTACCTACTTTAGTGATAAAAGGCACGATGCCTTTGGGTGCGCTCTTGAATTGTTCGTCAGTGTGTAACATCACGTGTGTGTTAGGAGTGACAGCATGTGTTTCAGATGACGAAATGAATTAAATACTGGCCCAAATTATTTCTGTTACTTTAATTGTACCTAGATTCAGCATGTGATTTTTACATGACCTTTTCTTGGCATAGCATTTTTCTGTCAGCTGTCACTTCATAGCTACAGAGCAGACCTACACAAAACGTGGTCTTGTTTGAATATTTGGCAAGTCACTGTTGCTAGCAAGTGACTAAATCAGAAGGGCATTAAACCCATGGCATTGTTCAATAACTCCACTCACTTCTTCAGGCCATTCCAGGCTTTCCCTTAGCAGCTTGTCTATGCAGACAGTATTTTAAGATTAAAAAGAAATTACATTAGTTTGGTTTCTAAGAAATGGAGTAGAAAGTGGGGAAAATGCAAAACAGGCAATTATATAATATTGTCTTCCAGCGCTGAAGTAAATGACATACAAATCCAAAGTAAATGAGGGAAATACTTCCTTATATGAATAGGTGTGTGTTTATGTTGTTGAGCTTCTTAAAAAGTCATGAAGATATAAAATATGCTGAAAGTGTTGCTTATAAAGCAAGATCATCCAGGAGAGCTGGCCACTGCAAACTTGCTATATATACACAGATACATCCATATATAGGAGCTGCTTCTTTTTTGCCTCCTTGTTCTTGAACTTCACTAAGAGCTTTCAATTGCTCTGACATTTTCAGCCAAGAAAGTAATAGTCGTTGCTGAGCAATATTCTACAGGCAATTATCTTATCTGATCGTTGGAGCAATCCCCACTAGAAAGGAACCAATACGATCAAGTTAAATCATTATGGAAAGGCAAGAGAAACAGAAGGAGGAACAAATAGAGGGAAAAGGGGCTCATCTCATTAACCGGTGCCTGTGCTGCAGGGTTCAGAACAGCAGACAATGAAGTTAGTCTGTGAGATAAAGCCGTGGAGTTGCCTCCTGTAGCTGTTGACAGGTCTGAATCCTCTCTTCCAGAGCCTATTGTGGCTGTAGTGCCAGGCACCTGCAGAAAATGTGCCAAAACTAGGCAGGGAGCACGAGCTTTTCAGTAAGCTTCAGTCCCCTCTCTCTCTCCCTTCACCCACCCCTCTAGTTCCCAGCAGGAGAGGAGAAGCCATGCTGAAGAACTAGACTGGAAAACAGTCATGGGAAAAGGGGTCAGATACGGACACTGTACTGTTACCAACTTTCTGAGCCTTATGTGGTTCAGCTTTTTGGGCAATTCCTAGAAAGCATTTATTCTTTAAGTTACTGACTTCTGAAACGATTACTGTCAGCAAATAAATTTTTTAAATATTTATCTCTTCCTATTTCTGATCTAGAAAGAAAGATACGGATTTTGCTTTTGTTAATTCACTGGTAAACAACGATTTGAATACTGCCAAAATTAGCTGCTCACTTGCTCTTACAGGTGCGTCAAAATATGAAGCCAAGCTTCCTACATGGGTTTCTAGACTTGGTATTGTGCTTAAACCACTCTATATTTAGAAGTCCATGTTGTTTTAATGTTTCTAGAGTGTCCTCAAAGGCTACACATACTTGTTTAAAAAGAGAATGAAAGCACTTGTTTGTGTATACACACACACACACAGAGTGTAAGAACTTAGATGACATAATCTATAGATCTCAAAGCATTTACAAAGGAGAGGGTTTTACCCATCCTGTGAACAGTCTTTGTGTGTGTGAGCATATATCATGTGTACAATGTACGTGTACAACATTGTTTTCTCTGCAAGTAAAAATCTTGGTTTTGTGTATGCATATTATACTAGTGCAGAAGGCCTGGTGTCCCAGTCAGATCTTTTTGTACTAGGCATAGCACAAACACGAGACAGAAGTTTCCTGAAAAGAAACTAAACGGGTTAACGATGGTTGCATCTGCATTGTGAGGTAGAGGTGTGTCCTGGTGTAGCCTTATTCTGGCTGTTTGAATACAAGCTTTGTTGCATTTCAGTCACAGAATGGGAGATTTGTGAGGCATCTGATGTAGTCTGAAGGTATGGTCTGCTGGTTTTCCCTGTCAGGTGATGCATAGCAGTGCAGTGCTTCTCCCTTTGCATTCAGGTCAGGGTTGAAGAGGAAGGTTGGTTTATTTAACAAACTGAACAAACAGGGATAAGGTGCATAGTCAAGTTCTTTTTTTTCACTGATAATGGCATTTATGTGGCTTGGAAGCAGTCAGGGACCAGAACCTCTGGGTATGTCAGTGTGTGAGAAAATGACAATACTATTATTTCTGTTTCTAATATGTGGATCTAAGAAAGAGAATAACCTTCCATTGGCTACAGAGCAAATCTGATGAGCTGGGTTTTGAACCAGCATCTTCAGCACCTTCATCCCAAGTACCTTATGTGGAAGATCTATTTTAGTCTCTTATTGCTTTTGTACTTTATTTTAGAAGGCGTAAGTGATAGTCCCTGCAGCTACAATGTAATGGAATGATTTCCTAACAAGTGAAAAAATAATTTCTTTGGTGGAACATAGGTGTTGCTGGTAACATATGGCTGTTATAGATTGAGGGAATGGATTCCAAAACCTAAGGTATTATAGGTATTATAGTCTTTATCTGGCCTAAGGAAACAGCCCCAGTGCTGAATTTTGTGGCTTCCGTTGGAGAAAGAAGGAGCTAACGAGTTCAAAGGAAATAAAAGGAGCATGGACTGGGGCACATTCACAGGAAGTAGACATAAAATATCTGAGGACTGGACACTCTTCCGAGTCCTGTCCCTTTCTTTATTAAAAAGTGTATTTGTAATTATTTCATTTTCTTGTATCTCTTCTCTCCAAAAAAATGTGTCAGGAGTTTGGTCAAGTACTGATGTTTTATGGAAACTCTTCAGTTAAAGAACTTGAAGAACAAATTGAGTACTAATAAACTGTCTCAAGGCTGCATACTCTTTTGTATAAATAAATAACTTTTTACACATAAATTGCTGCTGGTAGAGACTTAATTAAGGTATGTTGTTAATATGTCTGAGTGGTATTTTTTTATAATCTTCCATTGAAGGTAATGTGCAATGATTAAAGAAATGATAAGGAAAGAGGACAGCAGTATATTCTTAGACATTCATTCTTTCATGCTGCTGTAGCATTTGATAGCTCTGGCGAAGTGTTACAGGCTTACTGGATTAGGTACCTGTTCTTGGATGAAACAGAAAAGAACAAAAATACAATGAATCCACTTAGAACAATCAATCAGATGAATATGTGATTGTGTATCTTTCTGTTCCAGTGTGGGTTATGCATACTTTTCCCTTTCAGATGTCCCCTTAGGCATGTTGCAGGTGAGACTGCATTTAGTTGTTTGTTCACTCGCCAACACGCTCCCCAAAAGGCAAGAGTTTGTGTCTGATTGTTTAAGACCTTGCTTCTGCTTTGAACATGTCTAGTTCCCTTGGAAAAACATTCTCCACATCCCCATCCCCCTTTAGAGAAAACAAGTGAACTATTCATGCAAAAAAGTGTGTGTGTGGTTGGGAGAGTGGGGGGGCGTGCAATGCCACCGACAAACCCTATTGAAATGCATTGGCTGTTCATTTACATTCACACTTTTTTTAATAAAAATGTTAACTAATGATGTTAAATGCTTTGCCAAAGGTCCTGGTGGGTCAGTTGCCGAAGTGCCATTTCTGCCTAATTAGGGCTCTTGTGGCAGCCCAGGGGCCTCCTGATGCAGTGGGTGACAAGCCGGGAGCTGACAGCTTCAATCGGCTCCAACAGGAAGGTTGGGCTGGTCATGTTTTCTAACTCAGCCAGGTGTTAGCTGAATGTAAGGGGGGTCTTGGCCAGACCTGAGCATTCGTTTGATCTTCCTTTCTTTCACTTGCTCTATTTTGAGCTCTTCCCTTTGCCTGTCCCGTCTTGTGTCAAGGTCAAGAATGAGCTTGACTAAATCAGCAATTTCATTTATCTCTGGGAGATCATTAGCAGTCCTTCTCCCTTCCCGCCCCCCCCCCCACCAAATAAACCTTAGGCACTGGTGCAGAAACAGCACTGGTTCCAGAAACCAGACACTGGGCAGTCCAGATATGAAAAGGAGAAGGAATAAATGCAGATTCTTCCATTAATAAAATCTTTTCTACTTCTCTGTTGCAAACCTGTCCCTTATTATTAAGGTATATTAAACATATCCATCAAAACGTCCTGACTAGCCCTCAAAGCCACATAATGCTTCCACAGTCACGAAAAAAAGCAGAGAACATGTTTAAAATTTTATTTCATGGCTACTGTAGTAAAAAAATTTCCTGAAAAGCAACAAGAAAAATAGAATAAAGTTTTGCTTTGACCTCGCCTGTTTCGTAGTAGCACACTGACAGTGTTCATACGTGGCTACATGCTTTTGATAGTTGGCCAGCTTTAGGTGTCTTGACAAGATTTCAAAATGCTTCACCAAGAAATGGCACAAAGCATTAGACTGATCAAGACTGCAATAATTTACTAGTTTTCTTTAAGATGGATCTAATTTTCAGAAGATGTCCTCGTTTTCAGATCTTAGAACTACATTTCAGACTTCTCAGTTTAAGCTGGTGAATTTAGCTGTTCCCTATTTACATAAAAGTCACCACATGCAGGAATTGCTTTGGCCTCTGTGGAATGAAACCACTGCTGAAGTACAGGTAGCAGTTGGATAATAACAGACTGCTGGTTAATAATGCTCAGTAATATTAAGGACAGGAAACAATAAAGGAAATTATAACACTTGATAGTTGTAGTCATAATGATAGGGAGTGGTTTGGTTTTTTTTAACCAGGAAGGCTATAATAGGAAGCAGTTGCATCCTTACTAATGATGTTAAACACTTTTTTGTTTTTCTCCTTATCTCTGATCCAGAAGACCACTCAAAAGAAATTTGGCTCTAGAGAAAACAGATACTCTTCTGTTGTATTCAGCAAAATTTTAGCTATGAAACAGTAGAAAATTAGAACTGACAGCTGAGAAGCAGTTATACTTTATTAGAGCAAGAACAGCTGAAGTGTAATTTCATTCCAATATTTAAAAAAAAATAATCTTCAGTGAGGACAACTATTATAGCAGCAAGACATTTTGAATAGGGAGACCTAAAAGTATTGTTACATAGTTTATGAAGACAATATTCCTATCTTTCAAAACAGATTAATACTGAAATAGGAAGGTAATGCATTTCCTTCAGGAGAAAATTTAATTAGCAAATATAAAGAATCATGTTAGTCAATATCTTGTCTAATCTACTTTCTGGCTTTCTAGTGTGTATCCAATTTTCATCACATTGTCATAAAAAGAACTTGGTGTGCAAGACAGTTGCTGGCTAGGTGGCAAGCCTACAGGGTGATTTGCAGAGGGGATGCTTTTCCTTTTGAGATGATCTTTTTGAAAAAGTAGTTTTCCTTGTTTTATGAATGTAGAGCTATTTTGTTGATACTTGGAGTCAAAGAGCATGAAGCAGAATGCTTGCTGTATTGCTAATGTTCTGCAGTCTAAAAGAATTTTAGCCTTCTTTAGTCATGTTGACTGTTTCTGCAAAGTTGGTGACAATGACAGTACCCAAACTGTTTGCCGGATAGTTTGAATGCGAGCATTATGATTATGCAAAAGTGCACTGGTAATACCAAAAATACTAATTACCAATTTGATAATATCAAACCATACTTTTCTGCATTCTGTCCTCTGTCTTCATATGTAGTTTGACTTGGTGTCTACTGTCATAAAATATGCAGGTCCTCAGCACGTTTCAGAAGTGCATGTATATCTGAAAGTGTAGGGAATTGGTTTGTGTTGCACGCTGGAAAAATGTATTTGCTGTTCATGTGATATAACATACAAATCAGTTATTGAAAAAATATATACATCAAATACAAGTTTTTAACATCTTAAAGTGCAGTTCCTGATAAGCTGAAGCAGTGATGAGAAGTTATTCAAATGATGAAAATAGTGATAAAATGCAGAACACTATGAAGGTAATGCTGATTTTTTTAAAAAACAGCTACAGAAATCTGTCTTTGTCTCTGTATTTTATTGTATCCACATATTGCAGCACATCAAATAGCCTAAAATGTGTAATTCATGAATTTTAAGATGGGTATGTGGGGAGGACAAGGCTGGTCTGCAAGCACGTTTCCTCTGCTCTGTACTGTTCTAGGAATATGCCAAGAAATTCATGCTGCTGTAGCCTACTCCAGCCTGTGTAGGGTTATATTAACCTGCAGGGTACATCAATCCAAGCATCCTGCCTTGTAGTTTATCTTCATAAAGTAGACAAAGTGAATTGAACCAGGAGCAGACAGTCAGGTTTTGCTCTGAATTTCCTCTCCATTTATAAGACGCAGAAATGTTTCTTCACCAGTTTACTCCTTAAGCATAAAATGCATGCCCAAGCTGAATATTCCCGTTGCAAAAGTTTAGTTGCTTCCTTTCTTTGTGACTAGCTAGTACATGTGTGTGTTGTTTGGAGAAGTTCTTTAATTATTTCTTATTGATTGTTGTGATTTGTCCTTTTTTTGTTTGTTTGTTTACAAAGGAAGAATAAATCCCTTTATTGAAGTGTTTTGCATGTGATTCTGCAAGAAAGTTGTGGTTGAGTTACTCAGTCTGACCAACAACAGGAAGAAAAGCCATGCACAAACAGGAAGAATTCTGTTCTTCTGCAGAAATCCTCAACTGCTCAGAGCAATTGCTCTTGCTTCCACAAAGTAGATCTCAATGTCACTCAGAACTGGTACTTATTTTAGACTATAGCTGTCCGTTAGGAGTAGTCATGACCTTGGAGATACAGTGTGTGTTGGCAGTCCTTCCTGCTCTCACTGACTTGCACATTAGGGGAAGGTAGTGCCAGTCACCTTCTTAACAGAGTCTTTTTAACTCTTTTGCAGTTTAGGGCAGGAACAAACTGTGAGGCCTGATCAGTGACCCATGAATCTAGTGAAGATTCACCCACTGACCTGCAGTTAGCAGTGATTCAAGGCTTTAATGATTCTGTATTTTTCCACTCTTTTCATGTTTTCAATCTTTTATTTCTATCTTCATATCAAATCAGTAGAATTCATCTGTTAAAGCTAAATACAGTGACATGAGGTCTGAAAAGGTCGGGAGCGGAACAGATTTATTTCCTCCAGATGGAAGCTTTAAAACAACAGGGAATAATTACATATAAATGCAAGAATGCTCAGGTAACAGATCGGATTTTATCTGCCTGATCCTTGCATGATGCGAATAGATCGACCTGTCCCTGAACTCTCTTGGCAGCTTCGCGGAATGACTTAAATGAGATCAGCTAAAACGATTATACTAGATGGGTTTTAATGACTAGTTAAACCAATTTATCAGCTTGTTTCTCATTGGTACTTTCATTCCACCACGATACACAGGCTGGCTTTGCAGGCTGGCTGCATCTTGTTGACAAAACCGTTTAAAATTTTGGACCTACAGCTTTAGAGTTTAATTGATAAGTTGCTTCACAAAATACCTGCGCATGTGACGTGCATGTTGTGATACATCAGCAGTAGGCAGTCATTGAGTTAAGCTGCTGGAATTCTTCTTGACTTCTTAAGAATGATTTTTTGGCAAATTTAGGTTAAAATGTTAGAACACTGACACTGAAACAGGCTGAAGCCTTCCAAGCTCGCAGAAACATCTATTGTAGTAAGGCCGGAGTTAAATAGGGAAAATCTGTACTAAATCGATCTAAAATATTCCCACCCTGGTCTTGAGTATCTGGAAAGATGAGAATGAAAAACCCAGAATGCTTTATTGTCTTTATCTAAACTTTAGGGGGTCTGTTGAGGAAAGAGGATATTCCAGCTGAACATAACAGAGCAAATTCCAGAATGATTAGAGATTGTGATGTCTAATTAATTAGCTTTTGTGGTAGTTAATTAAGTGGTGAAGAGTAGTATATGAGGCAATAAAGTCTGCTTCTAGCATTTAGCAGAGCCAAAGGTTATTTTTAGGGTACTGATAGTGATGTAAATCTATTATACTGCAAAACTTTCATAGAAACATGTTCATTAATACGGTTTAAGATCTGTAACATTTTTAAACATGAGAATAGCAGTTAAGCCCATGGAAAAATCTTGTAGTGAATACTTGGGCAAAATTATTACCTACAGACTCATGTTCTGAATTGCTCTCACAGATCTGTGTCTGTAGGGTTTAAAATTCTAAAATGAGCAGGACTTAGCCCAAAGGCAGAAAAGCTTTTGCCTGATAAGGAGCAAAGATGGGAATTTTCTGTTGGTTTTAGTAGCTTTCATGTTATGTGTGAAAATAATAACAAAAAAAGGTGAACAGGTTTATCTCTAGGATTGCTTCTTACATTTCTGAATCTAAAATTCTAGGAATTTTATTGAGTCCCTAATGTTAAAAGTTGCAAAGGCAAGAAGACTTGTGAATGTAAACCGACATGGTATCTCCAGGACTTTCATAAGATTGCTTGGGATATCGCTGTAAAATCCTTGATGTAAATTTTAAGTAAATTTTCAGTAAGCTGAAAACACTGAATATTACTGATAGCAATTTAGATGTCACTGTTGACTGTTCACTGTTGATTAGCTGTCTTTCAGATTCTTGTGGGATCATAGCATGAAGACTGCATAACTTCCTGCGAGGGCCATCTTATTGGACAGCGGGATTGGGTACCGGTGAACAGTCTTGTCATCTATGTTCAGTCTCCTTATGAATGAAGGGAAAGAGGGAGATTCTGACTTAGGTGTGCTTTATCCCTAATCTTTCTGAGGAGAGCCAGGTCAGACACGTAAGGCCCCCTCCTCTCTCCAGAAGGGTCTCCTGCATGTAGAACAACAGACTGCTCCAGTGTTTAGTGCCTTCATGTTTGAGCCTGTATGAAGTGTGCAGCCATCATATTGCTAGGACCCAGTCGGGAGTGGGCTGAGTACACACGCTTTTCTAGCCCACATAAGATGCTATAATGCTGGCTTGCTTAATAGGTTTGCACATCAGATGGCACGCTTGGGTCCTGCAGGGACAGGAGGCAGAGGTCTACAGGGAGAAAAAACAGGAAGAAATAAAGTCAGTGGAAAGAGCAGATCAGGTGTCCGTCACCCTACAATGACTTGTATGGAATGGGTAAGTGCTAATAGTTGATACCAATCCTGTACCTTTTGCATACAAACACTTTCACAAGTATGTGTGGTTTTTCCATTTCTCTGTCCAATAGAGAAACCACACAATGTTCCCTTTTCACTTATCTGTCTTTTTATTGAGATCTTCTGCAGCTTGTGGTAATACATTTCTTTTTTTTTTTTTTTTCTGTTATTCACAGTTAAAGACTTGTACTGTATCTCCAAACCTTTCTGATAGATTCCATAGAGAAGAAAATGATTCAGGGGAAAAATCTTTGAATGCATTTTTTGAAAAATATTAGGACTAAAGCTACCTTAAAACTCCCTGCAGGTTTAATGAGAGTGCCTGTTAAATTTTCTGGGTATAGAAGAATAATTTGCTAAACAAAATCCCTGCAATCGTACCTTGGTTGCCGATCTTTTTTTTTCTTTTAAACTTCAGAATAAATGAAAAATTGATCTGTATGGTCACTGAAACATTAAATTGTCTTATCTGTCACTTGTTCAACATTGGCTTCTTAAAAGAGAAAACAACAATCACAATCAGCAGTTTCTCAGTGCCTAGAAGCAAATAGAAGCTATAAATGGACAGATGAATTATGTGCTTCCAGTGGTTTTCAAGGGAAGCATTTACTGAGGGAGAAAATTGTTTTAATCTTATAACAACTAAGGAGTGTAGAGTTTGTAAAAACGTGGAACACCTACACATAAACTTAATTTTTGTTGCATAGGAACATATACAAAGTAGCTTTCAACAAAAATGGCTGGGGAAACAAGCTCTTTCATTGTTTAGTATGCTATTTTATATCTTTAACAAATCTCTGTGAAGCACTCAGGGAAACCTAAACACAGTGGGTTAGTTGAGTGTTCAGGCTCTACAGTATTAAAAAAAAATAGGAATGAATCTTCTTTTAAAATAGAAATGAGCATAAATTTGGTTCATGTGGTGTGTATCTTTTCTTTCCTTGTTTTGAAAGAGTGGAGGAAAATAATAGGAGGAAGCTAGAATCAAACCCAAACAAAGAGCAGCCTCCACATTCTTGTTTTTCATTTCCCTGTCCTGTGTCTATTTCTAGATTTTGCTAAGGATCCACTGAAGCAAAATACAGAGTTGCAAACCTGCAATAGGAGGCATGGATATCCTCTTTCTTTGATTAATTAATCCTGGCCATTGGAGCACCTTCTCCCTCCTTTTTTTCTCTTGTCCAGCTGTTTTACATTCAATAGCAGAATAAAACCAATTACATTTTGGGGACGGAAAAAATCAGAAAGCTTTCAAGAATGATACTTTTCATTTTCGCTTGGAGAAACTAAGTAAATAAGGTTCTGTACATCCAAAATAACATAGAATCATAGAATGGTTTGGATTGGAAGAGACCTTAAAGATCATCTAGTTCCAACCACCCTGCCACAGGCAGGAACACCTACCACTAGACCGGGTTGCTCAAAGTCCCATGTTGTGTTGATAACATAGATTATAATTTAATAAAGACAGAAATGTAATATCTGAGTCCTTTATTATGATGGGAATGTAATAAGAATCATAATCGGATCCTTAAAATTAAGCTGTTTTTTTGACTGCAAATCCAGAAGCCAGGAAAGGTTTAATAGAGTTACCTCATTGTGATGTACTGCATACAAATGAGATTCTCTTATGGCTGCCTTCTGTGCTGGTAGGGGAGAAATGCTTAACCTACTAGAAAAACTGGGGGGAGAGGGGAGAAAGAAGAGGGAAGATTGTTGAGGACTGGGAAGTGAGGATGTTCCTTTGTTTTTAGTTCCGATGTGTGCAGAGCAGGGGACACACAGCCAACATGATACATAAAACATTGATTTCTGCACAAGATGGCTTATCTGCCAAACATTTCCAATAGCATTTTGCCTTCTAAGTGGAAGCATGTGGATGCATTACTCAAAGATGGACTGGAAATGTAGATCCTATTCCTTCTTCCACTGATGTTGAAGTAGATGTGTAAGATCAGCTATTGGTAGAGCTGTGAGCGAATCTAAGAAAGGAGAAGGAAACTGGTGGGAATGTTTGTAGAAGGGGAGTTTTGTTCTGGAGATCTCGTTAAGATTTTTTAAGCCCTTCTTGCATGCAGGGTACAGCTTTACATTCAGCCAAAATGCCAAGCTACTTCCCACCTGTTTTGTTTTGGGGAAGCCACATTGTGGGAGGTAGGTGCAGCCTAGCACTCCGAGACTACAATCACTCTGAAGACCAAGTTCAGTTCTTGTCACTGGTGGCAGCACGTGAACATATTTGCATTGTTCCAAAGGCAGTGAGTGGAATATTATGGGTGAAATGTGGCAAATAAAATCAAGGGGTTATGGGAACAGGAAAGCTGAAGTTCTTGAGTGGAGACTGATAACTATGGATTCAGACCTCGTGTGGAATTTTGACAGCTGTTTTTACTCATGAATGTCTGGGTTCATTTGACCATAGGAGAAAAGACAGGGTGAACAATATCTGCAGGGGATAATTTTTATTTCACTTCGATCAGAAATAGCAGTCAACAATGGTAGCTGAAAATACTGTACCTAGAGAGGAAAATACTTAGAGACAGCAGATACATGTTACGTTCTGCAGAACGGTATTGCTGATAGACTGCTATAGAAGGTTAAGCATGGGGTTAATTCATGACTTCTCTGAATACTCATACAGTTTTCTCACACACTGGGGGGGAAGGGGGCGGTTATTGATACACCTACTTGTCTTTGAAACATACTTTGAATTCTTGAAGTATTTGACTCTTTTCATTTTCAAATTTTTTCTACAACACATTGCCACTGCTTACTACCTTTTATGATGGACAGCAAAACTTGCACATTCCATTTCAAAGGTTTTAGTGTGAATCAGTACTTTTAAGAATGTCTGCTTGGGATTTATCCACTGTTACATAAAAAATAACATTATTATTTTAACTGTATTTGATTACTTGTGATAGAGTGGACCTTATATTATTTCTAATGCTTTTTGTGTTTGCACCTCTAGATGTAATGAAATTTAAAAAATGCACAAAGAAGATTTTCCAGCCTAGCAGATGTTTCAGGTTCAGTACATAAAGAATAAATGCAATTGCACATTAGTAATAGAGAGCCAAGCAATGTAATAGGAATGACTGATCTCTAAGATCAGAAGTCCCCCTTACATATAAGGATTGTGGGTTTTATGTGTAGTGAAAGATTAAATGCCTTAAAGAACAGATGTCTGTGTTCCAACAAATAAGATATTTGTCATGGTTTTACTCCAGCTGGCAACTAAGCACCACGCAGCCTCTCGCTCACCTCCCAATGCAGTGGGATGGGGGAGGGAGCTGGAAAAAAGTAAAACCCATGGCCTGAAGTAAAGGCGGTTTAAAAAGACAGCAAAGGAGGAGAAAATAGTAATAAAAGAATATACAGAACAAGTGATGCACATTGCAGATGCTCACCACCCGCTGACCTATGCCCAGCCTGTCCCTGAGCAGCGATCACCACCCCCTGGCCAACTCCCCCATTTTTATACTGAGTGCGACATCATATGGTGTGGAATATCCCTTTGGTCAGTTTGGGTCAGCTGTCCTGGCTGTGTCCCCTCCCAGCTTCCCGTGCACACCCTTGCTGGCAGAGCAAGGGAGGTTGAAAAGTCCTTGTCTTAGTATAAGCACTACTTAGCATCAGCTAAAACATCAGCATGTTATCAATGTTATACTAAATCAAAAACACAGCACTATACCGGCTACTAGGAAGAAAATTAACTCTACCCCAGCCAAAAACAGGGCAATACTCTAAGCTAACTGTGGTTGTCAATGGAGATTCTACCAAAGGGAGTTCTTCTGTCAAATAAACCATAAGATCCTAATTACTGTAAAGGCATAGCATATCTAATTTTTTCCTCAGCCTTATTTTACTGGATTTTTTTGGGCTATATTTGTGACGAAAATTGTTAAAATGTACAAATTTATTACGCCTCTGTTTATGCAGTGCTATTCCTGGTTTTATGGGAATCCCACAGAGGATCACGTGCATTGATGGAAGCCTGCTGCATCCATCAGTGTGGAATAAATGGTACACGAAACCATATGGAGGCTCTCTGCGTAGAGGTATTTCTCAGTTCTTGGTCTTGACATAGTTCTAAAGGTGATGAAAAATTAGGCCGAAGAAAGAAATGTTAGGAATAACCAAAATTGTTGTTAACATGCCTGTCAACGAAATACAGTGGGAAGGTTGACGATGAGGAAGGGAACTGAACATGTGGAAGAATCTAGAAAATCAGAGTTTGTAAATAACTGCAGCCTTGAGGCTTTTAATATGTCAGTCACTGGCCTTCTCTACTGAGAGCAGCTAAAATGTTTACAGTGCTTTTTTTGGGTGGATGACATTTAAAACCTGAGCAATGAAATACTCGCCTTTTTCATTTTAAGTAACTGCATACAAACATGTATTTATGAAACGTCATTTTTGATTGCCATAAAGAGAGACTCATAAGTAGGCATAAATCAATTCACAAGCGTTACCTTCACCATAAGTACTTCCTTATTACCTTTATATTCTGTAAATCAAAGAGAAAAGAAAAAGATCAGAATTCATGTTGTTGTTTCTGTGTCTTCAAGAGCTGACCAATAATGGCATAAGGGAAAAGGCAGGGTCAACAAAAGGTTTCTTGAAGAAATATCAGCCAGATTGCCAAGTTCTCATCGTATCTCTTTCTCTTGCAGAAATTTCATGAGAAAGCTAAGCCTATCAATACAGACCTCTTAAGTCTCTGGTCTTCGGACATGTGAGATTCCATGTGCTGGGGCACACATTTCTGTGCAAGGTTAAGCGATAAGCATATGTCCAGCCATTAAAGAGCTGAATCCTGCAGCACACAGCCTTAAGAGGGGAGCACGCCTTCTAGCAGGGCTCCTGTCAGCACTGGGTCTTGCTAAACAGCACATTCCCCAGCTGCAGCGCCAGTACCGTGACCTTTCTTTTGCTCCTTGACCCAGACATCAGATGCAGCTGGTCAGATAATCACGGATCAGACTGACCACCTGCGTCCGATGTGCGGGATCCAAAAGTGGGAGAGAAGCCGTGGTGCTGCCCTATGAAAATGTGCAATGCCGGCGGTGACAGAGTGTGATACAAAAGAATGAGTCGGTGCATGAGACTTGACAGGTCTGCTTTATCACACAGCTGGGGATTCACCAGATCCCACAGCACAGGGAGTGGGAAGGGAAGTGCTCTGTATGCTGCCAATTCCCCCTCTTTGCAGAACAATCCTCAGAAATCTGTTTCTGCGTGCATAACTTACCAGCCTACCTAATGAGATTTGCACTGCAAACACCACAGCTAAATTTGTCTTACAGATACTGTGGAAAGCACTTTAGCCTAAGAAAACGTGATTTTTAGCGTCTTCCCCATTTATTTCATAGAGAGCTCTTGTTAAGCGTTCAGGTTTTGAGTCAATGTTATCAAAGCTACATGTTTTGACAGGTTCTCTCCTGTGTGTGTGTATATGGAAAGGTTCTTCATGTACCTCCTAAGTTGAGAGATATAATTTGAACAGAGAAAATTATGGTTCATAAAGTGCTCTTGTTAGGTGACATGACTATGCTTAGTCCACTGCAGGACAGCCTACACAGGGAAATGCATATTTCCATACAAATTACAGTATACTGCAGCCAAGAGATCAATTAGAATGTCTGCGACCAAGAACTCTCAAGTGTCTCCATTCAGTCTGCCATTCAAACCAGACGAGAAATGCGTTCAATTGGTGTAAAGAATTTGAACTCTTTCAGGGAATGTGCAGAGACTGCTGGAAAGTGGCATTCCCCGCAGGGTGGGACTTGCAGATTCTGTGAGATCCAGCAGGGAATTTTAAGGGTTCTGTAACCTAACATTTTGTCTCCTGTTGAGAGAAAAATTGCAGAACCTGCTGAATATTGTGGAAAGAATGAGGATTTTTCATTGGTCAAATATAACCGACTATGCCGGCGCTATCATGTGTTACATCAGTCAACGTGGTCGTCTTAACTCGATGCTGTATTTCATCTGAAAGGAACTCCAAGCAGTGTGCAAGCCATGCTGCAGATACAGCACCAGCAGCTCTGGCTGTTGAAATGCAGGTCTTCTGGAGTGACACCTCACGGGAACGAAACGTCACACCTGTTTAACCGTGCACAGCAGGAAATTCAGGTTTAAAAAAACCTTGAAAGCGTACAAGTGTGTATTTTCAGGGCAGCAGAGTATGATATTGTCTACTCATTTGATAACTGCCTTGAGATACTAATTTGATCAGAAGTTGTCAAAACCTGTGTTTCGCAATTCAAAATGCCTACCTTTCATCAGGATGATCTAAGATCCCGCCCTTTGACTGCAGCCGTAAAGTTCAATTCTTACTCCAGTCAGGAAAAAAGCTCCTGTTGGTTTCAGTAATGCAGCAGCAGAATGCAGCAGAAGACGTGAAAGCTGTCCCAGCTTTCACTCAATAAAAATCCTCACCAAATGAAGTCATTGAAATATAATGGAATTTAAATGTTAAAAATACCTCTAACGGTTATTTTCGTGTCATATAGTTATATGGCAGTTGATGACATTATAGTTTATACTTAAAATAGTGCGACATTCATATACATTATAACTCTTACAGTTTATCGTTATTTTCGTCACTGAGTGATTTGAAATATTTGTGCTCCATTTTAAGCAGACGTTCTTCTCCCAGCAGTCAGTGAAGCGTTTTTTTCATGGCTAGCTTTTCCCCTTTAAAAATACTCTTTGGCTGCAGGGAAGATGTTAAACTTAATGGAACAATTTCTTGCTATAGAAGTCCTGATTAAGAGAGAACTGTTACTCGGAGGAAGAATTTCTTTCATTCATGATTTATTAAGGCTTTCCGCAGGCGCAGGATTGGTGAAGTCTCGTGAATTGTTGAGAAGGGGCAGAGTTTGCAGGCGCTTCCTTTGGGAACTCAGAGGTCCAAATTCCCTGAGCAGCTCTTGGTGTCGGTTGCTGTCACGAAAGATTCGTGGTATTTCAGGATGCCTCTTCTTGCTCATTTTGGTATCTGTTTACGAAAGAGCTGTTTTTTAATGATGGCTGGGTGTCCGATTTTGAACCATCTTTTTCCTAAGGGATATGGGAGCTGTTTTCTGGCAGGAACTGGCTCAGGTCCGATATTAAATATGGGTTTGCAGTGAGTTCGGCCTAAAACTCTTGGATGTGATTGGTGTTCAGCAGCTCAGAGCAGTGACTGGGCTCAAAACTCGCACCTTTCCCTCCAGCCCTTTCATGCTGCGAAAAGCTCCCAAACTCTTTGAAGAGCTGGGGGACGATTCTCTTGGGAGAGATCGGGGGGAGAGGGGGTGAAAGGCTGCCGAGTGAGCCGGGGGGCTGCGGGGCCGGCCGCGGGGAGCTTCCCGGGAGCGCCAGGGCCCGGCGGGCAGCCGCCTCCCCGCGTTAGGTGTACAGACACCCACCCAGGAGGAGGTGGAAGCCGGGAGCCTTCGCTGACAGCACTCGGCGGTCTCTGCTGCACTGCCCGAGGCCGCGGCGCGCCCTCCGCTGGCTCGCTGTGCCCGGCTGCGGGGGGGCGAGGGGCTCCGAGACTGCTTCATGCGTTGTGGGTTGTGGAAAGGGAGGTGACGCGGTGTGTGGCAGGACGAACCCAGCAACCTGTGGGGTAGTCCAGCGTGTCTGTCCTCGGAGCCTGACAGCGAAGGGCTGAGCTGTGTAAAAGAGGAATCTGAATATATATAAAGGTCATGTGAATTTATATGTTTCTGTATATATATACGTATATATATATATAAAAATATTTATGCATATAAATAAGTTTTACATGTTTATATATATACACATATGTATACATATGCCGGAAGGAAAGCAGATTTGATTTTTGATTGACATTAGATCAGAAGAATATTTATTACAACGTTCCAGGACACAGCATAACTGCACTAATAGTGACTGGGTCAGGAAGACCTGTTTCCGTGGACGTGCAATAACAAATACCGGGTATGAGCGTTGAATGCCAGCTTCTTCAAACAAGTTGCTGATTTGAAAGTAGCAACAGCTTCCCTTCAATATCCTGCTGCAATCCGTGTGAATAAAGACAGCCTTTTAAAGCAAGCTGTTGCTTATTCACTGTGCTTGTTCACAGCTGGGAGGCTGTGCCTGTGACAGCCGACCGTCTCAAACTCAAATTCTTAAGAAGTACCCTCCTAGATAAAGCGCTGCCTACAACTCTTGACTTTCCTGGCCGGCATTGACTTCCTAGTGCTATGAAGCCAGATGGAATTTTTTAAAAAGCAGAATTAACTATTAGAAATAAGATTCCAGGGAAGAAAAAGAAATAGCTTCTTCTGCCAACTGCTTATCATTGGCTTAGCCAAGACTTGGCATGAGTGTTTCAAAGAGAGGAAACGACTGGCCCCCTCTGAATGTTAGGCTCACGGTATTCATAATGCTCTTTTTTTTTTTTTTTTTTTGTTGTGGGGTAGAGAAGATGAGGCATGGTCTTAATGCTCTGTATGTTGAAAGATCAATCAGTAGGTGCACAGAGAAGTGTTTGCTTTGGACCTCTTTCCCCTAAATTAAGATTCTGAAGACCTTACCTTTTCTAGTGCAGCTCTGTCCAAATCAACAGAAGTTCATGAGGGGCTTTCAGTGGGTAGGCCCATTAGGATCCATAGCTGAATACTTAGGATTGAGACAGCAAGGTGCTGTTAGAAGATAAAGGATTGAGGGAACAACTAGGAAGCCATTTGCTCTTTCTCAAGTCAAAGAAGCAACTGGACATGAGATCAATAAAGTTATGTGCATAAACACACATATATATAATATTATAGTTATGCCAAGAGCTCACCTCTTTTTAATCAATTAAAGGAAATGGAAGGTTGGCAGTGGTCTGCATTAGAAACAATCCACTATTAAAGTAAAGCGATCAAAATATAGTTCATTTTGAATAGTGTTATTGAACATTTTTGAACTCTTGTAATTTAAAGGAGGAACCGCATTATTTATTTCCTTTTTTTTTGCCATTTTCAGTAAATACCCTGAAAGCATAAAGTTGATGCATTATAAGCATGCTAGAAATCAAAGCTATGAAAGGTCTGTGAGGACATCCTAGGAGTATTACATCAGTGTGTTAATAAATACTGTCGTTGATTTACCGAGCCACACGATGGCAGTGCATCGTTGGGCAAAGACGAGGAGTCTGCTAAAGTAGTCTGAAAACCAACACGCAGATTATACTTTTACCTAGTGTTACAGAAACTTTTGTCTTTTAGGGTCATTGGATCCTAATTTTAGCACAAGAAGGATTTTCCCAAGGATCTGGTTAAATATATCCGCAAAGAATCTCTTTGAAAAACAACACAAGCTTCTTTCCTATAAACCCCAGAGCATGAGAGTAACTTGAAGAGGTTACAGCTTCTTCTCGATTCCAGACTCCGTGACCTTGTGAACAGTAGATCATCTTTGGATGCCAAATATAATTCCGTGTTTCCACTCCTGCTCAAGCCAATATTAAAACCATTGTTGTAGTTAGTGAGAATTGGATTAGCCTTATAATTAGGGACAGCAAAGAAAGTTTACAATTCTAATGTGTTTTTTAAGAGGCACCACAGAATGGCCTTTGAAAGGTCACTTGGAAAAGTCTAGGTCAACTCTTTCAAAAGTTGGGCACTCTGGTTTCATCTGTGGCCAGTGCCTCTCTTGAGGTGGAGAAAAAGGCAGCAATTAACTCACTGACAGATAAGAAGGAGAAATGGAGTGTCTGAGTGCTTGGAGTCTGATCTTTCCCCAGTCTCAATTAGAGATAACTGCTAAACTGAGTGTTTCTTGGAAGCTAAGTTTTCGCACATGACCTTTTGCCTTGGTCATTAACTGCCAAGTCAAGCACCCTCTGCATTGGTCCTGGCTGTTCCTGTAAAGCAAAAGAAAGGGGGTGGGGGGAGGAGAATGATATGGCAAAATTGCTCTGTCTCATTTATTGATTTGTTCTGAAATATTCCTATCAATAATCCACAGCATAGTTTTAAAACAATTGCAAAAATAAGTAAGCAAAAGAGTGACAGGGTTCTAAATTGTAGGCAGCCCATCCCTCCTAGTCCACGTTTGTTGAAATTTAACTTTCTTCCAGTGTGTAAGGAAGGAGTGTCAGAGTGTGGTTTGATAGTCGGTTGAGTTCTGGTGGATTAGGGGCAAAACAAAGTCCAGAATTAGGATTCCTTCCCTTCCCCCTTCTGAAAGGAGAGCTGGTAGCTTAAGACCTGCTGAGCCTTGGCTGTTTCACAGCTAAGTGAGAGGGAATGTTTCTAAGGAAGCCAGACTGGTCATTTTGGCTGAGATTTCCAAAGGTGAGTAAATGTTTGAACTTTATACCCTGTTGGGTTTTGGAGCTGAGCTTTGTTCAGGAGCTGTAGAAAAATCCCAGCTTTGTGGTTTTACAGACACTTCTGTAAACACAGGTGTGAATCAAAGAACTTACACAGGTGCAGCCAGTATCAGCTGTGTGTGCAATATTTTAAGGTGAACACGACTGCTGATTTCCAGCCAGTGGGATATCAGCTGGGCAGCAGGGCAGTTCATAAAGTCGGTGAGCTGCATGGGCCATGCCTTTTGCTGAGAGTGCCTTAGGGACAGGCTGCAGGCCGGGTGAGTAGGTGACAGCAGCAGCCCACTCCTATCTCCTGTTACTTTTTAGGTGACATCCCACTATTTCATAAGATGTGTGACAGGCAAGTGCAGGGTCTTCCAGAAGAAATGGTTTCAGGAGTAAGCTGCCACGCTGGAACAATTCCTGTGTGCTGCAGGTGATGCTGTGCTGGAGCCTGAGGAATGTTTAAGAAACTTAACAGCCAGAAACAGCTTGCTTGAAGTGCTTGGGGAGTGTCACCAGTGCCCTGCTGCCATCTGTCCCAAACTCTGCAAATATGGACTCAAAGCAGCTTCGGGCAGGCTCAGTTCCCATGGCCAGTTACAGATTTATGCAGGTGCAATGAAACCAGAACTTCCTTGAAGCATGGACATGCAATACGATTAGCTGCAATGCGCAGGGAGGAAGGTCACAGCACATGGCATTCTCCTGTATGGGATAGGGGCAGAAAGTATGCGATGTGTTGAGATGGAAAGACTGGACACTTTCAGCTACCAGAAGAGGCTGTCGTGAATCTCTTTTCTAAGCCCAGAATGTTTTTTCCTGCCTATCTGTTACGTCTCTTGATGCTTGCCCATTATTTTAGGACCTTTTATAAAGTATTACCTCAAGCAAAGATTTATTCTTATAATTTAGCAGTAAATTTACTTTGGTTTTCCAAACACTGTCATTTGTCCTCAACCTTTTGGAGTTGTCTGCCAAGAATTGGTTTTGGTTGGTGGAGTTAAGCATCAAAAGACTATCATGTGATTGAATTTGGTAGCAATGAGGCTAGGGCCCCTTCTTGCATCTAGTAATAAGAATACTGAATTCCTGCCTTCCCTCATATCACTCCGAAAGGGATTTTTTCCATGTTTCCAGTGTGTTGGATGCCCATAACCTCATCTTCGCCAAAGGACTCAGTTCCCTGTCTGTACACCACAACAGCTGCCTGAATTTTGTAAAAAGATTAACGTTCTGGCTGTAGAACTCTCTGGACACTTTGCCTATTTTCTCAGCAAAAACTAGCTTAGGACATGGGACATGATTAGGAAACTTCCATAAAAATCAAAGTATGATACTTTTGTGTTCTGAAAAACAGAATTATATTTAGAACCTTGTAGATAAATAGATTTAGGATGATATTTAAGCAGCTCCCGACTTCTTGATTGCTTTCTCCTTTTCATAAGAATGAAACACAGATTCATGAGAATTGGCTTACACTAACAAAAAAAAAGACAAGAGTCTGATAAAATTCCAGAAAAACACACAAAAGCAATAGTTCATGAGGTAATTTCCTTCACTCTGCCAATATCATATGATTCTTTACAGAATATTTTTGCTCTTTTGCCCTAAATTTTCCCATTTGATGTGTTCAGAATTTCAGATTGACAATTTTAAAATACTTTCTGGTATACTTTAGTCTAAACATTCTTTTTCATCCTTTCATCCCATTACAACTTCTTTGACAGTAAAAAATGATCCCCCTCTGCTGCAAGTCTGACCCCATAATCCTCAGATTCTTGTCAAAGGTTGGGTAACACTGGTTACACCCGTGTCAGTTAGCCACTGCCTGCTGAAAGTAATTAAGTACGTACTACTCAAGCACCTTAATAGTTTTCACTCTTCTCTGAACTCCCTCCAATTTCCCATTAGGTTTTGTTACAGTCATAAAGATTAATAACAAGGATTTAATCCTGTTTCTCAATTTCCAAGTCACCTTAATGTAGCTTAAGACATAACAGAGTAACACGCAGAGAACAGCAGGTCCAGGAAGAGATTAGAAAGAGCAGCATGATTCTGCACAAACTGTAAACTTTTTAAAAAAATAAACCAGAAGCACAGCTAAGAAATCGTTAGAGGAGCCATCCAGAGAAAAGACCAGTGCTAAAGTGTTTTGTAGCAGAACAATGACAGTAAGACTTTTGAACAAACTGAATCTACAGGATTGTTAATAAGTGCAAAACATATATGTGATAAAGGTAAGGACACGGTATATTTAACTGTGGATTCCAGCGATGATATTTCAACAGAGATTTTCCAAAAGAAGGTGAGAATTCAGAGTTCATCTGTCCCTACTCTTCTGAAAATCTTTTCTATATGAAAAGGCAACAAAGAGCTGTTGATGTAGGTTTTAAGTGGTGTTTGTTTATGCACTTATTTATATGTTAGACACAGGGGATCTTCTGGGTCGGTTTAGGAAAGGTCAGATTTTTCCCATGGATGTGGAGCTGGAGACTATTCATTCCCTACTGTGATTTGAGAACTTTTTGCTTGTCTCTGACTGGCAAGAGTTTGAAGGTGACAAAAGCAGTGGACACTGTTCTAATGCATTTCTGGGCTGACACTAGTTTTTCGAGTGGGAAGGTAAATAGTTGCTGTGACATGATGCAACTGTGCTATTTTTTTACTCCCTAAAGGCCTAGAAACTACTGGACTCTGTAATTAGGACATCAGTTTTGGATTATTATCAGAAGCAAAGTCACAATTTTGCACAAGAAAGAATATACAAGATTAAATATTGACTGTAATAAAAGTATGTCACAAAGTAGCAATTCTATATTTTGTGGTAGCACTTCAACTTAAGGTTAGACCATAGTATGCCTTCTATGACAAATCTTCTATGTCTGTTTTCTCTGACATGTTTGTACTGTTAATCCTAATCCAGCCTCCTGACACAGTTGCAACACATAGGTGTTGTACATCTTGATGCTGAAAATAAAAAAAAGAAGAAAGTCTAATCAGGCATAGCTGTGTGTGAACAGAGCTTTGTCCTACAGTTATCTGTCCTCTGTGTCCAATCCCAATCTTAACAATTTCTTGTTATATGGAAAAATGCCTCCAAATCACTCTTTTAATGCACTTTGAACCCTGCTTGGTTCTTATACACCTTACATGACAGTATGAACTGAATATAGTGTTCCAGGTGAGAGCATCATGTTTGACATAACTTTGTATCTGAGACAGAATTTTAAAATTCTGTTCCTCTGTACTTCCTAAACTTTTTCTCATTTCATGATCGCTGCTGAACTGTGTATTCACCAATGACAGCAAGCTTTTTTGCTGGTATGAGTTCAGAATTTAGTGGAGTTTACAGGATATTCAAATTATTCCTCTGGAAGTTACCTTGCATTTGTTTTCCATGTGCAATGTTGGGACATTGTTGCTAATCTAAAATGTAATCTTTCTGCATTACTAGTGTCTGATTCTAGATATGCATCACGTTTCACGGTGCTGTCGGTTTAAAATACCGTCGTTGTGTTTCTTGGGGATAGAACAATGAGCTTGCTTCAGATTTATGCTGTTGGAATTGTAAGCAGACCTTGGTTGATTTGCTCGGCAAAGTTAAGCTTGCATATTAACTTGGCTGAAGAAAAAGGTCACATCAAAGGGCACAAATTAATCAGCTGGGACAGCGGCATTAGCTATGCAGTAAGCACTGGCAGTGTGTTGCTGGAGCTCCTGTCATAACATCTTTTTTGTACGTTGTATGCCATGCATGGGGATGCTCAAAAAGCAGGTACAGTGAGAATAACACTGAAAAGGTATGACTATTTGCTCAGTGACTGAGTGCTTGTAGGTTTTGTAGGGAGCACCGAATGAAGCCTCCGGGCGACTTCATTTATGCCTGAGAAGGGAAGGTAAGCTAAGGATACAGATTTATTGTAAAATTCAGGCTTTGGGACAAACAGGGTTTGGTCTGAGCAGTGCGGCTTCTTTTGTTTTCTGAAATGTAGGGGCACGATCACAGATTTATGTTGTCTCGGATTGGTTTAGCTTTTATTTTGGATTTTTGTTGGTCTTGCATTTGGTGTGTGATTTTGTTACTGTTTTTAAGATGTGTGCAGTCCATCATCAACATGTTGGCAACTGTGGTTTCACTTCCTAATTGGATCTATGTTGCGTGTTTGGACCTGAAGGGGAAAATCAAAGTGACATTTATCCAAAAATGTTACGGGGTTCAGGTTTGTCTGTCAACTCAGAGCCTCTGTGTGGTTGTTTTGTAAGGAGTTGATTTCCATTTTGTGCTTGCTAGAGTGTGTTTAACTTACATTGGCTTCCATTCATCTTTAAAAAGAGGGTCATGGAAGGTTGTTGAGGGACAAAACAAGCACTGCACAAACAAAACAGATAACGAGAGCGGAGTTTCCGAAGATGATATTGTGCCATTCTGAAGATGTCCTTGGCTGTTCCAGAATGCTTAGATAGCAACAACTGCCAGGAATGCTTTTATCATCTCTGTTTGCCCAAGAGTCTGCAACCTTTCCTTTCAGATGCTGGCCTTACACAGTTTTCCATGCCTCCGTCACCTCTGGAGAAGATTAGTGTAGTACACGGTATCTGGAGTAATACACTGCAATCATTGGAAACTTTGGCTGCTGTGGAAAGTGGTTTCTGCCTCATTTGCAGAGGGTGTTTCACATGTTCAAAGTCATGAACAGTTTGGATCCAGCATGATTTTGAAGTTGTCTGTCTGGATGACTGCTAACGGCAGAAGTTGATGTAATGGCAAGAGTAGGGGCTTATAGACTCACCCTTCCCCCCCTCCCTACTTTAACCCTTGAGGGAGTTGGATACAAGTAGTTTGGGAACCTTGACCCAATGGACATGTCTTTCACTTGCATCTTTTGCACCTTTTGTGCCTTTAATTAGAGCATAATATTTTCCTGTACTCATACGTTTTTCTGCAGAAACGATTGATTTCAGTAGGACGGTACGAGGAACCTCTACAGGGGAAATTCTGCAAAGAATTTATTTGGGCCTTTTTAGCAGGGTTTTGTAGGTTTCTAGGCTTGTAGGCTTGTGGGGATGGCTGTCAGGCAGACAAGTATGAAGTTGTGGTCAACCTTTTTGTCTTGTACTGTGAAAGTACATGCCTTGGGCCCCCCTTGGTTACTTTCAAACATAAATCCACATTTGGCTTCAGCTTTGCATCAGAAGTCTATTTAATTTAGGCCTGTAAATGAAATGTGGCATCTGTGCAGTACCATGGTGTGTATTTCAGTTTATGTTACACTGTGGAACTGAGCAGAGAGCCTGGCTAGCAGTTTGCCTGAAAGCAAAGACGCTAGGCAGATACGCATCCCTCAATGGATTCGTACTGTTGTGTCCCTCTCTTTCCAGATTCAAGGTGGGTGTCTCACACGGCCGCTAAAAAAATCTTCTGAATTCTCAATGGTTTTTTTATTTTAGAGAGAGTTTAGGAGATCTTCCCCTTAAAATTTTGAATGGTTTCCAGGCTTATTGTTTTGCTCTTTTGTGACAAATGACATTACTCACATGAAGGTATTTAAAAGACCTCTTGCTGTGATAAAAAGAAATCCAGCTGTCTCAGGCCTAACCCTTTCAAGGTGTTTGAACAGTTCAGTGCCTGGCACTGCCTGTCTTCAATGAATCGTGTAGCCAAATGGAGTCCTCATCTCCAGGATTCCCTCAAGCAATTTATAGGGAAGAGCTGGGTAACCCAGGGTGGCCTCAGAGATGTCAGTGTTGTAGAGAGAAAATCTTACTAGCCAAGACAGGAACATCAAGCACTGTGATGGGACTAAGATGGTCTTTGAGCAAGCAGGCACTTCCTTTGGGATTTCTAAACATGAAATTTATTCTGGAGTTAGAAGCATGTCTAAATCATCACCGTGACTGTGTGAACAAGAGACATGAAAAAAAGTGGTAGATACGCCTGCAGAATGATGATATCTCCTGAGTATGATTTGGAAAGATCCTGAACATCCATGTCTTGATTGCAAGAGAAAATTCAAGTCTCCTCGTTAGAACACCAGAACCCCTGTTTCTTTGGAAGCAGGGAAAGACAGGCACCCCTCTCTTCCACTATATACACCTGAACAGCAAGTCACCTTTTGGCTTAGGTGTGCTCAGAGCACTTCAAGGGGTCAGAAAGCATTAGCAGTGAAACATGGACAATCATATTTTAAAAATCCTGCATCAGATCCTGAGGCATCAGCTGGTGCTGAAGCTGCAGGCAGCTTATTAGCTGTGAAAGAACATCAGCATCTGCCAGTTGGCAGTAATTCAGGTGCCTACAGGTTTAGAAATATGATACAGGACTGGAAGTATTCTAGTAGGACTTTGAGAAAGCAGTGGTCCCTAGCTGGCGAACAGGGGCCTGGGAAGAGGCCAGTCCATAACTCTTCTGTAGTGCCCCTGCTCAGCTGTGCCGGTTGAGAAGGGCCAGCCAAATACGGAAGCATTACAAACAGAAAAGCTGTAATGAGGAGATTTAGCAGTGAACTGAGAGGAGTTCTGAATATAGTTACTCATCTAAAATAGTGTTTTTGTCTACAAACTGTACCACCTCGAGAGGAAATTATGGTATGTATCCGTGTAAGACTTGTTCATACAAAACACACAAGAAGATTTCACACAAAAGTACAACTGCTTCCCTGCTCTGTCTGTGATAACTGTATGTATCCAGTCATTCAAAGTCCTTGAAATTTCAGATAGCTGTAGGAAGACACACTTTTAAGAGAACTACCTCAAGGCAAAGTTAATTTTCTTTCCAGCAGAAGTCCTCATAATTGCAAACAGAGTATAAAATTTTGCAAACGGATACACAGGAACATCTATTGCAGGGGAAAATACTTGTGCCAGTAACGTTGTCAAAGGACCTAGAAATGGAGATGGCTTTCCAGCTGGCTTTGAAAAGCAATTTTACAATTATCTCCTGTGGTTTTCACTGCAGATTAGGTGCTTCTGTGAATTTAAAAATCAAGATAGGCACCTAGCTGTCTCTGAGTGCTCTAAACGCTGGGCATTTGCTCTTTCTGATGTTGAAGCAGTGAAAGCAGCATTAAGCTGGACTCTTTGAAAATCTAAAATGAACCATTCAGAACTAGTGAGCACTTCTGAACTATTGTTTTCCCCGACGTAAGTCTTGAGAGGTACTGAGCCCTCACAGTACCCATGCTGTGGCTATGGAAAATGAGTTATGGATGCCTGTGAAAAACTGACTTTAAAACCTCTTGTTTGAGTTACCTCAAGTGCAAAATTGAGATGATGAGAGTGAAGTGTGCCACTTTTGTATTGATTAATATCCAGCATTGAAAAGTTTGAAGACGGAAGGGTAACTATAAATAGTTATTCATGGCAACATTTGGGTTGCTTGCATGTTCATGGTCTGCATGGTCCATTTATGACTGGGAATACAATGTTAAATTAATATTGTTCCAGATGAATTTATCTGTAGAAAGTGCTCCTCAGATCTTGCATCAGTGAACAGGAAGATGCATTTGATACAAGCACCCTATTTTCCCTTTAGCTATATACAGTATTTCATGTCCTATTAACATAATCTATCTACAGTGAAGTTTATAGGCCTTGACAGATAGCACCTCGGGTGAGAAAAAGGATGACAGAGAAAATTTATGTTTACAAAGTCAGTCTTTCTGGATCTGCTCTTGGACAGCTTGACACCAAAGACTATAAACATAGTCTGGAATCCGAAACCTTTTCTGCAATGACCTTGTTTTAGAAAATACTATTCTTATCTCCTCCTGCTTGTTCTTCTTTCAGCAGTCGCTCCTCACTGTACATTCCTCACCATGTGCTCCTTCTGTTTCTTGAGCAGTACCTTCATATTTATTTTTTGTTTACTACCCATTTTTATTTAGGTGATGGAATCTGAAGACCTACTTTGTGCTAGTAGCAGAATCATGTTAGTGAACCATTCGATTTGATATAGGCTTGTCATCTCTGACTCTTTCTTTTCCATTTCTTTGGAAGAAGGCTTTTGCAGGAGGAGGACTGTTCCTGTACTGAGCGCTGCATTAAATTATACTTTAATGGCAATAGTTTAGTACATTCAAATTTAAAATTGCCCATTCTTTATATTAGTAAAAGAAGGTCACTACTTCATAAATAACAGAGCAGTTGTATGCAAGCTTAAGGCAAATGATTGAAAATACAGACTCAGCTGAAAATACAGTCCTTTGGAAGAGACATGTCAAATGGATTTGAACAGTATTTTTACAAATATCTCACTATTTATAAACAGTGTCAAGCACTTCTTTTCGTACGAAATGTTATGCTGCCATTCTAAACAACCTAAATGCAGTTTCCTGTGGTGATGGCTTTTTTTATCGTGCTTTCACCCTGCCCATATGACACATGTTTTCTGCAGTACTGATTTTAAAGAAGCACCTACATTTACTTCTACTGACCTATGTTTCAAAGCCAGGAGACCTTGGATGAACAAAGATTATCTGAGGTGTGGACAAATTAATCTCAGTGCATTTGCTCTATTTGGGTTTCCAAATGTCCTTGCTGAGATCTGCTGGTGTTGCAAGATCCTGAAAGCAGTCTAGTCTCCTTTCCAGCATGCTCTGTCCTTCTTTTAAAAAACCCCACAACCTCCAAACTTGTGTTGTGTAGAAGCCTTCTTAAAACATCTGAATCCAAATTCTGTGACAGTCATTCTGGTGATGGAGACAATCACAGTTTCTTGTGTAACAGCACACATTAATGGAGTGCTAGCTAAAGAATATCTGTATTAGCAACATTGGTACGTCACATACTCCACTATACAGTTCCTGGATATCACCTAACCTCAGTGTTTCAGGGCCTGATTTAAAATTATTGACAGTAGTGGGAGATTTTCCATTGATTTGAATAGACTTTGAATCCAGCTGAAAGAAGCTGAAACCAGAGTTTGCCATCATGTCTTACGTACAAAAAGGCATGGAATATATTTGTGGTCAGTGAAAATCCTGCTTTTATAAGATACACAGGCATACAGAGTATACTAAACTAATCAGCTATGTCTTTTTCTAAATGGTAATCTTCACCAAGAAATAAAAACCAGATCTTTTATTGCAACTAATGGAGTGGATGTTATGTCATTCCTCTTCTGTCAACGAAAAAGCAAATTAATATGATTTCATTATGTTTCTTCAAGGGATTAAAGCATCGTCTTTATGGTAGCTAAGTTTAAGAAAGTGGCAACATTTAAAGGAGTGTTAGCTTTTCTCCTGAACAAATCCTTGGTTGATTGAATTACCAGACTTGAGCAGTTTAGTAATAATTCAGGCTAAAGACTTAAAGGAATGTCAACAACATTCTTTTCTTCTGGCAAAGAAGACTAAAATAGTAAACCATTACTGAAAACACCACAGGCAAATCCAACAGATTTAATAAAAGGAAGGATGTTTCTTGTATGTGCCAGTTTAAAGACTTTGGTGCAGTTTGTTATATCCAAATGAGAATGGACAAATAATGGACGTCTCTAACTCACAGCTCTGTGCTTCATCAAAGGAAGATTTGAACCATGGTTTCTGATTTCAGTTACATGTTAAGTCAGTAGAGCTCTGCCATTTTCTTTTTATTTTTTTTTCTTCACCTATTATTGAATTCTGAAGTCAGTGACAAACTATATTCTCATTTACATTCATGTAAATACAGGAAATAGCTTATTTTTTCTTCTATTTTTTATGTAGCTGTTGTAATTTATTCAGTGTTCATCTATAGAAGCTAAATATATTACATATTTCAGTGATGCTAATCTTGTATAAGATGGACTACTTTTCTTAAAAATAGTCATATCTTTGTTAGATGACTGTTGGTTTGTTACTTACTGTATAATTCAACTTTTTATTTACTTGCTACTGCTCGTGGTAATTCCTCACCTTTGCAGGAACAATATGACTTACTGATTCATAGTCTTTATTTTAGCATACTAGACTCCATGTTTAGAAATCATCAGAAACTGATATTGATGTCTTTCTTCGGAAGGATTTTACAGCAACTGATGGAGTGGTATAATCTTACGGAATTGGCATCCCTTTAGTGATTAGGGAAAAAAAAACAAACGATCAGAGGTCTCATGTAACCCGTGGTGAGACAAATTAGATATTGAGCAGAAAACCTCACTCTGTTCATTTGGGATATTATGCACTTTCATTTATATGTGTGTGCCCTCATTAAAGATTCCAAAAATAGATGTTGTAGTTAGCAAAGAACGTACAGAGAGGAGTGGCACATCAAGATTTTGATAAAATGTTGGGGATGCTCAAGACACCATTCATTCCAGGCTTTTTGACCAAAACTAGATAAATGACTCATAGTGGTGACTGACTGATGATTTAGCCTTTAAATTTCTCAAAAATGTGTTAGATATTGGAATTTTCTTAAATGTTTTCTAAGAATGTATTTTAACCAATGGATTCATGCTAAAAGATCTACTTCTACTATGTCTAGCAGTATTTCTATTTTTTTCTTCAGCTGTGTGATTTACTAGGCTTTGTCTACCCATGACTGAATAAATGGTACCATTTGATGTTCTAAATATAATTTTCTATCAAATATTCTTTTTAGAAAATGTTATGCTCTGGAAGAAAATCCAACATCACTTATATTTGCAGATTTATTCTTCACGAGCATTTCTAAGGCATATCTTTGTAGAACACCTTTTACAACAGTTTAGCCTTTTCTGTTTGGATATTATTCTTAGAAATAAAAACCAAATCATATAAAGTTCATGTGCATGAAATGTTAAAGGTTGTAAAACCTATCAAAATGTGTTTATAATGTTAAAAACATTTTGAGTGTTCACCAGGCACTTCTTGGTTATTTTTCATTTCCCTTTACAATCTAAGATGTCGCAGTCCTGCTGCATTGTTAAGTATTGGATGGAAGTTGGGGGTCAGTGGAATTCATTAAGATTTACTCCAGTAAGTAATCAGTTTGTTCAGCCTTAGGTGGACATATAGTTTCCTCTATACACTGCAAGTAGTTTCTTGTGAAACTGATGAAATTATTCCTCTTGTTTACTCTATGACTTTGCTAGCCTGTATTTCTTCAGTTGGCCTTTAAACTTCTTTTATTCTTCTTCTTCTATATGTGTGTGTCTCAGCGTGACCACTTCTGCCTCCTAGATACAGAGTGAGATGGATGAAATCTAATGTGCATTATAGTGCCTACTCCCAATTCATCCCATATTAATCTGGAGGATCTGGGTTGACATTTTTATTATATTTCTATATTTTCCACACAGTTTCTCAAACGTCTTAGGAAAAAAACCACCAGCTTAAGCTGACATGTACCTCCATGAAACTTAAATGTCTGTTTCCTACGAGTAATCTGTCTGCATATAGTTCTATTTTCAGATTTTCCCCTTGGATACAGTTTGTTTTGATTATCGTGTCCATCAAGTGTTGCTTATCTTTCAGCATGCTGCCTTTTCTTTCTAGTATTTAATTGTACCACAGGAAGCTTCAGAAGGCAGTTAGGTAGGGGCCTGGTAACTGTCATATGTTCTATGTATTTCTGTGATGACATTTTTGTGTATCACAGGTGCACAGTGAGAGAATGTACTCCTATGTCACTTGCTGAGTCTGATAATTTTCTGAGTCCTTTCCCCTTTACATTGTGAAATTCAGTACACTCAGGCTGCTACAGGATATTTTTAAGGGACAGAATTATTACTTTCACTTCAAATAATACTGGAATTTTGGTAATGCTGTTGAATTTGGTGAAGCAGTCTGCAAAGCAAGGGTATGAACAAAAATCCCTAAACGTGCCACCTGGGGTGGTGCAATGTATTCTCTGGAACAGGGGTCATAAGAAATAAGGTAGGCAGAATTTTGTCCTGCCCAGCTGTAGTTCCTTGATTTTAGAGGTGGCTGATCCCTCTGCCACTTTTATTGACTTCAGTGGGAGCCAACAGGCTCGACCCTTACTGAAGCAGTGTATATGTTCACAGGAACCGTGTAACAAAACTAAGCTTATTGTTTGATGCGTATGCAGCTCTGTTTCTTTTGGAGAGATAAGAAATGTGTGAGAAAAGAAGCCACCATGGATGCACAATCTGGTTGATGTTTTAAAAAATACCCTGAGAGAAGAGCATTTTTTACTCTGTGTAGATGGGTGCATATTTGCAGAGTGATACTCAGATGGCGATGTGATCACATGAAGTTATATAATAAATCTGTTTCTTGTGTGGGTTTTTGTTTGTTTCTTTTGGACTGCATTTCGTTTAGTTTTTAATACATCCAGGGTAGAGGAAGGGCAGTGAATTTAGGGAAAAAAGGAGTTCAGGACACACAGTATGAGCGGAAACTTTACAGGACTGAATCCATCTTTTGGTTTTGTGCACACAGCACCTAGCACAGTCCGTTGAGATCCACGAGAAGACTTGTGATCATCACTATAATGGGATTGTTGGAGACACTGTTCAGTGTTCAAAATATCTACATAGCAAGTGGAAAAAAAACAAATGGTGTAAGCAGTGGTGTGTACTGGGCTGCCATTTCTGCATTTGAAAATACTCTCCAAAAGAGTAAGTGTGTTGCTGGAGATTTGTGAGCACCAGAACCACACTTCCACTGCCTACAGCCTAGCAGATCTACTGAAAAAAACATCCTTCTGTTAAATGCTGGAGAATTCTGTGTAGGCTCTGTTCCCAGAGTGATGCACTTCCAACAGATACTGGGACCCAGGGAATGAGAAATATATAAAAGACAGGTAAAAACTGTATAATATGTTCCTTTTGAAGAAATCCTTTATATTCTTATGTGCTCAATAAGCTGCTTGATTTAAAGGCTGTGACAGTGATGAATAGTTTTTCATTCTTCTTGTGTTCACAGAGATTTCTGGAGTATTAATATAAAAGGCTGTTTTCAGGAAAGGGGAAGATAGCAACTGAATCTAGGGAAACAGATTGCCAGTAGAATCTGTAGCAAAAATAATACTAAGTTTTTAGTGCATGAACCAATAAGCAGAACTGGAGAGGTGTTCAAGTGCTGTAAGCCAGAAAATGATACAGCTGGAATGAAGGAGGAGACTGCAAAAATAGTTATGCAGGTGACAAACAAAAACCAGGTATTGTATGTTTAGTGAAGGTCCAGAAAGGACGTAAGAAGAAACTTTGAAGCATGAAAACATTACCCTAGGAATTTTAATTGTGCAGATGGACATAGTGTTTGGTGGGCGATTCCTGAGCTGCCAAGATACAAGGCATGCTTACCTGCTTTCTCTTTGTTTTAAATGTGGTGTAGTTTCTAAAGATACAACTCTCCCTGGTACCAGTATTGGGCTGGGTGTTGGACTTCAGGGGCGCGCTGGTCTCTGTGTCTGTAATAATGTCTGAACGTCTTGCTGTCAGGTGCACGGAAAGCAGTACTCCAATGGCGATATTCCTTCCAGATCTCTGTGCCTCGTGTTTACAGCTCGCTGATCCTCGGTACTGCCCCATCAGTGCCTCACTGAGACCCTCGTCATCATGTGTGAGAGGCACATAGCTCTTTGACCAGCCACAGACTTGTGTAGCTCTCTCAACATGTGAATGTGGCCCGGAAGGGGCACTGCGGCCATCCTCAATTTTCTCATGAAATTTTGATTGATGCTAATGGATAACATATATGTGGTAGCTCTTCTAAAATCAGAGCTAGGTTAGAGAGCTATTATTCTTGTACTGTCAGTTTATGCTGATGTATCTGAACACTTGGTGTGATGAATTGAATGTTTGAGGCTGCAGCTTTCTGGGGGTCACCTAGGATAAGAAGTGCTCTGCAGATGCAAAACACTGTATATTAAATCACTGTTCTTGATTGTGCTGGAGAGGTGTTCAGTCCCAAGCTTGAGAGGGAACTTACAGCAGATGTCTGCCCCAAGCTACTGCAAAAAATTGTGCTTCTGCCTATAGTCAGAGCAACACCATATCAACTTCTGGCTTTGGTGCTTGAATTTAACACTGATGGGTGCCTCGGCTGTCTGACGGAACAGCACTTTGCTGTTTCAGAATCAAGAAAAGATTATTCCTTTCTGCTATTACTCCCCTGCAATATACGAAGCCAACTGATGTTAGTTCACAGAGCAGGAAAGAAATTCTTTCCAGACTCACACTAAAATGGAATCTTGTGTGAGGGACAAGGTAGCTGGCTCACCTAGGTGTTGGTAAAAACGGGTGTTCAGAGGATGTGGGTGACTTTTCAAAGTCTATCCATCCACGGTATTTTTACATTCTGATCATTATATTTAGACTCATTTCCTGTTATGCTTATAGAATGATAAACTATTAAAACCACAGATTCCAAACAACCTGTCAAAATGACCATAAAAATGACAAACTTCCTATGGAATAAATAAGAAAAATGAAGTCTCTTCAGTCCCAGAGCGGGCTCATTTGGTACGGTGACCTTTTCAAAAAGTGTTTTCCTTTCCTATGAAATGTACTTTTTTATTTGTTTCCAAGGGAGAGAGATGGCAAGGGAGAAATAATGCAATATTTTATTTTTCTATGATCTATTTTTATCTATATAGTTAATTTCAACCTGTATAAAACAAGACAAAATTTAAGGCGCCTCAGTTCTTCATTTTGTATTTCAGATTGAGAATCTAATTTTACTTCAAATGCTTTTTTTTTTTACTTGGTTTCTCTCATTAGATTTTAAAAGGAGATACTAAGCTCCCTGGGAAAGGGTCTTATTTCTGAAACCAGTGGTCACATGCATTCAAATATTCTCCTTCTGCATTATTCAGAGCACCTACAGCTGAGTGTGTAACTTAGGCAACCTGGCTTGATATTGAATAATGTAGTCACTACCTTGACATTCGGAAAGATGTCTGTACCCAGCAAATGCTATTTTTATGCGTGTTTTCTTGTTGCTTGAGAGACCATGGAAAATTAGCCTGCATACAATATTTTTTTCCTGAAGGTATACAATTTGGATTTGTATTTGTGTCTTTTATTTTCCCTCTGCCTTTGTTAATTATCTCAATACACTTTTAAAGCCTACGATTAATTGCTATTGAAGAGCATTTAATTTGAAGCAAAAGTTTCTGCTATTTAAGTCTCGTGTCAGGAAACCAAGTATTAGAGCTGTTTGGTTTCTTATTTCCGAGGCTGTTTAATGACAGCATAAATATTCAGCCTGACTCTAAATAGATAATTAAAGCCGAGTATTGGCCAGATGTTCCCCTTTGTTGCTTGGCGTGGAGCGGAGGGGAGAAGGGAAAGCGGCAATCCCAACGCACACTGTCGCAGCGCGCGCTCTCCTCAGGGTTTGGCAGATCATCCGAGGGATCCCCACGTCACAGGGTCTCCGCAAGGATGTAAGCTTACAGCCCGTGTGAACGGTGGGGTGAGCTGCTGTTCCACCGTCCCCGCGCGCTCCATCCCTCTCTTCTCCTCAGCAGTTTAGAAAATCCCTGTGTGCAGCTGATCTGGGGAGGTGGAGAACCGAGGTCAGCTTCTTCCCTGGACAAGAGGGTGGATTTCAGGCAGAGGTCATCGTCTTTGTGCCTACAGGATTGGTGCGGGCCTTTGAGATGAGTCAGGTGTGTCGATGTGAGGCAGTTTACTGCTTTAATTTTAACTTTTGTGCCACACCTTCTGTCCTCAGAGGGAATAAAACTTTGAGGAAGCAGAGCTAATTCCACGAGAGGAGGAAATCAGGGAACAGAGGGAGGTGCTGAGGAAGCACCTGCAGTGCCTAGGGCTTTGCTTCAAAATTCCTCAGTCCTCGGACCTTTCCCAGGGATGCTGCCTTGTGTGAGGACTCTGGAGACACGTTGGGTGGATTTTAGGTTGTGATGAATGTCAGTGACCTCCTGAGCCTAGGAGTCAGCAAGGCTGGCCTTGGAGCTAATGCCCTTGTTGATTCCACCTCAGCTGTGCTTTCAAAACGCGAGTGGCTGCCGAGGCTGGGAAGTGAAGGAGAATTAGACCATGAAGCATGGGAGGAAAGCTGGAGAACATTTTCCCTGGCTCCAGGATTGTTCATGCGATGGTACCAGCCTTGTTTTTACGCTCCAATTTGTAATGGCTTCTTTCTTAGTTTGGAAAAGTCTCAAAACTTCATCATGGATCGAGTGACCATGGGGGTGTCTCTCTCCCAGGTCCTGGAGACGAGTTCCTGAGCTAAAAATCACTGGAAACGAGAGGTTCCAGCCCTGATGGCACCGCAGAACCCCACGGCAGAGTTCACCCCAAAGGCGAACACACAGAATCCCACGCTGTAAAGGCCACCCGGTAACTGGTGATTTCGGGGCAGCTGTTAATGATTTCTGACTGTTCAGATTAGCTGTACCTGCCCACCCCTGACAACCTGAGGGCGAACAGCCAACAGACCCCCGGCAAACCCCACGGCGGCTCTGCCCGCAGCAGGACCGCAGACACCCCCCCCC
>Ga0065711_1003216_pt1 | contig 43652 bp, 32 predicted proteins | sample Hoacrofraction12_FD_59098 | JGI IMG/M metagenome (GOLD analysis project Ga0065711, IMG submission 59098) | Hoatzin crop microbial communities from Cojedes, Venezuela - Epithelial fraction 12 v2 (version 2) | ecosystem: Host-associated > Birds > Digestive system > Esophagus > Crop | place... | reverse complement strand
CCGTCCTCATTCCGTCAGTCTCATTTTGTATATGCCATTGTTAGGGCCAAACACCCCAGCGAACCACAGCTCGCTGTCATCAGCCCCGAAACAAGGGTCCCACTCATCCCCAGCCGTGTCCGTCAGTTTTTTAGAAGAGCCTGTGGAGATGTCGAGAAGGAACAAGTCCCAGTTTCCGTTTTGAAAACCGGCATAAGCCATATATCTCCCTGACGGCGACAAGGCGATGTCCCAGATGTTATAATCCGTCTTTAACACTATGGTTTTCTTTGTTGTGGCGATGTCAATATTCTTAATGATGAAATTGCCGTCTTTTGTCTCCTTACAAATATAATATATGCTGCCGCCGTCTCTTGAGAATACCGGCCGCCAGCATTCGTGACCATCGGAGAATTCAAAGGTTATTGTTTTTTTGTTTATGTCATAGACATTCACCGTTGTACCTTTATCCACGTCTCTCCAGGAGCAGAACACCACCTGTGTGCCGTCTGCGTTTAGCATCGGTATCGCCGCTGAAGAGGAATCCCTGTTTATCTTCTTGTTTTCGTAAGTTGCGAAATCATACAAGATGACATCCGTGATATGACTTTCCTGGTCGCCCTCCGTGAACACCAGCAACCGTCCATCGGAAGAAAGGGAAGGATGCACAAGCTCGCACACCCCCTCTCGCAGCACCGTTATCTCACGTCCGTCTGCCGTCTTGGAGCATATCAGATATTTGTCTTTCGTCTGTGTCTGGTACACCAATGAGTTCCCTGATATTGTAGGGTATCTCTCGTTTGCGTTTTCCGTGCTTTGGTATTCATAGCGGTCAGCCTCTGGTATGAACGTCTCCATTATCTTGTCAGCTATCAGCGCATGACCGGTGGCGTTAATATGTTCGTCCTTAAAGAAGAAAGGGAACTCCGGGGAATCGTGAAACACGTCATAGAGATCGATGAGCCGCACCTTTAGGCTCTCCGCCGCCTCACGGCAGAGACGGTTAGGTCTGGTCATATCCAGTTCCTCATCCTTTATATTGAATGCAGACATCACCTCTTGGAGCAAGTCCGGAGACACCTGTTCTTTTGAGGGCAGCAGCATCAGCACCAGCTCCGCGCCGCACTCGTCGGCGGTTTTCTTAAACTCCGACAGACAATCTTTGAAGTTCTGTATGTCCTGCTCTTTATAGTCAGAGCTCTGTTTGTATAAGATGTTGTTATCGATGTTATCCTCCTTGTTGGCAAAGAAAGGCTCTGTCCACCTTCCCAGTGGCAGTTCCTCCTTATGCACTATATTATATGTAATGTATCTGTACAAGGAAGATTTCTCCATTATGCGGTCCTGCAGGGTTGCTTTCCTCTCCTTGACATTCATAAAGTCGTTGAACACCCCTATTTGCAGGAATATCCTCTTAGGGTGCAGTTTCACCCCCTCATCCCTCAGGTAATTCAGCTCGTCGTACAGCCCCGCGCCGCTGATTCCTGCGTTCACAATTATCTTATCCGGGAATTTACGGTAAAGAAGAGATGTGAAAAGTTCCGGGTAGTCCACCTGCGCCCCTTGAGTATAAGAGTCTCCGATGAAGAGCCAGTCGCACTGGCGTATGCTGTCGTTGATGTTTGTCAGCTCATCCACCCTATACCCCTGTAAGTTTGTCCTGTAGTAGCTCACAAACTCATCGGTCGCGAACCTCTGGTCGAGGAACGGCTTGTTAAAATAATATTTGCCTCGCAGCTCATAGAGGTTCGGGATGTTCTTGTCAGAAAAGGTTTTGAACAGCAGTTCAGCGTGGTATGCCACGCTTATCACGGCGATGATGTTAAAGAACCACACCTTAGCCCTCATCCCCCCTATCTTATCGACGATGAAGAAGAGGACCAGTGCCGTTGCCGCCGCACAGCACCCTACAAGGATGCTGTGAGACAGCAGAGCCACCGTTACCGGGTTTACCAGCAGCAGGACTAAGACTATTTGGAATATCCGTTTGTAATTCATCTTCTCTTTTCGACCGCAAAATATTCACACTTATGGTTCTATTTCAGACAGGACCTCTTCTATCTGCGCTTTGAAATCACCCGAATCTATCGGCTCAAAGCCGATGCTACCTCTGTTATGTTTAACCTTGATGACGTTTGGGTAATTGAAGATGTCGGAAGAGGGAACCAGCGATGATTTCACAACGCCCATTATATCCCTGCGGTTGAACTGCACCCATATATATCCCTCTCTTTTGTTATTAAGCAGTGATGTCCGTATTATTTGCAAACTTGGAACATTGTCGAAGATGACGGAGGAAATGTAGTATAATATGCCAGCCATAGTGTCAGCTTTCTCCTGCTCGGAGTCTTTAAGAGATTTTTCCTTAACAGACAGTTTGCCGTTGGCGAGGACATTAGCTTTCAGCAGCGGCACGGCAATATCCTGCTGACATATAAGCTCTACCTTCAGGAGAGCTTTCTCTTTTAAGTATCTAAAATTCACGTTAATGTTATAAGGCATGTTCAATTCAGGGATGACCCTTTCCAGCCGTTCCTGCACCACATCATCAGCACCGTCTATGAAATCCTTGTGCCGTTTTATCTCCGTCTCATACGAACTTTGGTATTTACTGTTCGCTTTCTTTTCCCTCTCATCCTCAATCTGGTTGAACAGCTGTTGTGCCTCATTCCATTTCTCTACCCTGTCGGCAGTCATTTGTTGCAAGTTTGAAGACACGAATCCTCTCACCTCGTCAGAGTTTGCCGCCTTGCCATAGAAAATATGCAGAGCCTCGTTTTTCAGGGCCTCCGCCACATCAGAGCTTGCAGGCTGTTTTATTGTGAAAGTGTTACGTTTGTACCGCTGCAAGACAGGAGCAGTCTTATTATTGACATAGTATTCCGTTTTATGAGGTTTCACCATATTTTTATATATCATAGTGAAGGACTCCGTCTGTTTCTTGTAGGCATTCTCCATATCCTCATTCAGTTTCTCCAGAGCCAGCTTGTAAGTGTACATTCTCTTTATGGAATGCTCACTTACGCCTCCTGTTGTTATGCGTATATATGACTCTCCATTAGGATTCAAGTACACCTCCGAATTTCCCGAGTAAGGAGATTCGAATTTAAATTTTCTGCTTACTGTTTCTACCGTTTGAACTAATGTCCTGTTTATTTGACAACTGAACTGTATCATAATTGAAATTCTTTCTGTTTTTACCATTACCGTCTCAACCCTTCAGACATACACGTTAAGAATTGTTCAACATAGAAATGACGTTTAAGACGAAAGAGCAGTCAAAACCCTGGAAAGCAAGCCGCTTGACATTGTTTCCATCCCTCTGCACCTCCATTCCGTCAGAATAAGGGTTGATACCGATTATCTTGTTATAAGGCACTTTTATGCTTCTCTGCTGCCCCATAAAGATAATATTCTTGTCTGTTATGTACAGGCTGCCCACTCCCATATTCTCCATAGAGCTGGTTTCCACAGGATGCCCTTTAAAGCCTCCTGTCCTGTATGTAACGCCTTTAATTATCCTGAAGCTGAATCCCCCGGTCCTTCCCACATAATGTCTTGTCACTTTCTCCTGATACATCGTCACACCGTTATAGCTCCACAGGGCAGTCTCACCCTTAGTGAGCAGCACAGGCGCGTTAATACGAAATTTCGACTGCGTTCCATTTTGAAGGGCGTTCAATATAGAGGACTGTCCTATTTCCTCTATCGGCGTTCCTTTGAACTTTGCGGGCAGGTTTTGCATAGAGATGCCAGTCTCCTGCATAAAGTCATCTATCTTCTGTTGTTCAGAGGGAGACAAGTATCCGTCCTTAGTGAAATTCTTGCCGGCGTTTCCCAGCATATCATAATAAACCTCTTCCTCTTTCTGTCTGCTTATAGGCAGGGCTTTCATAATCTGTTGGGATATTTGCATTGCCCTTTGCAGGCTTTTCTGACCGGTGAAATAATCAGCGATGAAGCCCTTCATCATTTTCTGGCACACTTTATCAAGCGTTCCTGATGCGTTTATGGCATCGTAAGGAACACCGACACAGGATATATAGTCTTTTAGTGATGTCAGCTGGTAAGAGTGGAAAGGTCTGTGTATTCCTTCTATCCACTCATCAATACAGGCTGATGAAATTAACGCGATGTCATCATCCTTAATATAGTTACCGCTTTTCACGGCGGCAAGCACCCTCGCCAGCTCCTGCAGCTGTGTCTTACCGTTGAAGTAAGACTTTGCAGCCCCCTCAAGTATCACCAGCCCTTGACTGTGCTTTTCCTCACATTCCTTGTGAGAATGTGAGAATATGCCGGCGCTTTTACCACAATATTTACAATCAGCCATAGTTCAAATATTATGAAGTCCTTGGTAAATTCTTTTTGACGTGCTGAACAAGCCGCAGCATTCATCCTTTTTGCCGCACTCTCCGCACGCCACATCATATTTCACTTTCCAGTCGGATATGCTCTTCCTTGCGAACCGTCTGGATTTTTCCGTCAGCAGACACAGCGGAATGTTGTAGATGTCAGCCTTATGCCCCCAGCCGTCAAGCAATTCCACTGCCTTTGATAGATTTTCAGCATATTGACAAGGCTCTGCCCATATAGTGCTGGAGTTCCTTATTGCGCATCCTGTGTATTCCATACCCATAAAAGCAGTCCAACTAACGAAATACAGGTTACGGTGTATGAACAGAGCCATATCCTCCAGCCTTTTGCAGTTCAGTCTGTTGATGACCACTCTAAGTTCAATGTCCACCCCTGCGCCGGACAGGTTATACAGTCCGTTCAGAGTTTCCTTGTATGCCCCTTTCGCCCTTGCTATGATATCGTGGTCCTTCTCGTAATCAGAGTGCAGCGGCACGCCTACGACAAGATTCTCTCCGCCTGCCTCCGCCAGTCTTAGCGTGTATCTCGCATTTTGGAAATGCCTTCCATTGGAAAGAATGTGTATAATCGTGTCAGGCATCCTCTCACGTATCATCCGCACCAGCGTTATCAGCTTATCACCCAACAGTGTCGGCTCCCCACCTGTTATGCCAATAGTCTCCAGACCGGCTGGTGCTTTCTCCAATAAGTTCACATTACGTTTGAACAGAACCTCTATGTCATCAGTCCTTCTTGGAGGCTGGCAGCACATAAGACAGTTGTTGTCACATTGTGATGTGACAAACAACGAGTTATCGTTGGAATCTATGTCGAACCCTCTTCTTCTCATAGCAGCCAGTTTCTGAATATGGGCATCACCTCGTCATACCTATTTATAATCAGCGATATGAGGTATTCTATTATAGCTTTGTTCTTCTTGCACAGCAGAGACTTCGGACGGTATCCATAGCTGTCACCTTGTGTGGAATAGTTCCTCACCGGGTCTGCGCCACAATATATCCTTATACCACAGTCAGAGCATCCTGCAAGAGACTCGTTTGCCCACACTTTTGCACATTGCTGCGCTTTCTCTCCGTGGACTATGTCAGTATAGCAGTCATTAACAGAGCCGAGGCGGAACGAGAAATCCCCTTGTTCCGCAAGCATTCTGGACTCATCAGAGGCATACACATATCCGTCGTAGTTATACACCAGCACCGAGTTTATTATGCCAGCAGGAGACTGCAAGTCAACAAATCCGGTGGTATATGGTGTCAACATCTTCCGCAGGATAATGGCGGCAAAGTCCTCTATAATGAACACCCCCTGTTTATTCAGTTCCAGGATGTGCTCAAAGGCAGCGATGTAGAAGTTGATGAATCTTTCGGAATATGAGTACCAGTCAGGATTTGACGATGCCAGTCCGTAAGGGTTCAATGCCCTGATGAAGATGTCGTGGAATCCCAGCTTAACATACTCATCCACAATTTCCACAGGATAGTTCAGGGCAAACTCTGATGTTGTCAGCAGTGCGGACACCCTGTCGCTGCCGAGAACAGCCCTCGCTTTTTCTATGCCAGCCACCACTTTCTCATAGCTGTTTTCCACGCCTCTGTTTCTGTTATGAATGAAAGCAGGGCCGTCCAAGGATGTGGAAATAAGCACTCCGTATCTCTTGCATATATCAAGCAGCTCATCTGAAAGGGCGAAGCTGTTTGTACACAAGACATAGTCAATATCCCTCTTTTGCTCCTTATTATATTCCTCGGCAAGAGACACACCATATTCAAGGAGAGCAGGCTCCAAGGAAGGCTCGCCGCCTTGGAATTCCATTGTCAGATGCGGTGAAGGGGAGCAGAACATCAGCTCCACGGACCTTTTCATCACCTCGCGAGGCATATTGAAAGACACCTCATGCTCTTTTCTGCTTGAAGCCTGGCAATAGACGCAATTCTGGTTACACCTCAAAGTCAGGACAAATATATGCAGAGCAGTGAAATCAAACAGGAAACGTTTCTTTTCCGCCAGTCTTATAGAGAATATGTCAAGCAAAGAGGGTATTTCCCCCTCATATATGAAGAAATTCGCAGCAAGGGATTTCAAAGCCTCCTTGTCATCCAGCGTCCTGTTCACGATTTTCTCCACAGTTCCACGAGGGAATATCAACATATCCCCCACTTCATTCACCAGCACCTCCTTTTCAGATACTCTGGAGAATGTGAATGGCAAGAGTTTATAGTTCATATATCTTCCGTCACCTCGTCGATGTCACCAAACGCCTTTGCGTATAATATCACTCTTATGTCGTGAGTTTCCCTTTCTATCTGTTGTCGGAGCTTGTAATCATTGAGAGTGTCAATTACATCAGACTTTACACTTTCTTCCACAACGTCCTCTTTATGAGGAATGATTTCAAGAATCTCCCCTTGCGTAACAGATTGTCTGGATATCGTATATCTGTCAGCGAGGACATACACAGCCTTTGTTATGCAGGAATCATCATATATGTTATAATCGACCTTTATTTTCATTTGGCTGCGTCTTTTAATTTTCTTAAAGTCTGCTTATCAACCTTGCCGGATGGACTCATTCCGTTAAAGGCCTGGAATAATTGCACTGCTGTTTTAATGTCCTTCGTGAAAACTGTACTTCCACTCGTTTTCTGTATTTTGGATGGGTCTGGTGGGAAGCCGGCTTTTTTTAGCAATTCTATCAGCTCATCCACATCATTGCCATAAAATTCATTATTGGTATCGAAATACAGCTCTCTTGCTCCAAGAGTGACACCCCTTCCCCACCTTGCAAGAAGTTCAGCTTCTTCCTTTGCGAACACGCCTGTCTGTTCCAGACCAGCATCAGCTTGAAACTTTTTAACAGCTTCTTCTACAGTATTGTCATACAGCATTTCACCGTCCTTAAACAGAATCGATTCTGATTTCATATAATTGAAGCTGATTAATTTGATTATTAATTCTTTAACGTCATTACCATTGAAGCCTTTTCTTAGCGTTCTTTCACCATAATCGTATTTTATTGTAGTTTTTTTGTTCTCCTTTGCCGGTTTATAGAATGAAGCAGAACCGGATTGAGATGGTGAAGAAGATGTTGACGTTGCCGTTGTTGTCCTTGGAGTAGATTTTGTCGTTGTTTTTGTTGTGGTTGAACGACGTTTCCTTGATGAAGAGCTGGAAGAGCGTCTCGACGAGCCGCTGCCATATCCACTGTTGTATGACGACCTGTGTGAGACGTGAGAATAGTGGCCGCCTCCGCTTCCGGAGCCGCCAGAACGGTGCGACATGTGTGACCTGTGTCCTGCTATATATTTTATTTCTCCATCCTTAGTTATCTTTGCCACATTCCTCATTATAGGACCGTTGAATTTATTCAGGGCATCCTGTTTATCGGGATTCATCAAGTTTTCCAGAGACAATGATTTCGTGTTGTCGGCATCAGCATCATTAGATATGGCAGACAATGCAGCCGACAACATAAGTGTCCTTATTATTTTCTTTGCAGACTCTTTCATTTCAATTTCTCCTTTATTATTTTAAGCCAATAGTTGTCAGGGTCTGTTTGTTGAAGTTCCTCCAGGGTAGCCTTTCCCTCACTATCCAGTGCTCCATTTGACTTTGATATGGCTTGCAACAGATTTTGCAGTTTGTCATCAAACATATCTTCCATTTTATCATTAAGAATATCGATGTCTTGCTCCAGTTTACTGCTATTCTCTATATATTCCTTTGGAATGCCAGCCAGGATTTTTCTCGCTGATGCGAAATCCCCTTTCTCAATACTTTGTTTAGCAGTCTTTGTAATTGACAAGTAAACATCCTCCAGCTTCCACTCCACTTTACTGTTGTAATGAGAAGCACGGAAGCTCCCCTTATATGAGCCTTTTGCGGATTCAAGCATTTTAATTGCCTCTCCCTGTTTTCCTTCCGACACCTTAGCATCTGCAGCACTCATCAGGCTATTGATTTTCTCTATTTCTGCACTTGAGTTAGCATAATTAATGCCATTATATCCAAAGAACATCAAAGCCATAGCAGGACAAGCCACTTTCAGGAATATATTCTTGGCTTTTTCTTTTGTACTGACAGCACTTTCCGCCAGCCGTCTTTCTTTCTCCTTTTCGCAAAAATCATTATATGGTTGTTTAATATCCTTATAAAGTTTTTTGATGTCATTTTCCAGCTTGTCAAGCTGCGTTGTCGTCTCATCATCATAATATCCGGATTTCCGGTATATCAATCCTTTAGAAGTCCGTAAACGATTATCCAACAACCAAGTATATGTTCTCATATGTTCCCTTAAAACATCCTGTTGGCACTGTTTCTTGCCTAACTCACAGAAATTGGAGTTTGTCTTACCGGCAGCACTGTACAGTCGTTTGAGCTTCTTTTCCTGTTTGTCAAGTTGCTTATACGCATCGGTTATTTTATCTAAAGTATCTTTATATTTGTCCTTTCCAATACCGTAAGCTCCGTTCTGATATTGTCTGTATAAACTAGGTATGCTGTTTTGTATCTTTGAATATTCCTGCTCTGCCATTATTATAACCACAGGCAAGGCATTAGCTTTCTCTTTCTCAAAAGCCTCCTTGCGATTTTTTATAAATTCCCGATGCCAGGTTATCCCAAATTTTTCGCAAGCCTCTGTAAAGACCTTCTCTTTCTCTGATACCTTATCCAAGCCATAATTCTTTGGAATATCATTCTCTTTTAGAGCTTCCTCCTTGAATTTCTGTACAGCTTCGTCTAATGCTAAGACGTAATCAGACTTATATCCCTGGACAAGCTGGTCACGTATTTTTTCCTGTTTGTTTTTATATTCAGCAATGGTATCACTCCAATATACATCTGAGGAATAGTCTCTGCCCAGTTGGTTGTATAAGGACAAGATTTCTTCTTTAATAGAATCAGGGGAAGCACTCACAGCACTCTCTTTGTCAGGACTATCATTATCCGCAAGCATAAGATGCAGGTCTGCGTCACTATTAGGCAATGCCTGATACTTTTGAAGAAATGCCTGATAAGCCTCTGCTGCCACCACAAAATATTTTTCGTATTCCTTTTTCTTTTCCTCTATTTTATTCAGCAAAGCGTTCGCCTTTACCTCTTTGAGTTTCTTGATTTTTTCCTTTAGTTTATTCTCGCACCAATCAGAGTCGCTGACATTCAGTTGTGTCGTCAGCACCTTGATTTTCGTTTGGATGCCATACAAGTAGTTAAGGCTTTTCGTCGTATAGTAGGCAGGAGCATCTTTTATCAAGTCTTTTGGCTGCACTGGGAGTTTTTCGAGACCATCGATATATTGTTTTTTGAGTTCCGCCAGTTTCTGATTCAAGGAGCTGATTAAGTCAGAGGAATTCACCGATGCGTCGTATGCGTTTGAAAAAGGCTCATTAACTTTTTGGAGCTTATTGAGAGCAAACAACAAGGAGTCTATGCCATAGGAGACCAGGTCTTTCTTATATTTATGTCTTGAAGCGAACTCCTGACCTGTCTTTTCAAGTTTTATGAAAAGCTCACTGCCTTCTGTCTTTTCACAAGCGTGATATACCTCTTCTATTATTTTGTCATTTGCCAAATCCCTGAATATACGTTTCAGGGCAGGGTAATCCACAAACCCCATATAATCTGATATGAGGTTTGTGAACCTTTGTTGCAACAATTCTTCTTTCCCGAATTTGTTGACAATCTCTTTTATTGCCCCTGGTAAATTCATTTTTCCTATTTTACTTCCGTTGTGTCGCTTGCACTCTCAACTTGTGTTTCACTGATGTCCGTATCGTCCTTGAAGATGCCAACCTCATATTCTGAAACAGACTGGACATCCTCCGGCTCAATGACCTCTGATTTAATTTCGGCTTCAGCGGTATCAGGTTCTATTTGTGAAATCGCTGTTTCTTCCGATGCTCGTTCTGCATCAGGAACATCAGCTGATAAACTTTCCTTTTCTGCTGATAACACCTCTACTTCATTATATGCGACCTCTGGTTCAACGTTATCCTCTTCAGGAGCGACATTTGCCGTTTCTTGCAAAGGTTGTGCTATTTGTTCATCCTCATCAGTATTGGGTGCTTCAACACCTTCTGATGATGCAGGCACATCTTGTTGGATTTGAGCCTCATTAGTTACATTATTGTATGAAAGACTGTCTGTATTCTGGATGTCATTAGATGAAACAACATTTTCTTCTGTGGCACTCACTTCGGCAGAATCAGTTTCTTCGGGTGCTTCCACATTATCCGCAGCTGCCAGCTCATCCTCCGTTTTCTCAATTTTCTCACTATCGGTCGAAGAAGTCAGGAACTGTGGCTGGGCATAAGTCGGTGTTGCCTCCGTTACAGGCTGTTCCTCTTCCGGAGTTCCAACTTTAACGGTGAAAGGAATATCCACTGTTTTGTTCTCTATGGGCTCTTCTTCACCTATAAAGCTGTACATGCTCTCCACAATACCATCAGAATAGGGAATATAGTTTTTAGGTTCCAGTTCCTGTGAGAACACATTATACTTATTTACAGCCTCACGTTTAGCTTTGAATGCCTTGGTGATATCCTTTATCGCATAATCAATATTGATTAAATCATTCCTGTCTTTAACCAACTTCTTTTTGAAACTCTGATATTTAGCCCAACAATCATCAATTTTTTGATTAAGTGCCAAAATTAACTCTTTGACGTTGTTACGCTGCCATTTTATTAAAAGCCTTTCAGCGAGTTTAACTTTCTCTTCATCGAACAGGCAGGCTATCGACATATCATCCTGACTGCCCCTCTTGCTGAGTATAGGTAGCTCTTCTCTTAGAGACCTCTGTGCCGCATCAGCAGACTCTCTGCATATCATCTTGAGTATCTGAATATAGAAATTCGTCATATTTCTCAAGTCGCCGAAAGAATCATCAATGCCGTCAGACCCCAGGAACACAGCTATAGGCGCATTGCCAGTGCCGTCATAGCAGAATCTGAATTTCTCTATTGCCTTGGAGTCGCACAAGGAAGTAGTCTTGTTTAGGAAGCAGTTCTCATCCCAGGGGATAGGCTCATAGTTATTACCCTCCTTGTCAAAGGCAATACATTTGCCGTCGCCGATATGGAAGCCAAACCAGAAGTCAGAAGTCATTGCCACACACATCAGCGTGCATCCGTAAGTCTTTTCCAAGTTCTTGCCATTTTCAAAATCTGCAATATACTCTTGTTTCAGTTTTGACCTCTCCGCTTCGCTTAGAGGCGTTGAGGAAGCATGTCCTAATATTCTCTTCTGCCAATTGTATATGATGGAAGAAAACAGCTGTTTCATCGCCTTGTCAACGTCATTATCCTTTTTATAGTCATTGTTTATAATATCCGTTGATATGGCAGACTTTTGAGTGAAAGGCACTCCCCAGAACAAATTCTTATCCACATCCCTGATAAATTGGCACACGCATTCATAAGTGACCTCGACAGCATATCTTGACCCGGTGTCACTTCTGAAATATCTCTCGCCCCCATGCCCGTCGCACACGATAGCGATGGATATGCCACCGAGGACAGAGGCATAGGAACAATCCTGACAGGGCTTGTCAGTAGCCTTATGGCTCTCACCCTGACAGGAATGATATATTTCTCGCATCATATTCTTTAAGTTATATTAATCCCAGTCGTCGTAGTTATCTGCGCCGGAGGGAGCAGGGCTTGATTCGGGCTGAACGCCGCTGATGTCTTTTGTGGCGTCCTGCACTTGCTGTATCACCTGCTCTTGTTTCGTCATATCGCCAGCTGCGCTGCTTTGGCTTCCTATCTGTGAGGATGTCACTGCGACGATACGGATTACCTGTTTCAGTGCGTCGATGTTATGCACGGTAAAAACAGCCTCATTAGTACCAGTGAATTTTGTCAGGACTTCCTTGTCTGCGTCATCACCTATGGCAATGGCTATCTTAATTGCCGATTTGAACCAGTTGTTACCTTTCAGCTTGTTCAATCCCGCCTCGAAGTTATCCGTCGGTCCTCCATCAGACAGTAAGATAATAGCAGGAGCAAAAGAACCGTGAGCTGCCTGCATATAACCTCCGGACCTTGACAATTTTTTGCACAGTTCCTCGCAAGCAGCCCCAAGAGAAGTCAGACCATTTGCCTGCACATCCTGCCAAACGAAATCAGAGGCGAGTTTTGGCTCATCATACAGCCATCTTGTGCCGCTGGAGAACTCCAGGGCTGCCACCTTGATTTCCGCATCAGGGTTTGACGCAGATATTTCATCCAACATCGGTAACACGTTTACCACAGCGTCGTTCACTGCGCCTATTTTGTTACCAAACATACTGCCTGATGTGTCAATCAGGAAAAACAATGTCATTGTTCTGCGTGGTACGCTCACCACATCATCTAATAATCCCATATTTTTTCGATTTAAAGTTATTTAATTTCACCTTTGAAAGGCTGACCGTTAATGGTAAAGCCTATTTTGAGCCCTGCTTTCACAGGCATAATCCCCTGCGGGTCAACTATCTTTATTTTACCGCTTGGAGTCTCCACTGACCATTTATCTTTTGACGTGTTTTGTATCAGCATTACGCCATTGGAGTCAGTTGTAATCACACCATCAGGAATATTATCCTTGTCAATGAATATTTTTGTTTTCGGGGTCAGCGGCAGTATTCTGCCGTTGATGAGCAGGCGGCGTGAGATGTCAATGCTCTTGCGACAGTTGACGCATTTTCCGACATTTGTGGACACATCCACGAATGTCTCTTCTCCGCAATGAGGGCAAATTATCATTTCGTCTCTTGCCTCTTCTACTATTTTCTTCCAATTCTGCTCAATCATTCTCTTGCTGGGGATTTTCATTACCTCCTGACTGAATTCCTGTATGAAAGCATCCTTGAGGATTTTCGGGAAGAGGGGCCAGCGACGTATCGCATTCTCGTGAATGCCTCTCACTGGTCTGTTATCAGTTATGTTCGGGTCAAAGATGAACTCCGCCTCGCTACCATAGAATTTCTTCTCATATCTTTCTGTCATACAAGGGCAGGCTGCGACTCTTGCCCCCTCCAAAGGATGGTTAAGGAAGAAAAGCATAAACAACAGCACAGACAACGAGTATCTGTCACTGTACTTGTCAGGTGAACCACCTGCCACTATCTCCGGGGCCATATACCTTGCCTTGCCCATTATTCCAGACTGCTCTCCTTGCGGCATTACGTTATCGTTATCGCATATCAGCACATCCCCTGTTACAGGATTTATGAAGAAGTTACCGTCATTAAGGTCCTGATAGCTGTATCCGAATCTGTGGAGCATCATAAAGCCGTCGCATATTTTCATAGCTGCCGCCAGCATTGCGGTAAAAGACTTGAAACGAGCCTTGGCAAGCAGGAAATTACCGAATTCGTAATACTCTTTTGGCCTAAGTTTCATAATATAGCCATAGCTGCCGTTTTCCTTAGCTGTTACATACTCCGGCCAGATAAAGGCATCTGACGGTGCGCCTTGGCTTACGTTTCTCTGAAGGTTTTTGTAAAACGCGTCAGCAGGCGGATTGTGATACCACTTTAATGCTTTTTTCTCACCATTGAGATCGACCAGATACACGATGCCCTGACCTCCCCTGCCGAGTTCCTTGATGACTTTGGCGGTTCCGCCAACAGTCAGATTAACTGTTTGATTAGGTTTCAGTTCCATATTTTTTCTACGATTTATTATATATTTTCATGCAAGAATTTAAGGTTTCAGCCATTATGCAGGCCAATAAAGATTTCTTTCTATTAGGCAAGCATTCTCCCCGCACGGTGCAAAGTTATAAAATTTATTCTCAAAAATGCAACAAAATAAGAAAAAATTCACCATTTAATTCAAAAAAGCCAATTTTCCCCATAAAAATTAACATTATGTAAGTATTATGACCTCAAAATGAAGTCTTTGGAAGATACTTCAAGTCGGAAATACACTTACGTTTTGGTTGGGAAACCACGTCGGTGTATATCTCAAGGATAGCATTCAAGGCAAAAACGCAGGCTTTTTCATCCTTTTCGGGTACTGTGGCCATCCTTTGCATAAGGCTTTTGTAATTCTCTGTCAGATATACATCAGTTATGTAATAGACCAGCTTTGAGAGTTCATCGTATGCATAGTTATAACGTTTCAACGCAAAAAGGTCCATATATCCTTGCAGGATATGCTCTACAAAAAGAACCACAGGCTCATCCTGCTCATATTTCCTGACATAGTTTAGGAACCTCTCTCCTGTGTCGTTGTAATATGCTTGTGCCTCTATTTGTGAAACACCTTGTACAGCAGTCAAATTTTGCTTTCTCAAATGGTACAAGAAATCAAATATTGAGCTATCAGATATTATATCGCTGTATGTCAGCGGTCTTGTCAAATACAGTCCATTTAAAGATTTCACTCGGCTTAGAGCCACATACAACTGCCCAGGAGCAAATATATGACCTTTTAAATCCAGCACTATATCATCAAAAGTCTGCCCTTGTGATTTATGTATGGTAAAGGCATACGCCAACTTGAAAGGCAGCTGGGTTGTCCTTTGAACGTATAAATCCTTTCTTTTAAGCTCATGCGTTTTCTCATCATACACCATTTCGTATCGATACTTCACTTTCTGGTTACTATATTGGGGAAAGCGCACGATTTGACCATTACGGTCTAATTTAGCATATACATAATCAAATCTTTTATCAAAAGAGACAAGGATGCCTATATCGCCATTCAGATAACCATCTTTCTTATTTGAGTTGGTAATCATAATCTTCGCTCCCTCTTTAAATTCCAACACAGGCTCAAAACCTGACGGGATTTCAACAGGACATATCACATCGTGATAAGAGTCCAACTGGTCGTAATCAAATTCTGCATATTCATCATACTTGCCTATCTTCCGGATTCTTATCTTGGCTATTTTTACTATTTTTTCGTTAGGTATTCTGTCCAATTTCTCCTTATTTATCAAACGCACCGCTTCATTTGAAGAAGCAAGATGAATGACATTATCGGGTATGCTTGTAACAACTCTTGTGTTTATTCTGTCAAGAATCTTAATTTTCTGTTGAGCGGACATCGGCTTTCTGAAAGAATCGAGAATTTCAACGTATGCAGGGTCGTTTAGCTGCCTGAATGATTTCGTAAGTTCAAAGAATTTTATGAACGCCAGGTTGTTTTGTATAACATGGCTATGAAAGAAATATATGCCACCATATTCTTTAATCAGATAATCCTCTGTCGGCTTATCGGTCACTATCGGGGGAAGCTGAAACAAATCACCGACAACGACGACTGATATACCGCCAAAAGGGCTGTCATTATCCAGTATCTTAGAAAATATACGGCTCATCATTTCAAAGGTGTCAGACCGCACCATTGATATTTCATCTATGACAAGCATCCTTGTTGCCCTCACTCTAGCAAATAAATCGGGGCGGAATAGTCTTTCCTTCAAGTTGTCAGGATTCTGGTATCCCTCATCCAAGTTGTCAAAGCCGCCATAAAAGAAAGAGTGCAGTGTCATGCCTGCGTTATATAAGCTGCTTGCCATATTAGTTGGTGTCAACACAGAACACTGGGGTACAACTCTTGCAATTCTGTTTATCAAAGTTGTCTTACCACACCCTGCCTTGCCGTGTATGAATGTTATTCCTGTGGGAACCGTCCGAAGATAATTGAACACTTCATCTTGGGTGCTTCCTACAGGCTCAATATAATTGAAATAACGAGTATTCTCTGACATAATATTGTGTATTCTGTTTTAGTGAAACATACATTTAGCGTACAAAGGTAGTAATAAAATTTGAATATGCACTAAAATCAAGAAAAAATCTGTCTTTTTGTTTCATATAATTCAAAAGCCTCTATCAGCTTTCAATTCCTTTGATTCTGACATAAATGAAATGTTAAAAAAGTGAGGTATTCCTATTTTTTTGCTGCAGTTCGACAAAAAGTTGTTCCTTTGCACTCTGAAAAACAAGAATAATAAGCAAACACAAAGAAAATGGTACTAAAGAATGTAGAGAACAAGATTAAGCTGGTGGGAATAGTGTGCGGCATATTCCTGGTCGGCTGTGTGATTATCAGCCTTGGAGCGATAATAACCGCAAGGATGATGGCTAGTGACGCACACAAGCAGATATATGTGTTGGATGGTAATGTCCCTGTATTGGTTAAGCAGACCCCTATGGATGTTACCCTTGACATCGAGGCCAAGGCAGACATAGAGATGTTTCATCATCTGTTTTTTACCCTCGCTCCTGACGATAAGTACATACGTTACACCATTGACAAGGCAATGTACCTTGTTGATGAGACAGGACTGGCACAGTACAATGCGTTGAAAGAAAAAGGCTTTTTCAGCCATATTATGGGAACGAATATGCTGCTAAGCATCTTCTGTGACAGCATTCAGTTCAACAAGGACTCTATGTCTTTCAAGTATTACGGCAGACAAAGGATTGAGAGACGCAGCACTATTCTATGGCGGCAACTGATTACAGCCGGACAACTCAAACGAGTGCCGAGGACAGAGAACAACCCCCACGGACTTCTCATTATCAACTGGCGCACGCTGCTTAACAAGGATATTGATGAAAGGAAGAAAAGCGAGTATTAACAGGATATGATAATCTTGAATTTGAGAAACGAAAATTAATGATATATGAGTTGGAAAAGAATTTTCAGGGGAGAGCCTATGCCAGACAAAGACGACCCCAAATACAAGAAACGTTATGAAAGAGAGGTTAATGCCGGCAGGAAGTTCGCCGATGTCGTGGGCATCAGTTGGCTAAGCCGCAAGTTACAAGGAATGGCAGACAAGAACAAGACATTGTTTTTGATTATTGTCTTTGGAGTGGTCTTACTTTGTTTTGCCTTCAACCTATTTAGGATGGTCAAAAGCTGCAAGACGAGGGATGCCGGCGGTGGAACCGCCACGGAACGAGTAGAGAGCATCTTGCAGGAGAAAGGAGTACACCAGCACAATGACACCTATAAATAAAGGAGGGCAGAATGAATAAGATTAACTTTAAGCAGCCTAAATACATATTGCCAGCGATAATATACCTGCCCTTGGTAGCCACAGGTTATTTTGTTATCGACATGTTTGGCACGGAGATAAAGAGCGTGAACAAGAATCTTGCGGAGACAGAGTACCTGAATCCGGAGCTGCCAGAGGCAAGAATAAAGGACGGCATCGGCAGCAAGAGAGATAATATGGTCAGTGCTTTCGGCGATGTCAAAGACTATTCCGCTGTTGAGACGGCAGAGGGAGACAGCGTGAAGGGCAAGGAGAAATATGAGACACGCTACAACGAGGCAGAGGCAGCTGCGATACAGAAGAAAGAAGAAGAGCTGGAGAGACTTCGTAAGATGCAACAGAGGGCATCAGACAAAGATGCGGACTCCGGGCAGAAAGCCACAGCTGTTAATAATACCCAATCCCCCAATGGCAGGAACAACACTGGCGGCAAGTCTGCTACGACAAACACAGGAATGGGCAAAGACGACTTTACGCTGCCCATCAGCGATGAGGAATTAGAGAAAGCCAAGAAGCTAAGGGCGCAAGCCAAGGAACAGGGCAAAGAGCTTATCTCCAAGGCAAGGAGCAGGAGCCGAGACCTGATGAATGGTGTTTACGGAGAAGATGCGGAATACACTGACGAAGAGACGGACAATGACAAGGATGCCTCTGCCAAAGACAAGAATGGCAAGGGAGAATCCGAGGGCAAGAGTGCTATGGAAAAGGCAGAGAGCGTTATTAAGCGTAAGAACATAGACTCCGAGTATTTCAATACCCTCTCGGAGAATGAGACAGAGAACACACTTGTGAAAGCCATTATCGACGAGGGCATCAAAGCCTCTGAAGGATCGAGAGTAAGATTGAGACTTCTTGATGACGTGGAGATTGGAGGTAGGCAGGTAAACAAAGGCACTTACCTGTACGCAACACTTTCGGGCTTCGGTAAGCAAAGGGTGAAAGGCACTGTCAGCAGTGTTTTTACAGGAGGTGAGATTGTGAATATCGACCTCTCCATTTACGACACCGATGGCATCGAGGGCCTTTATGTGCCACAAAGCTCATTCAGGGAGACAGCCAAGGAAGTCGGCAGCAGCGCGATGCAGCAGACTATGTCTATGAACGGCAGCAGCAGTCAGAGCAGTATGACACAATGGGCAACGCAGGCAGCCCAGCAAGCATACCAGCGTACCACCCAGGCTATAAGCAAGGCAATAAAGAAGAATAAGGTGCGGTTGAAATACGGCACTCAAGTATATTTAGTGAACAGAGACCAGTTGAAAGACAGCAAGAAAATAAAGACAGAGAAATAAAAAAATACAATAAAGATGAGAGAGACATTAAAGAGGACAGCCCTGCTGGCAGCATCATTGTTGCCTATGGCAGGCGCTTTTGCCCAGCAGACCTATATGGAGCTGGAGCATATCACAGTTAATGAGAATGTTACCACGGTGGTTACGGCATCAGAGCCGGTGCATTTTGTGGACGTTTCTACAGACAAGGTCGCTGGAGACAAGCCCATAGAGAACACCGTGCGTCTGAAACCCAAAGAGGGAGGGCATAAGGACGGAGACATCTTAGGCATCGCAACCATTATCACCGAGCGGTACAGGACTCAATATGCTTTGGTGTACACCAGCAAAATGGAGGAAGCCGTAACAGACAAGGAGATAGTCTTGCAAGAAAGAATGGCTTATCACAACCCTGCCGTATCGATGTCAACCGCAGATATGACACGCCACGCAAGACTTGTCTGGAACAGCCCAGCCAAGATAAGGAACGTGAAGGCAAGAAACAACAAAATGGAGATGCGCCTTAACAACGTTTATGCCACTGGCGACTATTTCTTTTTGGACTTTTCTGTGGAAAACAAGACCAACATACGTTTTGACATCGATGAGCTGCGCATAAAGTTGAAAGACAAGAAAGTCCAGAAAGCGGTGAACAACCAAACCATAGAGTTGCAGCCAGCCTTGGTGCTTGACAGGAGCAAAAGCTTCTTGCGAGGTTACAGAAATGTCATTGTGGTTAAGAAGATGACATTTCCTGATGACAAGGTGCTGACAATAGAACTCGCCGAGAAACAAATCAGCGGCAGGAACATCAGCATCAGTATTGACTATGAGGACATACTAAGCGCAGACGCTTTCGATGCGTCGCTGTTAAAAGAGGAATAAAAAACAGGGATGCTATGAAAAAGAGAATGATGATTATTATGTTGGCACTGGGTGCAGCCGTTGCCTCACCAGCGCAGAGCAATGCGAATGTCAACCACTTGAACATCAGCGTCGGAGCCTTGTATGAGAGAGGCTTTGATGCCACAATATCCGTTGAACACTACACCAAATACCACAATGCCTGGGAGGTTTTCGCCAATGGCTACATACAATGGGCAAAGGATGAAGAAGCAGGACATATCACAAAACAGAGCTTCTGGCATAACTATTTCACTTATAACATCGGTATCGCCTACAAGCCCTGTATTGTAAGAGGACGCAACAATCACGGAAACCTGCGCATCGGAGCCAGTGCAGGCAGCGACACGGAAGACATCATTGGCGCAGTACATGTCGGCTATGAGCATAGCTATGCCCTCAAAGGAGGCTGGGAACTGCTCTGGCAAGTCAAAGAGGACATTGTGTTCAGAGGCGAGGACCTGCTAAGGACAGGCATCGTGGTTGGAGTCAAGATTCCCTTATGAGAGCAGTAGAAACAAGAATGAACCGAATAATACTATGTGAAATATGAGAACAACACACACAGGAACACAAAATCAATACCAGGCAAAGAGACTGACAGCAACTAAGATTATAGTTACAGCTATGCTATGCGGTTTTACACTGAACAGTTGTGATGACCACACTGCCATAGACGCTAATATCTACACAGGACACATACTATGCACAGACGGCAGCGTAATCACCGAGGGAGAAATGGAGCAACAAGGCAAGACTGCCGCCGCAGTGGTTTTTTACTCATCATACACGGATACGGAGAGTGAAGTGCTTGCCGTAGGGCTTACAGAGCTAAAGGCGATGACATTCTCCGACACCATAGGAGTGAGTCAAGGCACATCCGCCGACACTGATGCTATGGACGGCAACAGCAACACTTATAATCTGTTTAGCAATACAAAAGCATATTCAGAGCTTGCAAACGCCGTTTTTGACATCTGGACCTACGGACAAAGCGCATACATACCCAGCGTGGCAGAACTAAGACTTTTGGAGGCAGTGAGGGAGCAGGTGAACCCTATCATCAAACGATGCGGCGGCGATACTATCAGCACAGCTGCGAGCAGTTGCTGGTATTGGAGCAGCACAGAAGTGAGCGGACAGGAGGATGCCAAGGCCTGGCTTTTCTCTTTAGGCAGCGGCACTATGCACGAAACGCCCAAGACCGAGGCTCATCCGGCGAGGTACATTGTGAAAATAGAGAAGTAAATAAGTCTGATTTTGGTTATCATAATTTTTGCAGGGGATGTTCGTGAGAGCATCCCCTACTCTTATTATCTTGCCCACGTTTTTCAAGATCAATCATATATTAACAAAATACAATAATTCAAAAAAAAAAAAAAATAACAGCGAAATATCAAATTAATACTTTACCTTTGCATTATCATTCGATACAATGTATAAACAAATAGTTATTAACACAAAAAATTACGATTATGAAGAAATTATTTACAATGATGATGTTTAGTGTTCTGTGTTCTATCCAGAATGTAAAAGGTTATGATTTTTCTGTAACCAATTCCGATGGATATCCAATATGGTATAATATTGTAGAGGGAGACCATTATATGTGTGCTGTAACAACAGATATGAATGCAACCGTTCAATATACGAGGTACATTGATTCACTCAGAATTCCAGAATATGTTACCTACGATTCAAAAACCTATACAGTAGTTAAAATTGACACACTTATAGGTATGGGTGAAGGATGCCCTAAATATTTAGAAATACCTTATACCGTTAAAAGTGTAAATTATATATATTTATCTTCTTTGGAATCCATCAAAGTTAGTCCGAGTAATGCGTATTTTATGAGCAAAAATGGAATTCTATATAACAAGAAACAAACAGAACTTATTAAATGCCCACCCGCATGCGGTATTTCAAGGTTCGTGATACCCTCAACAGTAAAATCCATTTCCAATTATGCGTTTGCGCATTGCAGTGGAATGAGAAGGGTTAAAATACCCGATGAAGTTACGTATATTGGTAAAGAAGCCTTTTATCAATGCAGTTATTTAGATTCCCTTGTATTACCAACTGCATTGACAACAATAGGTACAAAAGCATTTTGGGATTGCAACGAGCTTGGTGCTATTAAAATACCTGAGAATGTTGTTTCAATAAGCTCAAGAGCTTTCGTCGGATGTGATTTTCTCAATACGGTAGAAATTTCAAATTCCGTTCAGGAAATAGGCGACAGCGCATTCTTTGATTGTCCTTCTTTAAAAACCATTATAAGCCACATAGAATCTCCTATGGAAATAGGAAAGCGGACTTTTCAACTACGTCAATCCACAGCTTCGAACAAAGGTGTTACTGTAAACTGTATCTATAATACAGACACATTATATGTACCAAAGGGAACAAGCGACTTGTACAAAGCGACTGAATATTGGAGTCTCTTCAAAAAAATAGTTGAAGGAGACCCCACAGCAGTTAAAGAAATCAAGGCAAATAAAATTAACGATAACAATATATACGACTTGTCAGGCCGAAAAATATTGGGGGATGAGAAAAGAGGTATCATCGTAACTGGAGGCAAGAAAATATTACTTGACAGAGAATGATTAATGATTAATGAATTTTGAAACGTATTGGATTATTAGAAAAAATCCAATGAACAAAGGTGCATGTATAATTTATATGCACCTATTTTTGTTATGCTTCAACCTGTGAGAATGTTAAAAAAATGAGGTATTTTCGATTTCTTTCGGCAAGTCGTGGAAATGATGTTACTTTGCAGACCGAAAGACATTTATCATATACAGAACACAAAAAAGCAAAACAATGGGTTGGAGTAATTGTATAAGGACTATTGGCCGCGGCGTGTTTAAGGGTGCAGAAGAAGGCACTAAAGCCGCCAGCGGTCTTGCGAAAGGAGTTGGAGAAGGCTTAGGAGCCACCGCCAGAGGGCTTGGGGGGTGGAAAGGAGTGGTCGCCACAGGAGGCGTTGTCGGTGCCGTGCAGTCCGAGGAAGGACTGGCAGGGTTAGCTGGAGACGTGATATTCGGCAAGGACGGAGCAGAGAACATCAAGCAGCACGGCATCGCCGGAGAAGCCATAGACATCGCCATAGGCGAGGACGGCAAGGAGGCTGTCAAGCAAGTCAAGGACACCATTTCAGAGGTTGTTGACAGCGGCAAGGAAGCGGTGAAACAGGCTAAGGAAGCTTGGAATGGAGCTACAAGTGATGCAGGCATAGACAATACTGCAGACCCCTATCAAGGGTATGCGCAACAGGACGGACTCTCCGCTTTCATCAGGGGAACCACCACCAATCCCCTTGGAATGGGAGGAAACTTTCTAAGCAACCTCGCCAGCGGCAATGTCAGCACCCTCTCTATGGCAGCTATGATAGCCAGCAGTTTTATGGTTTTCGGCAGATTCGGTCTGCTCACCAAGGCTTTAGGAGCATTGCTCGGAATGCATACAATCGGACGCAACAGCCAGCCAGTGTACCAGCAGAGAGCAGTGAGACAGGCGCAGACAGCGCAGCAGACATATCAGCCAAACACCTCACAGGCATCACAGACCCCAGCGCAGCCCTTGCAGCAGGTTGAGGACACCGAGGTTATGGACAGACCCAGGGGCAGAGGACGATGAATTTACGATAACAATATAAATCTTTGAAAAACATTATAAGATACTAATATTATGAAGAGGAAATACACACAAGAAATGTATCTGCTGTCAGACAGCGGATATTCTATGCCCTACTCTTCCGCAGAGGGAGAGCCAAGGGTACTGCTTGGTTACGGCAGACAGAGACATCCAGAGAACGGAGAGACATTCACGCACCACGGTATAGACCTCACTGCAGGCGGTGTGAGACTTTTGGCAATGGCCAGCGGCAAGGTTTCAGGGCTTGGAAACGACCCTGTTCACGAGGGTTTTGTCAATGTGAGGTATGGAGACTATGAGGTGGAATACGGTCATATCACCGAGGTGTTCGCCGATTTCGGCTCCAAGGTCGAAGCAGGACAGGTTATAGCCACCGCCGGCGACATTCTGCACTTAGGAGTGCGCTACAAGGGAGAAGAGATTGACCCTGGCGACTTCCTGCAAATGGTATATAACAATGCCGTGTCAGCCTCCGTCGCCGGCATTGGAGAGACAGCAGACAATGTGGATGTCAAGACCGACTATGATGATGACATGCCAGAGATAAGCTGCCTTATGGTCCGTTATATGCCTCTATATATGGATGACTTGCGCAAGGGCAGCTACAAGCCAAAGACAGAGACAGAGCGCAAGCTCCAGGACGTGCTGGCACAGAGCGCGAGGAAAAACTATTATTTCGAGGCATTGCCCTCCGAGGGCAATCCTTTGGGGCTTAGCGTCCGCAGCGCACCCTTGGTGGGCATCGTTCAGAGTCTGCTCATCGGCGACTTTTTGAACTATCTTGCGGTGAGGCACGATATCTTTTTGAAAGGATGGGATGAAGCGAAAAAAAAAAGTTTCTGGAGGCGGCGGAGGACCGGGGAGGACTTATCGACCCTCTGCGCGGCCTCGATGTGAGTGTGCAGAGTTTCGACGTGCCGAGGATAGCCAGCGTGTACCCTGACAATGCAGGAATCAGGTGGTGGACCAAAGCCTGGTTTAATAACCGTGAGAAAGGCGAGGACGTTGTGGAGATTTCCAGAGACATGGCAATCAAGTTCATACAGGGTCTTATCACCAAAGACGCATGGCTAGAAAGATACTACCCCAAGCAGATGAGCGTCTATCACAAGGCTATCGAACAGAGCCGCCGACAACTATTAGGATTATAAAGACATGGCAAAATACATAATCAAAGGTAATTTAATATCTTTAGACAATTACTTAAAGCAATACTTCAACAGCAACATCGCCCCTATCGCTAACCGTGCGGTTGAGAACAGCAATGCCGTCTGTGCCAAGGCGATGCGTGACAGTATCCGTTCTAACAATGGAAAGAGCATTGCCACTGGTGGTGTTCCGGGCTTCGATGTGATGTTGGCTGAAAGCTCCTTCGCGGAGAATGACAGCTGCAAATACTACTGGAGCAATGTACAGAGCCAATTCCGGGACGGTTTCGAGAAAGACAAAGCTCTTGTCGAGGATGTCGGCCGCATCATCACCGAGTATCAAAAGGTGATGATTAAGAACTGCGGCAAGGAGCATTACGATGCGGAGAGCAAGAAGCTGGGCTGTGACCTCGCCACCTGGTATGTGAACAACAAGATTGTCGAGATGTCGCTCAATAAGATGGCCAGCAGAGGAACCGCTTTCGGCACTGTTGACTATCTTATGCGCAAGGGGGCGCAGACCTCCCTCCTTGGCTTGGGCTCTGACGACTGGGAAGGGATGATCACGCTGCAGGAGCGTCAGTATGGCGCTTCCGCAGTGGAAAAGACAGCCGCATACGCCGTTGGTGGACTTATCGACTTCGCAGTCCTCCCTTACGGAGGTTTCTCGTCAGCCGTGAAGCTGGGTGCCGTGGGCGCAGGCATAGACCTCGTGTTCAAGAATGGCAGCAAGCAGACAGACCTTGACGGTATCGCCAGCACTGCCCTCTTTGGCAAATCCACAGTATTGGACTCCGGCAGGAAGAGCATCAAAGTAGAGAAAGAATATATGCAGCGGCTCAATGCCACTATGACCCACCAGGTGTCGAGCATCGGTACGCCAGCCCCCAAGCAAGAAGAGCAAAAGGAGCAACAGAAACAGCCAGAGAAAGAGAATGAGAAAGATGCCGCCAAGGGGAAGAAGAAAGACAAAGGAAAGACTGAAAACAAAGACACAAACAACGGAAAATCAGAGGATAATAAAACACAAGCTAAAGCAAAAGACGAAGAAAGCAAGACAGAAGAAAAAGGGAAAGGCACAGACAAGAATACAGAAGAGAAAGCAGGGAAAGGAGGACAGAAAGCAAGCGAGGACAAGACCTCTGACAAGGACAACGGCAGAGGACAGCAAGAAGGACAGGCAACCGTGCAGCAGACACAGAACACCCAATCTTACAGTGGTGCCACGGGACAGACCAACTATGGAGCAACCTCCTATTCGGAGGCTGGGTTTGATAACGGCTGGGGCAACCTGATGGACACTATGGGCTTAGGAGGTTTCAGCGATGTGTTCAAGAATCTCGGCTATGTAATGGCTATGCTCCCTGATATGATGATAGGGATGCTCACAGGTCGCACTAAGACGCTGGGGCTTAAGGATAACCTCCTGCCTGTTGCCGCCGTCGTAGCTGGTCTGTTTGTCAGGAATCCCCTCCTGAAGCTGTTGCTAATGGGGCTTGGCGGTGCAAACCTGTTGAACAAAGCCACTCACGAGGCGCTGGAAGCCTCTGAGAGCAATGGCAAAGGCTATAAGGAATACAAGGAAGAAAAACTGAACGCCAGAATCACCGGTCCGCAGCTTAACGGCAATGTCCTCGTGGCATCCATCGACGGTATCCCCTGTATGGTAACGTTGCAGGACAATGTCATCGCAGCCTATAATGAGGGTGTTCTGCCGTTGAGCACACTTTGCAACGCCGTTGTCGCCAAGTATGACGAGCAGCGTCAGCAGGCGGCTATGAACTATGACAGGGCAGAGACCGAAGAGAGGGAAAAGACAGAGGAAAGAGAAAGGACAATGGCAATAAAGTAACGGATGTCAGGATTTGGGCATCCGCCACACATTTTGTGATTGTCAGATATTTATAATAAAAAGTATGGCTAAGGAATCTATTGTTGACATGGACTGGACAGGCAGGTTGCAGGTATATTCTTGCGGCGAGTACCTTAATGTCCGCTCCCTGGCTCATCAGGTCAAGGAGGGGCGCAAGGATGCCATAGAGAAAGCAGCCATAGAAATGGCAAAGGTAGCGGTAAAGATACCTAACTACCAAGACTACAGGTTGGTTCCTATGCCAGGACACGAGGGAAAGCCCACTTATACGCTTGACCTTGCTTTGGAGCTTGCGTCGTTGACAGCGAACTATGTCTGCGACTTTTTAAGGAGTACACCTGGAGATACCCTTTATGAGCAAAAGAGGAAAAATGGCATCGAGGGTCTGAGACCTGACGCTTTTGAAACGCTTGGGCATTTTTCACTTGACTATAGACCTATCTTCATTGACAATGTCCTTGACACAGGCACAACGGCTATGTCTGCATTTAAAGCAGTCGGCGGCGATGCTATATTGCTCACGTTAGGTAGCACCACCAACTATAAGAAATACAACTACCCCATTGACGTGAAGATTTTCGGTCCGTCGAGGAAACCAAGAAACCTGCTAAGGGCAGAGCTGATTACCGCCATTGACGATGCCATGGCGGAGAGGAAATACGAGAAATATATGGAAGGTGGGGAATCAGTGGCGAGATTTTACGAAGAAATCGGTTTACTCAAAGACCCTCCCCCGGAGACGCTTGGTTTATTTCTCCCCCCGAATGAAGAAACTGACAGGACGCGTGATGCCGCAATAACCTTAGAGACAGACCAGGAGGGCCGCATACGTCACAAGATGACATTTTATAATCATGAGACTGCGTTTATAGAGGACATCGATGACAAGACGCTGCTGCAGGACACTTTAGAGGCTGTAAAAGCCTATTACTATAATGAAAAGGGCAAAGTGGAATCCACCATCGGCAACCACCAATTTGAGAAAGGAGACGAGTTTATTCTAAACAGGCGCAGCTATGTGGTGCAAGACAAAGGAACATTTATGACCACACGGAGACCTTTCATTGCCAAGGGGCTAAAGACAAGGGATGAAGAGGGAAATGAGAAAGTTTTCCTGTTGAATAAAGATGCCCGGAGAAGGATTTTTGTGATGCCTCAAAGCGAGAGGGAAAAACTGAAAGACATGAGAGGCATTGAGGAAAACAAGCAGACAGAAGAGACAGATAATCATTATGAACTAAACACAGATATTATGGCAAACAAGAAAGACACAGAGAAACAGGAGCAGGCGCAGCAACAGGCGCAAGCAGAGACAGCGGCGACAGCCAAGACCGCAAACAAGGAAAAGGAAAAGGCGAAGAGACAAGAAACCGAGGTCAAGGAAGAGCCGAAACAGGAACAGAAAGAAGAAAAGGAGGAAAACAAAGAACAGGACAGCAAGCAAGAGCAGGAAAAGGAGAAGGAGCAGAAAGACGACAAAGAAGAGAAGAGCATCGGAGGCGCAGCCGTCCAGACGATGATACTTGTCAATATGCTCCAATATGCCAAGGAGAATGACGGAGTGTTCGTCAATGTGGCGAGGAAGCAAGCACCCAAGCTCTATGGCGAGGATGTGCAACTCTCACCGTACAACAACCTCCTGCTCTCTATGCACAGCGACCTTGAGGGTTTCAGGACCAACCAGTACACCTCTTTCGAGAAGGCGAAAACCGCTGGCATCAATGTTATGGGCGGCGAGAAAGGCATCCCTTTAAGCTGGCTAAAGTGGGATAAGTATGTCAACCAGTATGATAAGACCGACACTATCAGCCACGAAGACTATATGAAGCTCCCTGACGACACCAGAGCCAACTACAAGGCAGTGCCACAGAGGGAGTACCGTTACCTTTACAACATCGACCAGACCATACTGCCGGTCAAGGACAAGGAGGCATACCTCAAGACCGTCGAGGAAAGCGGTGCGCCGGGTAAGGAGATTATTACAGGGGAAAAAGAGACAGCCCTTGACAAGAATGCCAAGACCTTTGACATACTCAAGATAAAACATCCTGGTTCGATGCTTTTGTACCGTAACGGCGACAATTATGAAATGTATAATGAGGACGCAGACAGGGCGCACGAGATTCTGTCGCTTAAAATCAGCGACGGCAAGGACAGAGGCTTCAAGCAGATGGCCTCTTTCCCTCACGGTCAGTTAGACACCAACCTGCCCAAGATGATAAGAGCAGGACAGAGAGTTGTCATCATCGACAGGCTTCAGGAGATTAAGGATGGAGCATTTGAAAAATACCTCTCTGACAAAGAGAAAGAAGATGTGAAAGGCGTTGAGACCATCAGCGGCAAGCTCTCCGAGGCGTTAGGGGTGAAAATCAGGGATGCAGCCCCGGTTTTGGAGACCCACTATGATGCAAACGAGGACTCCATACAGGCAGCCCCTGTTAAAGCCTACGACAGCTATGAGAGATATGCCCACGACCTCTTCGCCGCCTTCTCCGACGCTATGGGTGCGGAGACAAGGATGAACAGAGTGCAGAGAGGCAGCTTAGGGGAAGAGGATGCCAAGAAACAGGAAGGCTTAGTCAGGGAGCTTGTAGCAGGCAGCCTGATGACCGGTCTTGGTATGCAGAGCGTTATGGGCAAGCAGTCTGCGCAGAACATAGACTACTGGCAGAGGGAGTTGAAAGAAGACCCCAAGTTTTTGGAGCGCGTCGAGAGAGACGTGAATCAGACATTGGAATCCGTTGACCGCATAATGAGAGGCGAGACCGTTGATTTCTCCAAGATGAGAGGCGAGAAGGCTGCCGTTGTCGATATGCCCGGCAACTACAGCATTGTGAGAGAGCTGTCGCAGCGTGCCGATGCCGAGCGCAAGGAGATAGTTATCGTTGCAGACAAGGAACACAAAAGTGCCGATGTCATTCTCCCTGCCGGAGCGTCCAAGGAACCAGGCACAGAGCTTCCCGGACTCAACAAAGGCAGGATTGCCAATGCTTTGAAAAAAGAAGGCTTTGACGCTGACAAGATACTTTTCCACAATAACAGCGGCGCATTAGGACTTAGGCAGCCCAACGAGTATTTTGCCGGCAAGGAAGTTACTGTGAACAGGCTGAAACGGTTCGACCTTATACCTGTCACCAAGCTCGATGTGTCGCCGCTTGTGCATCAGAAAGCAGACATTGAGAAAATGAATATGTTCACGGACAAAGACAACAACTATGCCATTTACATCAAGCCCAGACACGAGCCAGCGATAACCATGTACCCGTCCAAGGACGACATTAGTTTGTTCTTCCGCTCACTGAAGGAACAGGACGGCGCACAGGTCAGAGGCGACCTTGCGCAGAAATACTACCGCATAGCAGCCCAGTATCCCGAATTGAAGAAAGACCTGCTCACCATAGACACCGGTGATGCCGACATCAGCAGAATCAGCAAGGTCAACCTCTTCAAGAAGGACGAGGGCAACAAGCTGATGATGGTCGCCAGCATTGACGGACAGAGACAGCCTTTGAGAGAAGTCAGCAAGGCAGACTGGAACAGGTTCTGGCTCGCCGACGACAAAGATTTGTACAAAACCCAGCTGGCAGCCAAGATGTACAGCAATGAGCTCAGCCGCGGTCGTGAGGTTCCAGTGGAGAAGCAAGAGCAGGAACAGGCGCAAGAGGTGCGCCAGGGCGGGTTTCGCCGCTGATGCAGGCTATTTTTGGCGCAAGATTGACAAGGACATAGACGCGAGGTTTGACGAAAGCCTCACAGACTGACAAAAGGAAAGGAAATATATGAGTGATTACAAGGAAGCATTCTTTGAGAGATACGCCTCTGCAGCTATGGAGCAGCAGAAGCGTTATGGCATTCCCGCGAGCGTCACTCTGGCGCAAATGGCGTTGGAGAGTGCCTACGGAGAGAGCGGTCTTGCCAAGGAGGGCAACAACTATTTCGGCATCAAGGCCAGCGGCAGCTGGCTTAGAGAGGGCAAGCCCTACAGTGTGCGCAGCGATGACAGACCCGATGACAAGTTCTGTACCTTTGGCAGTGCCATGGAGAGTATGGAGTATCATTCCAAAGTACTTATGGCGCAGCGTTACAGCCAATGCTGGCAGCACGCCTCTGACGACCACTTAAGGTGGATTAAGGGCATCAAGGCAGGAGGCTACGCTACAGACCCTGCATACGTCAGCAAGATAGAGAAAGTCATTGCCGACTATGGATTGAACAAATATGACAGGCAAGCCATCAGCGAAGCCAAGGCAGCAGGAGTCAGCATCGGTTATATGCGAGGCAGCAAGGGAGGCACGGACTCCCCTGCCCTCTCTGCGCAGAGTTCCAGTCAAGACGTTGGTTATTCGATGCCATTGTCAAGTACGCTCACCGTCACCTCCCCTTTCGGCAACAGGCAAGCTCCCAAAGCAGGAGCCACCACAGACCACAAAGGCATAGACCTGCAAGCCAATGGAGACGCCGTCCTTGCCACCGAGGATGGAGGCAGGGTTCTCTCCGCGAGGAATGAGGGCAATGGCGGCAACACCATAAGGATTGAGCATCAGAGGGCAGACGGCACGAGGTATCAGACCGTTTTTATGCACCTGAAGGAGATGAATGTCAAGGAGGGCGACACCGTCAGAGCCAGACAGCGCATAGGCATATCAGGCAACACCGGCAACAGCACCGGTCCGCATCTTCATTTCACCGTGTACAGAACAGACCCCAACGGCAACAGGCAAACTATCGACCCAGCCGAATACCTCGCCGACATCGCAGTCAGAGGTAATATCAATACCAGGTTGAACTACAATGGAGCAGACCTTTTGGCAAACTACAAAGATGCCGCAAGAGAGCGGATAGCCTTGGAGCAGACACAAGGACAGCAAGACACCGTGCAGATGCTTAGTGAACTTACAAAGAGCAACGACCCCAAGGACTGGCTTGCCTATCTCATGAAAAGCAATGGAGACAGCACGTCACTGATGAACGGCGCAGACCCTATGGGTTCACTCATCGCCGCCGTATTCGGCGGACTAATGGTGATGGCTGCCCAGCTTGACAAGGACACATGCGAGAAAGAGCAAGAGGCAAACGGCACATCGCAAACGGAGACCGTCGATACGGAACAGGTCGTCGAGAGACAGAGAGCCGCCACTACAAAGCAGACAGCCAGCGTTTCAGCAGCCTCCTATTTCGAGGCAGGGATGCAAGAGGCAGAGAAAGAGACGCAGACTGTGGCCATTAAATAACAAAGGCGGGAATGAAAGAAAGAATATTAACAGAAAAAAGGGAAAGCGAAAGCAATCCCTTAGAAATAACTTTAAATTATTAGTGCTATGATTAGATGTAAAGTAACGTTGGCAGGCGTTGTAAACAAAGCTGCCACAACACATCAGGGCAAGGACGGCAAGCCGTTCGTGTCCTTTGGAGTAAGTCTGCCATTAGGAGACAATAACGGCAGTGTGAAAGAATACGAGGTCAGCGTGTCAGCAGGCAATGACATCATTGTCGGTGGGCTGATAAGCGTAGGAAAGAGAGTGAGCATTGTCGGCACGTTGTATTTCAGGAAGAAGAATGACGTGTTGTATCTTAACATGTATGCTGACAGCATCACTATGGATGTCGGAGAGACAGACAAGCTGGAGGGAGAAATGGAGTTCAAGGGCCGCACAGGCAAGAAAGACATCAGAACGCTGAAAGACAAGAGAGGAAAAGAATTTCAGAGCTTCAGTGCCTACTCCAAGGAATCCTCCGGAGAAGAGGCGATGTTCATCTGGGTTCATTTTCTGAATTTCGACCCCAGCAAATCCCCTTGGCTTGCACCCTCGACGAGCATCAACGTGAAAGGCACGCTGGACTTGAAGCTGTATAACGGCAATATCGACCTCGGCTGTATGGTAAGCGAGATAAGCCAGTGGGAGTACAAAGGACCGCAGGAGACTGTACAAAACGCATAAGTTATGGCAGGAAACAAGAAAAGCAATTGGAACGGTGATGGCAAGACTGCCGAGGAAAGAGCCTTGGAGACCTTTGCAGACCTTATGATTGAGCGCATCAATGAGATAAAGCAGGATTGGAAGAAGCCCTGGTTTCAGCCAAAGAATATGAACCAGCCAAGGAATCTTAGCGGTCGCCCCTACAACGGTATCAATACGATGATGCTGTTGTTATACAGTGAAAAGAGACACTTCGACCTCCCTGTCTTTGTAACATATAATCAGATTGCATACGACCTCAACAACAGGAGCAAGCTGACGGCGGAAGAGCGTAATGATCCGCCTGCTGTTGACCTTACCCCAGAAGAGGGAGAGAATCCGGGCTTTGTGCATATCCTCAAAGGAGAAAAATCATTTCCGGTTTTTCTAACCATGCCAATACCGCGAGACAAGGAGACCGGCAAGAGCATTCCCTTCAAAGATTACAAAAATCTGCCTCCCGAGGAACAGAACAAATATTATGTTAAGCACTATACCAACGTGTATAACGTGTACAATTTGGACCAGACCAATATCAGAGAGGCACGCCCGAAACTATGGGAAAAGATTTGTGAAAAGTATGATGAAATGGACAAACAGAAGAATCCGGTTGAAGAAGGAAAAATGTTCAAGTTTGACCCATTAGACCGGATGATAAGCGAAAACAAATGGATTTGCCCTATCGAGCCCAAGGTTGACCTCGGAGCATATTATTCAATTAGCAGCAATAAGATTGTGGTGCCGCCGAAAAAGAACTTTATCGACGGGGAAAGTTTTTATGGAACTCTGCTGCACGAAATGACCCATTCTACAGGAGCCAAAGAGTATTTCGGAAGATTTGAAAAAACCACTGGTGACAGGAACTTCGATTATGGCCGTGAAGAGCTAGTAGCGGAGCTAAGCGCAGCAATCATATCCTACAGGCTTGGCTTTACCAAAGGGCTTAAGGATGAAAGTGCCTCCTATCTGAAGGCATGGCTTACAAACATACAAAAAGACAGCTCTTTCTTGAGAACCACCCTTGATGATGTTCGTCGCGCATCCACATTCATAGGTCAGCGCATCGAGGAAGTCAGGCTTGACGTGAGAGAGGAAAAGACAGCCTCCGTTGACATCGACGGCGACGGACAGGAAGATTTCTCCATCACAGACTCCTTAGCAGACAAGAAGCAAGGCGAGGAAGAGAAGCAGCCTGAATTGATTGCAGCCAGAGGTTTAGACAATGAAAACCACGGCTTCAGGAGAGGAAGATAAGGAGGACCTATCTGTCAGCCTTTATCTTATGAAATTCAAATCATCAAACACGACATTTCAACACGAATTCATTTAGCATTCAACCTATTACATCCCACTTCTGGAAATTTCAGAGGTGGGATTTACTATTTTTATGCCGATTATTACTATAAAAATGCCATATTCAGAAAAAATAAGAAGAAAAAAAGCAAAAAAATATGATTTTTCTTGGAGGCAATTAAAATTTTTATTACCTTTGCACCGAATGAGAGGACATAGCTTAAGAATCTAATACAGACTTATGATTTTTGTCCTTAATAAAATAATTTAAAAGAAAGGAGAAGTATGAGTACAAGTAAACTCACCCCAGCACAAAAATGGATTTTACTCGCAAAGGCTGGAGGTCAGTGCGAGTTCAAGGGTTGTAAAAAGTTCTTATATGAAGATTACCTGACCAAAGAGAATTTTAATTATGGTCAGTACGCTCATATAATAGCAGATTCACCTAAAGGACCACGTGGTGATGATGAATTATCTGAAAATCTTGCAAAAGATTTAAGTAACATAATGTTGCTTTGCCCTATGCACCATAAGTTAATAGACACCAATGTAGATAACTACCCTGCGGAGAAATTAAAACTTATGAAACAAGAGCACGAGGCTCATGTAAGAAAAATGCTAAGTATAGGGGATGATAAGGAAGCTACAGTTATAATCTATGCAGCCAATATTGGAAAGCAAGATTGCAAAATTAATATTGGCGATGCTAATCAAACCATTCTTTATTATGATTATTATCCTGCAGATTCCTATCCTATTGAATTAGGATGCAGGAATTCCTCTTTAAGGGATAGAAATCCACTTTTTTGGAAAGTTGAAGAACAAAACTTGCGAGAAAAATTTGACCAGTTGGTAGCAAGTCAGTTAGCAACTCATAGGATTAAGCGAATGGCTATATTTGCCCTAGCTCCTATGCCTCTGCTAGTTTTATTTGGCACATTATTGACTGATAAGTTTGATACTACTGTATATCAACTCCATAAAGAACCACAATCTTGGAATTGGCAAGAGGACAATGTGCAACCATTTGAGATTAAATATCCGGATGACAAAAGAGGGAAACCTGTATTGGTCTTTTCTTTAAGTTCAAATATAAGAGAGCGAATAGAAAAGCTATATGCCGGAGAAAGCATAAGTATATGGGAACTCACAATTCCCAAGCCAGACAATGACTACCTTAGGTCGAAAGAGCAGTTGTCTGACTTTCGTCAAAAGGTCAGAGCCATCCTTGAAGATATCAATCATCATGCTGCAGCAGGTGAATCTATTGCAATTCACATGGCTATGTCTGTAGCCTGTGCTGTGGCATTAGGTATGGTGCGAAATGAAAAAGCAGACAGAGGTTTTAAGTTATATGATTACTATAATAACGAAGAAAAATTTGCATTAAATATAGGGATAAATGATTATGAATAACGAACAGAAAAATATGTTGAAAGAGATTCTCGATAGATTAGCAGAGAACCTTGATATCACAGACACAGAGTATAATGAAATACTCCACAGTTATGAAGCTGTTGGCAAGCACTTGTCTAAAGCGGGCTGCATATTAGAAAAATATGAAGTTGAGATTAAGCCACAGGGGTCTTTTAATCTCGGCACTATTATCAGACCTATCAAAGAGGGGGATGACCTTGACATAGACCTTGTGTGCGAATTGAGAGCAAAGCCTGCTAATTGGACTCAATTTGATTTGAAAAATATGGTCGGTCAAAGACTACAGGAAAGTGATTTATATCAAAGGCTTTTAGATGAGGAAGGCCGCAGATGTTGGACTTTGAAATACAGAAGTTCTCAACAGAGTACCAAAAACCAATATCATATGGATATTCTCCCATGTATTGTAGCTAATAATTATAAAGAGATTTTGAATGAAATGTATTCAGCAAGGGAACTTACACAAGCTGATTACGATAAAGCATCCATAAGAATAACAGACAAGAAGAGTGAAGGCTACTATACTGAAACAGATATAACAAAATGGCTAAAGAGCAATCCATTTGGTTATGCCAAGTGGTTTAAACTTAGACAGGAACAGGGAATATTAGAAACACGTATGTTTGGCAGCAGTATACAACTTCCTGAAAAAAGAGGAAAAAAGAGCATACTACAAAAAGTGGTTCAATTATTGAAACGGCATAGAGACATATATTATGCCGGTGATGATGACAAACCTATATCCATTATAATAACGACTCTAGCAGCAAGGGCCTATTCTGGTGAGCAGGATATTGTCTCTGCTTTTGTTAATATTGCTAAGAATATGAGAAAGCAAATTGTGTATAGGGGGAATAGATGTTTTATTTACAATCCTGTTAATCCACTAGAAAACTTTGCTGACAAATGGGTAGAGCAAAATAGAAAGCAAGAAGTGTTTTTCGAATGGCTCACTAAAGTTGAGAAACTTGTGGAACACTTTAATGGGGATACGGATAAAATTGAACTGCAACAGCAAATCATTGAATCTTTTGGAAGAGAAGTCTCAACAAAGACTTTTTCGGACATCAGTAACAAAATGAAAGTCCAAATAAAAACTGGCACTATTGGTGTAGGCACCACTGGCATAATATCGGCATCAGGCAAAGAGAAGATACAAAAACATAATTTTTACGGGAATGAAAATGAGGAATAATATTTTGACAACACGAATGCAAGCTATAGCATTGAGAAATGCCTATCCTGATTGCAGGATAAATGTGACAGACAAAAAATTAGTATGGGAATCCAATTTGCAGCCCACACCTTTAAGCAAAAAATATGCTGTTAAAATTGTATATAGGCTCCATAACGATGGTGAATGGAAACTAAAGACATTTATCAAGCATCCATACCACCTACAACGAGCAGCGGGGAAAATGAGTCTGCCTCATGTGTATGATAACAACAGACAAGAGATTTGTCTTTATGACCCTCAAGAAAACGAATGGAATCCATCTATGTATATATCTTCTACAATAGTACCGTGGACAGCGGAATGGTTATACTATTATGAAGATTGGGTCGTAACCGGCTTTTGGTATGGAGGTGGGCATCATCCACAAAGACGAATAAAAAGTAATCTTCAAAATAACCAGAGACTCTGTGATATTATGACACCAACTGAAACTAACCCACCCATTTGGGGAATACAAAACTCAACTGGATTATCAGTAGGGTTCGATATACCGGACATCACAAACAACTTTTAATGATATCAATGTAACGCAATTTGAACATAAGATGACAATTTTGAGCTGTAATGCTAAAATTTTGCCTTAAAACATAAAAAAATCCCTATTTTTCTTGGGATGTATAGACTTTTTTATTAATTTTGCGGCATAAATAGAAAAAATCACACAATATAACAGTTTGATGTTAATGAGGGAGAATGCGATATGAATATCAACTTCCGATAATACAAGATTATAGGAACTAAATAAATAAAGCCTATGACGACAATAGAAGAACTAAAAGATATGACGGAGGAAGACGTAAGAACTTTCGTCATTGATCCAGCCTTAAGAGGAAAAGGGTGGTTGGAACCGAGCAATACAAAAACAGAGTACAGGTTCACAGATGGACGCATCATAGTCCGAGAGAACACCTGTGCTAAACAAGCTCCAAAATTTGCAGACTACTATCTTTTTGACGGAACACAGCAGCTGCCACTGACAATTATTGAAGCAAAAAAAGCGACCAAAGATTTGGTGACAGGCATACAGCAAGCAATGGAATACGGAGAAATTCTGGATTTGCCTATCGTTTATGCCACTAATGGCAAAGGCTTTCGTGAATATAATTTTGTGAATGGCAAAGAAAGGGATTTTCCTATGGATGCTTTTCCCACGAAAGAAGAGCTTATAACACTTATTGAGGAATATCGTCCAACCACGAAAGCAGAAAAGAAAATCAGGAAAGAGCCTTATTATTTTAACTCAAAATCTCACGAGCCCCGATACTACCAGCGCATAGCTATCAACAGGACGGTAGAAGCAATCGCCAGAGGACAAAAACGTATTTTATTGGTAATGGCCACAGGAACTGGAAAGACCTTTACCGCATTCCAGATTATATGGAGGCTGCACCACGCAAATATGAAGAGACGCATTCTGTATCTTGCTGACAGAAATATCCTTATCGACCAAACTATGGCACAGGACTTTAAGCCTTTTCAGAAGATTATGACAAAAGTCCAAGAAAGGAAGATGGACTCTTCATACGAAATACATATGGCATTGTATCAGCAGCTTGTTTCATCAGACCCTAATGTAGCAAATGCTTATGAACAATTTGAAAAGGATTTCTTTGATTTGGTTATTGTTGATGAGTGTCATAGAGGCAGTGTCAAGGAGGATTCTGCTTGGAAACAGGTTCTTAGCTATTTTGAGAATGCCACACAGATAGGCCTCACTGCGACACCTAAAAATGATACAGGTGCAAGCAACATTGAATACTTTGGAGACCCTATATACACATACTCTTTGCGTCAAGGCATCGAGGATGGTTTCCTCGCTCCTTACAAAGTAACAAAAGTTATTATTAACGTTGACGACACTGGACTAAAGAGTGATGAGGATAAGTTGATTAAAGAAGGGAATATTGAACTTAAAGATATATACACGAGAAAAGACTACGGCCGGGAAATAAGTATTGAAAATAGAACAAAGATTGTTGCCAGAATCATCACAGAGAAATTAAATCAGATAGGCAGGATGAAAAAGACCATCGTATTCTGCCCAGACATTGAAGAAGCTGGTTTAATGAGGGATGAACTCATTAGAATTAACAGTGATATGCAAAAGAAAAATAAGAATTACATTCTACGCATAACCGGTGAGGACTATCAAGAGAAGAGGCAACTAGATAATTTTATCGACCCATTTAGTTCTTATCCTGTTGTTGTAACAACATCAGAGCTTTTATCAACCGGTGTCGATTGCAAGACTTGTTCATTGATTGTTATTGACAAGGAAATAGAATCAATGACCCAATTCAAACAAATTATCGGCAGAGGAACACGAATATACGAGTACGAGGACCTTGACAATTCGAAAAATAAATATTTTTTCGACATACTGGACTTTAGAGGTGTGACTGACAAGTTTAAAGACCCCGAATTTGATGGCGACCCTATTGTCGATGTTAATCCGGCTCCACAAGAAAAAGACGACAAAAAATGCCAAAAAGATAATGGAAACAGAAATGACGGTGAACAGACCGACACCACTGGAGGCAATAAGAGGGTCAAGCACTTATTTCAAGGAAAGGATATTGAAATTGAAAAAGAAATCGTATCTGTTATCGGACCTGACGGCAAAACATTAGAGACTGTCAATGTGATTGATTTTACGAGGAAAAATATACGCTCAAAATATGCCACTCTCAAAGATTTTATAAACTCATGGAATGAAGCGGACAGGAAAGAAGCTATCATTAATGAGTTGAAAGAATATGATGTCATACTTGATGCGGTGCGGGAAAAGAAACCAGATTTAGCCGAATCAGATGTTTTCGATGTCATTTGTCATGTAGCATACGACCAAAAACCTTTAACTAGAAAGGAAAGAGCTAACAACGTAAGAAAGAGAAACTATTTCGCCAAATATAGCGAGCAGTGTAGGAATGTATTGGAAGCCTTATTAGATAAATATTCTGATCAAGGCATTCTGAATATGGAAGACCCACAAATGCTTCGTTTGGAACCATTCAACAAAATAGGAACACCCCCTAAAATTATTAGATTATTTGGAGGGAAAGAGCAATACAATGAAGCAATAAAAAGTTTAGAAACAGAAATATATAAAGGAATAGCATAATGGCAATAAACAACTTAGTAAAAAGGCTGCAAAATATAATGCGTCAAGACGCAGGTATATCAGGTGATGCTCAAAGGATTGAGCAAATGACTTGGATGTTCTTTCTGAAAGTTTATGATTCCCAAGAAGAGAATTGGGAATTCGATGACACACGGAATTATAAGTCTATTATCCCAGAGCCGCTACGCTGGCGCAATTGGGCTGTTGATAACAATGACGGAAAGGCGAAAACAGGAGATGAACTCTTGGAATTCGTTAATGAGGAACTTTTTCCCACATTAAAAGACCTACAGTTACCTCAAAATGCGCCAAAGGCACAGTGGATTGTAAAAGAAGTATTTTCAGATATAAACCAATATATGAAAAACGGTACTCTCCTACGACAAGTGGTGAATGTCATTGACGAGATTGATTTCTCCGATGCAGAGGACAGACATATGTTCGGAGATATTTATGAGGGTATTCTAAAAGATTTACAATCTGCAGGTAACGCAGGAGAATTTTACACGCCACGTGCGCTGACGGATTTCATCGTTGCCACCCTTAAACCGAAATTGGGTGAGAAAATGGCAGATTTCACTTCTGGTACAGGAGGTTTTCTAACCTCGACATTGAATTACTTAGAAAAGCAGAAGAAAACTCCACAAGACGAAATGACGTGGCAGCACTCTGTGTTAGGGCAAGAATGGAAGCCTCTCCCCTATTTGTTGTCAATAACAAACCTGTTGGTACATCAAGTTGACGAGCCTAACATTATACATTGCGATTCACTTGGTGAGCCTGTATCGTCTATTAGCAATAAAGATAAAGTTGACATCATTGCAATGAATCCACCATACGGAGGAAGCACTGATGCCTCTGTAAAGAACAATTTCCCCTCGGATATGCGGTCATCGGAAACGGCAGATTTGTTTATGGTTCTCATTATGAAAAAGCTGAGACAAGGAGGACGTGCTGGTGTTATTATACCAGATGGTTTCTTATTCGGTACAGACGGTGCTAAGTTGGCTATTAAGACTGCAATGCTTAAAGATTTTAACGTGCATACCATAATAAGATTACCGGGTTCTATCTTCTCGCCATACACTTCAATTGCTACAAATATAATATTCTTCAATAACGAGGAAGCAGAAGGAGCACCTGAAGGGTATCATACTAAAGATGTATGGTTTTATCGCCTTGATATGCCAGAGGGCTACAAACATTTCTCAAAGACTAAGCCAATGAAACTTGAGCATTGCCAACCAATCACGGACTGGTGGAATGACAGGAAAGAGATTATAAGCGAAAATGGAGACGAAAAATCACGTAAGTTTAATGTTCAAGAATTAATCGACCTCAATTGCAATTTTGACCAATGCAAGTTTCCGAAGGAGGAAGAAGAAATTCTGCCACCTGCAGAGTTGCTTAGAGAATATTATCAAAAACGTAAATCCTTAGATGCAGAAATAGACCGCACATTAAATGAAATACAGAAAATTTTAGGTATAACAATAGAAAATGTATAAGTATGAGTAAAATAACAGACATCATAAAAAACGATATAGAACAATCGTACTATCAACAAAACTTCGCAAATGACGGGCAGCGTTTTGTTGCCTGGTTCTTGCGAAACATACTTCTTATAGACCAACGTCAAACAAAAGACGCTATTACTGATGGTGCTAATGATAAACAGATAGACGCTGTTTATATAGATGAAGATGAACAAAAGATTTATATCATTCAGGGAAAATATTATTTAGGTAGTAATATTGGTGCTGAATCAGTTAGAGAGGTAATCTCATCCTGGAGTCAGTTTAAAAATTTACCTAAATTACAAGAAAATGCAAATGAAAAATTGAAGGCAAAAATATCAGAAATCTCAATAGCACTTGAAGATGATTCATATTGTGTTTGTTTTGAGTTAATAACGACATCCACATTTACCGAAGGGGCAAACAACGATATAGATGCTTTTCAGGCGACATTGTCAGAAGATGACGACTCAGATTATAATGCTCAATTTTCAGTTATCGACGAACAAGGATTAGAAGATGCTTATAATAGAGTTTTGGAGCAAACCAATCCTATTCTTAATCATACTATTGAACTTGAAAAGGATAAATTTCTTTTAACGGAACTTAGTTCTACTAAAGTTCTATTGGCAGCAATTCCCCTAAAAAAATGTATTACAATACCAGGAATTAAGGATGGCTCTCTTTTTCAGAAAAATGTAAGGCAGAGTTTAGGCATCAACAATTCAGTAAACAAGAAAATAAAAAATACAATTAACAATCCGGATAAATGCCGAGATTTCTTTTTCTTTCATAATGGAATTACTGCAATATGCAATAAGCTCGAAGACCTTGGTAATGGAAATTTCAAATTTTATGGTCTGAATGTTGTAAACGGCTGCCAGTCTTTAAACACGATTCTCAGCTGTAGCGAGAATGTCAAGAAGCGTGATGACGCATACATCCTATTCCGCTTTTATGAGATACCCCAAAGAGACAGAGCAGACTCGATTAGTACAAATACTAATACACAAAGTACGGTTAAGGCTAGAGACCTTCGAAGCAACAGCAAACAAGTCCTTAAACTCAAAAAGGCCTACGAGCAACAATATCCTAATGGCTTTTTTGCAACAAAGCGTGGTGAGGTAGTGCCAGCTGACAAGGACAAGTCGTATGTTATTGAACTATCTTTATTAGGCAAGCAATTAACCGCTTGGTATATGCAACGTCCTAACTTATCCTATGGGGAAACAAAAATTTTTGATAAGTTTTTTAATACGCTTTTCAAGAATGATTATTCACCCTCGGATGTATATGCGTTATCTTTTTGGATGAACAAAATTATGGAGGCTTGGACGCCAGAGAATCCCTTGGGGTTAAATGAGGATATTTTGACTATGAAAGCCTATGCACCCTATCACATACTCTACGCAATCTCTGCTATCTGTGCCAAATGCAACAATCTTAATATCGTACCTTCGCCATCAGAGTGTTTGAAAATAGCAGATAAGGAAGATGTTGTAGATGCTATTGTACAGACAGCTGCGTCATGCATGAATAATGCTATCGAGACAGAAACAGCCAAAATGCAGAATCAAAATAAAACTTTCATACCTCAAAACTGGGTTAAAAACAAGGCAAGTATAGACGGTATTAATGGAGCTATTATCAATTGTTTTTCATTTTCGCCAGACGCAAAGAAATTAAAGACAGTAATGAAAATAGATCCCACACATTTTTCTTATAGATTGCAAGCAGACGATTAAAACAAAGATTATGAACGGAAAACAACTTAAAAATAGTATATTACAATGGGCGATACAAGGAAAACTTGTACCGCAAGACCCTAATGATGAACCAGCATCTGAACTTCTCAAAAGAATAAGAGCAGAGAAATCTCAACTTATTAAAGAAAAGAAAATAAAGAAAGATAAGAACGAATCCATCATTTATCGTGGTGAGGACAATTCCTATTATGAGAAGTTCAGTGATGGAACAGTGAAATGTATTGATGACGAAATCCCATTTGAAATACCAAGTGGATGGGAATGGTGCAGAATGTCATCAATCGTATCAATAAAAGGTGGAAAAAGAATTCCTTTAGGAATGACGTTTTCTGAATGTCAAACGGAGCATATCTACATACGTGTTTCTGATATGAAAAATGGAACTATAGTAGACAACAACTTAAAATATATAGACTATGCTGTATATGAAAAAATAAAGAACTATACAATATCTTCAAAAGATTTATATTTAACTATTGCTGGAACAATCGGCGATGTAGGCTCTGTTCCTGAAAAGTTTGATGGTATGAATCTTACAGAGAATGCGGTAAAACTTACAGATATTAAAATTAACCCTCAATATTTGATATATTTAATAAATTCGCCATTAGTTCAGCAGCAATTCAAGAAATTAACAAACCAACAAGCACAACCCAAATTATCAATTAGAAGTATTCTATCAACAATAGTTGTGATACCTCCTATGAAAGAACAAGGGAAAATAGTAAATAGGCTCGTGGGAATATTAAGTAAAGCACTTACATATACTAATTTACAGAATAATTTAAAAGATTTAAATGAACACATAAATATAAGACTGAGACAATCTATTCTTCAAGAAGCCATACTTGGCAAGCTTGTACCACAAGACCCTAATGATGAACCTGTATCCATTATACTTGCGAAAATACAAGAGGAAAAGCAAAACCTAATAAAGGATGGTAAACTTAAATCTAAAGATGCTGTTACATCGATTATATTTAAAGGTGATGATAACAAGTATTATGAGAAGATAAACGGAGAAAGTACGTCTGTTGATTTAGAATATGAATTTCCTATGGCATGGACTATTACAAGACTTTCAACAGTTTGCCGTTTAATAG
>Ga0065711_1001408_pt1 | contig 43652 bp, 29 predicted proteins | sample Hoacrofraction12_FD_59098 | JGI IMG/M metagenome (GOLD analysis project Ga0065711, IMG submission 59098) | Hoatzin crop microbial communities from Cojedes, Venezuela - Epithelial fraction 12 v2 (version 2) | ecosystem: Host-associated > Birds > Digestive system > Esophagus > Crop | place... | reverse complement strand
CTCCTGACCCCCACCCTGCAGATATTTATAAGCATTTCTAAGGTCCCCTCGCAGCCTTCTCTTCTTCAGGCTGAACAAGCCCAGCTCCCTCAGCCTTTCCTCGTAGGAGAGATGTTCCAGTCCCCTCACCATCCTCGTAGCCCTGCGCTGGACTCTCTCCAGTAGCTCCTCATCTTTCTTGCACGGTCCAGCCTTTGCTTCATCACTTCCATTTTCGCTCCGTCAGTCGTCGTGAGAGCACAGTCCTCTGCCGCGGAATGTGGAAGTGTCGTAACACTGACGTCTGTACGATGTCAGTTGTGCAGGGAGTCCTCACACAGGTTACTGTACAACTCAAAATTAAGGGGAATTTAAATGACAGTTTTGTGTACACTTCATACAATAGTTGGAAATTTGACTAAAAAATCAGCCATTTTGGATGTTTCAGCACTTTTGTACTTTTTGCAAATATTGTCCATGATTAAGCCACTCATATTTTCCACTTATTTGTTTGTTTACTGCTGCCGGTCACCCAGATATTGCAATCTAAGCATTCCCTTTGAAATCAGTAGCAGTGGTGGCGTTGGTTGTGGACTGCGTGGGCCACGGGCTCTCTACACTGTTTGTTTTTTTGTGTGCTGGCGGGGGGTGGTGTTATGGGTAAGAGAAATATGTGGAAGAATTGTGTGTGGTTTTCATTATGGCACTCAAAGATTGCAACGGAAAGGAAGGTTTTGCAGGATTTTATAATGGCGAGCAGTCTTGGAAGTCAAAGTATAATCTTCATTATAATGAAACATAGAAATAATGAAGGCTGGAGGCAGATATGTAATTCAAAGAGCATGTCATCAGAGACAATGGCAAAAAAGGAAATGAGTGTTTCTACAGCTCCTTAGATGTGTTCTTTTCAAGCAACCAGTTAATTTATCGTTCTTTTTATTTCCAAGAGAGGGAGGCTAGTTGTGCATTCCCTTCTCAGATTAATAGTAAGTAGCTGGCCCACGCATTTTCTTAGATTTTGAGTGTTGCTGGTGAGTGATGTAATCTGTCTTGTTTAAGTGGTTTGTTTACGTTGATGCATTTGAAGAGTCTTACTGGGTAACAAATTGCAGATTATTTTTCCCATATACTTCCCCTTACATTTCTGTTGAAAGAAATAATAATAAAGCAATCACATTTTTCCTACTGCATCATCAAGCCATTGATCTCATGTGAACACTGGAGTAAACTAAAGCAAATGTACAAATAATGCTTTTCAAATATACTGTCTTTGCATTTTCTTGAAAATTAATATATGATTTTCAAACTTGTGCAGTAGATGCAAAATACATGTCTGAATTCAGTCATACTGGATCTTCTGAATCACTGACTTACAGTAAAAGGAGGGGCAAGCTATAGCATCCTGGCATTTCTTGTTTGCTAATATGTCGAGGACTTCACGTAAAATTATTTGAGGTTGTTCTTAGCAGAGGTCCTGACTGCCACACAGAAGGGGTCATGTTTTAGTACTTTCCTGCCTCTGGTCTTGCCTTCGTTTGAGGAGTTGAGTATATGGGACGAATATTGTAAGTCTGTTTTTTAATTGATGGTGTAGACTTGGGTTATTTTTTCTAAACCACATACAACTCGGCATCGAAGCCGGGCCTTGTGCCGGTTGATGGCCGTCAGAGCTACGCGCAGGTGTAGGGCGGCTCCGGGGCCAGGTCGCATACTCGCTTTGCGTTGGGCTGCGTTCCACGCCTGTGCCGGTGCCTTTCTGCTGACGACGCGCTGAAATGCGGTTCCTGAGCGACGCAGTCGGTGCTGACCGCAGTCCCTGCCGCGGGCAGTTGTTCCAGAAAAAGCACCTTCTGCGGCCATGGTTGCTGTTAGGCTGAGGCGAGGACCTCCAGGGCCCCGTCCAGCAGCCAAGCCTTCCGTGATGAGGGCTTTGGGAGTGCCGTGTCGGACAAGCCCGCGCCAGAGGAAGCGGGCCGCGGTGGGTGTTACTCCGCTGTGGACGCAGGACAGCTGCGCGTCCCTGGAGAGCCTCTGCCAGCACCAGAGCGGCCGCTGGTGCGGTGCCCACCACGTGCACGTGCCGGTCCCATCCGTGCCTGACGACCAGCCGAGGACAGGAGGGTAGGCGTGAATCGTCTCCGGTCTTCTCCACCGAAGTCGAGTTGGTCTGTTCTAGAGTTGCGTCTTAAGTGCTGCCGCCTCCGTTCACTTGCAAAGCTCACCCTGTGTTCCCACTCCCCAGCTCCTCAAGCCTGTTAGAAATGGGATTGGTCTTCACGAGGTCCGTGGTGGCTCCGCTTCCCGGTGCAGCCGGTGCCGTGGCGAGGGGTCCCCAGCATCCGACGTGACGTGACATTTTATTGACTTTTTTCCCTCCTTCCTCTGTGCTTACAGCCTGGTGAAAGAAGGCGGGAGTTAGAGAGAGCGTCTGTATTATTTTTTTTTAAGGGAGCAACGAGCCACCGCACTGCTTAGGAAATTTGGTTGGTTGCACATTTTAAATGAGGCATTGATCATTTTTTTCAGCGATGGGACTAGCTGGTCTTTTCTGACTGTTGCTAGGTAGAAGCCACCAGCACTTTAATCATTGATTCAGACATCCCTTGCTCTTGTCCAGACGAAGGGGGAAAACCTGAATCGAAGATTTGAGAGATTATTGTCCTGACTTGCAATATGGAAAGTATATTCAGTACGTTTGCACAGCAGAATCATAACTCCACCACAGTGACCAGCATAAGGGACTTTCACCTGAGTTACATCGGCTAAACTGGTTAGATTATTCAGTCTTTATCAGAAAAGAATGACTTAATTCACAACTTAAATATATTTCAGCTTTCTTGGATTAATACAAATGTTTCAGTCCCACACATGAAGTTATTGAGCTGAATTAAATAACTGCATATTTTAAAGAATACTAGGGTTTAAAAATCAACATTGAAACTAGAAAAAATTAAACAACATTATCAATTAAATTTTTAAAAAGTTATAAATATGAAGTGCGTAAAAGTTTCCTCCAGAAACAGCAAAACGTTGAGAGTTGCAGTACTTTAAATTCGGGTAGAAATAGTTGTATAGTACGCCTTCCAGTTCTATTAATGTCAGGAAAAAGTGCTATTAAATGTCTTAAGGTGCTATTTTAAAAATAATTATATGCACCTTAACTATGTAGTGCTTCTGTTGTCTGACTCACTTTCAGAAAAGTCTTGTTAAACTCTCAGAATTTAAATACTTAAAATCAAATATTTGTGGTATTTGTGATGGCAGACTTGTGAGCTCTCCTTGTCCCCATATAACAGTTTTATATCTTTAGCACAGGCTGTGAAAATGCTTGGGCAGGAATCACCAGAGTTAGTATGGTGCTTAACCACTTGGGCACTTCTTCTTTGATCTCATGTTTATTCACCTTCGGTTGTTTATCCAAAAGGGCAACTTGCATTGTTTTTCAAAGATTTTTCATAGAACAGGGCTTTTGAATTTGAGTACAGATGGGTTGCAGTGCAGTTGTTAGGGCAGTAAGCACATCCAACACAAACTATACTTAATTTCTCTCTAGGTGGAAAGTAGAGCACAGGTTACCTTATCTGTGCCTAAAAGCACTATGGTTCTAGCCTAATGCTTGTTGGTTATTGGGACTTGGTTAGTAGTGCATTCAGAGCGCAAGTATTGGTATTGTTTAGTTGCAGTTCAGTGAAACAGGGCTGGCTTTTCCTCTGATTTCCTTTACACATCCACGGTGTTACCAGCGATGCGTGAGTTCAAAATCAGACGCCTTTCTTTTTGGTGTCAGTGTTTCGGAGTAAATCCCAGTAAAATTCTTTAACCAGTCCTTGGGCCCTTAAACAAATTCGGTGTCCACCTTTCAGACTGCAGTGGTCCCGGGCTGGTCTAACACACGACGCTTTACCTTCCTGGCTGAAAGATGCAGAGCAGCCCTCCTGCTCGTACCAGGCAGCGGCTGAGTGTCTGAAAAAGGAGTGTATTGCCTCAAAAAACTGCATGAGCTGGAGCCGGGCTGGCCGGTGCCGTGAGCTCTTCGGAGCCGTGCCGCAGCCGTGGGCTGCGGGCGCAGGTGGGAGCAGAGCCGCTCTGCGCCCGCGTCACACGGCGGGACTCGAGAGTGCCGACGCGTGCGGCGCAGCCCTGCCTTGCGAAGGGCTGCAGCTGCCGAGGGCATCGAGTGCTTGAACAACTCATCTTGTCAGAGAACTTAAATTTAGTAGATCTGGGGAAAAGTTGTCATTCTTTACAACAGTGTAATTAAGATATGCGTTGTTTTGGGTAGAAGTGAGAAGGTTTTTCCTATTGCTGTGCTATCCCTTTAAGGAGGTGGGGAAAAAAAAGAAGAAGAAACCAAAACCACAGAGACAAATACTGAAAGTGTAAATAAATACCTTTTTAGTATTGTATGAAGCACTTTTAACCCAGCCGTTCAAGTGTCAATTGCCGTTACTCTATATCCTCCTCCAGAGCCAAAGGACTCCAGCTTTTCTTCTGAAAGAATGAAAGATACTGTGTGTACTAAATATACATGATCCTTTAAACATGGAATCTGAGGATCTGGAAAAAAAAGGGATGTGAGCACTTCTAGTTTTTTAATCATCATAGGCTTTTGTAGAGAAAATTGACCTCGCTCTGTTTCATTGGTAAGTCTTTGGCCACTAGTAAAAGCCATGCTCTAGTGCAGTGGTCTCCAGACGTTTTCGATCACACACCCCTGTCAGTAAAAAATTTTTGAGCACACCCCCCCAACGTATGTATGTTTATTTATTTATAGATTATACACATGTAGTACTGTACTAGTATGTTATGTACATTATAAAACATACACAAAATATAAAGTAAAAAAGGATAAGAAAAAGATTAAGTGAACACTAATTTAAAAATATTTTTTATTATGTTTATTAATGATACAAAAAATGTTTTCTTCCCACAGTGCAGTGAAACATGTCCCACACGCGCTGGGGTGCCTGCACCCCGCTGTCGGGACCACTGCACTGGGACACAGAGAGCAAATCAGAGGCCTCACAGTCTTTTTGTTTTTCCTTGCACCACTGAATCATTTTTAGATAAGGAAAAATTGAAGTATCTCGTTGCAAGTGGTCATTTGGTGATTGTGAACAGAGACCACATTGCCTTGTCCCCGCTTTCTCTTTTCTTTGGAAAAAGGAGGAAGGACAGTGACATCTTTTCTGCTGTGATCCTTGTTGCCAGGACAAGACTGCTCTAGCCAGTGAGAATTAGCAGTTCTATAGCAAGGCCACTTCATTTTTCATCACCTTACAGTTGTGCCTCTGAATAAAGAAATTGTTTCTGGAAAATAATTTCTGTTTTCTATTGCAAGCAGAAGAATGATGTTAGAAAGTCATCCATCCTAGTTGTTTTCTGTTCCCAAGAAAGATGTCTTTGTTGTGTGCCACCACGTATGCCGAAAAATGCAGGCTGAAATAGAAAAGGACGGTGTGTTCTGTTTCTTTGCTGCATTTCAACCCCTGCCCCTCAGAGCCCACTGTCGTATGGTTCCCAAGAAGCACGGATCTCAAGGACTTCACAGCACGTTGATGCTGTTTGGTGATTTTATGTTTGGAGTGTTGAGAGAGCTTCGTGGAGGGCTGAGAGCAACACGTGGTCTTTGCCAGGACAAACGTCAGTCTTCCATGCCAGTGACTCTTCAGGAGAGCCACTACACCATCTGGATGCACACTCACTCCGCATGACGAAGGTGTTGAGATCTTTTGGCCTCTTCTGTGATGAGAGGTGTTCATGGTGCTGCCTTCAGACAGGGGCTGAAGAGTCTACCCGTCTGGCAATAAGGTCATAAAATCCCAGAAAGAGCAAACAACAGAGCAGAGCGTTAACACCTGAGTTTTCTTACAGAATGACTAGGTGCCGTTACACACCCTCAGCTGCACCAGGGCTTTCTTACCACTTGCCATTAAGCTGGATCGCTTCTCGCATCTCTGTTGTCCCAGCAAGGGCGAGTTTGCAGGAGATGTGCAGTGGAGGGGCACTTCGTGCCCAGGGTGCTGCCTGTGTTCCTCGTGCCTGGCCAGCGGGGAGGTTTCCTGGGGTAGATCCTCTGATCTGTGGGAAATCCATGTGGCGAGGTTAATTTCTGTTCCCGAGTTGCAGAAGTATTCCTTTCAGTACGAATGTTTTTCAGAAGCCTCCTGCGTGTGTTTCCTATTCCATCTTTGCTATAATCCTCAGGGAGATCGAAAAGAGGAACTAGGCGTATATCCAAGAGGATTTCACTCATTCCAGGTCTCTCTATCAGCTCTAGCTCAAATTTCAGCTCTGCTCTCACAGTACTGTAGTCTCCTGCATCCTGGTTTTGATCAGGCTTTTTGGGACTCCTTCCATCTGGAGGTAAAGGCGGTGCAAATGCCTGTCTTCCGTTCTGTTCTGGTGTCATTTTAGGCTGCTCTTGATCACGTTTGAGCTCCGTACTAGCTTTGAAACCTGTCAGCTTTGTTGATAGCTTTACACATTAGTACAAGGGCGTTCACTTTCCAACTGTGTCTTTAGAAGTGTTGAGGGGTTTTCTCCTTCGTATCTGTGAAGCTACCACATGATGAGTAATATTTAAAAAACTTGAAAAGCTATGGCCATGGTCTGATTGTGTTAATTTATAAATTGCTTCTCTTAAGGACAGTAGAAGTGCCAGAACAGAATCAAGCCACGATGTCTAGTGGTTGTTATATTTTGTTTTCTGGACATAGGTTGGTCACTACAACATTTCTTTGAATCCTGTCAGGAAAAGCACGTGAAATCAGTGAGAACTGCCACACTCTGAGGTGTCCAGCGTGATGACTCCGTGGTGATTCTTCCCATGTCCCAAGAGCTGTTCTTCTCCTGTGTCACTACGTGGGAGCCTGGTCTGACCTGGAGGGTGGGAAGGAACTGTCAGAACTGGGATGATGTGGCTTGCCTTTGCCCAGCAGGCCAGGTAATCAGCATGAAAGAAAGCTGAGCCAAAGTTCTAGGCCATACCCAAAGACTGACAGGTAGCCTGTGTTGAAATGTGGGGTTTTTCGGTTTTTGTTTTTTTCTGTGTTAAAGATTTTTGGAAGTTCATGGCAAAAGTAGACGCAAGTAACAGCCCAGATGAAGCTTTACCAGTTTCAGGTATTGATCTACATCAGTATTCTTAGTTCTGTATTTCGTCGTAATGGCAGCATCAAGAGAGCCATGCTTTTTTTCTAGGTTACAGCTGAAGCTTGATGGTTTTAGGTTTGTGATTCAGTTGAAGCATTAACGAATCCTTTCCAAGGAGCTTCAATCTGGAGTCATCTACATTGTGGGGAGAAGCGTAACGTTGTTGGCACATCTCCCACACGGCTTCTTTTAGACACGGTGGCTGCCGGGTCAGACACCACAAGCCTCAGTAGAACAAGGCTCCGTGGACTTTGTTCCCTCTTTTATATCTATATGTCCTTCATTCTGTATTGGTGGAAAAAGATGCAATATGCTGCCAAAATAGATTCCCAAGATGCAACTGCAGATTTCCTGTTCCATGGTACTTGAGAAGTGAAGGAGCAGTACTTTTCAGGCTCTGGTCTGAGCCCTCAGTTGAGGACCGTTTTAGCTGACTGTGTGAAGGGATCTGTACAAATATCAAAACAAAGTGTGTGCATTGGTTAGGGTTCTGCACTCTAGCAGTTAATATTGATAACTACAGCAGAGCCACTCTTCAAGGGCTGATTAAGAGGTGAAGGGTCTGCGTGGTTATACAGCTGCCAAAGCCTCGAGCTTCGCTTATGGCCTTCCTTGATGGAGTTCTGTGTCGCCACTGACAAAATCTGCTGCGCAGTAACTATCGCTTAAGTACAGAAATAATCTCGGGGATGTGGAATTCAGTACTACAGAGTCAGTCCTTGGCTTCCTGTTGATCCCATAAGAATGTCGCCTCCGCTGGAGCTAAGCCCATGCAGACCTTCTGCCCTCCCGCGCCAGGACCCGGGCCGTCCGGCCCCCGCTCCGCCAGCAGTCAGTCCTGCGGAGGGTGGCCGGGGGCAGGTTTGCAGCAGCACTTGGTTTGGTACCGGAGGGAACACTGCAGGCGTGTGGTCAGAGGAGTGACACTAGAAGATAAAAATTAGTGTTCCTATTTTGAAATTATATCTCAGAACGTGTTTTTTATCAATGACTTAGAGCAGTCTAAGGCCATTTTTGGCAGTAATCTATCCTGAAACCTCCCTATATTTTACGAGTGTTTTTTTTATTTTATCTCTGTGTGCATTTTTTCGTATGTAATTCTGAGTTAGTGTTTATTATTTATCCCTTCACCAAGGATTGCTTGCATCTAAAATGTATTTAAGACAACTTAATCAAAGAGCTAAAAAGACTTTCTCTTTGGAGTAAGCTATTACTCCTTTTTCAGTCATATAGGAAATAGTCAATAAGTGAATTCTTGATGCACCCAATGAGAACAATAGATTTGTGTTCAGTCTTTCCTTCTCTAAATTAGAAATCAGAGTATAGACAATGGAATTTCTAAATCATATGTTATACCTTATTCTCTGGTGGGAATAAAATGTTCATGTTTGCCTCCTTTTCTCTGTTTAACTTTGACTGCTGTGAACACTAGGAAGAATAACCCTGCAGCTTTTCTTTCTTTTTTTCTTCTTTTTTTTTTTTTTAATCTATTCATTTTATACTTTTCAGACAGATTTTTCCCCGGGGTGAAACAAAGGTTAACTGAAATTTCCTCTGTTGTGTACCTGAACGAATCAGCAGTTTGAGAAGGAAATCCCATTGATGGGCAAAGAGAGTGACAGGCTCTATTTAAAGAATTCCCCCGACTGTGTGGTAGACCAACCATGCCATGAATTTAACTGTTCCTGTGGTCCCCATACTTGTACCCACCAAAAAGAGAGAAAAACCTACTTTGTTCTGCAAATGTTGCGCCAAGCTTTGAAAATCATGAGCCACTGAGTTTTGTGAATTAACATTACTAGCAGTGGTCAAGACTAAAGGAAGCAGTGTTTATAGCATGAGACAGAAAACAGAAAATTATGCGTACTTACATAATAGAAAAGGCACACTGTGTGTTTGTGCTTTAACATGTGTCTCTGTATTTTCGCAATTTGATAGTGTATGTATTCCTCAAGAACATGATTTGCAGACTCACAGTGTCTTTTGCTTTACTCACTGCACATTTTTGTACCCACTTCGTGCGTGGAACACCTTGCCCATACATAGCCGTAAGAATCTGCGGTGTTGAGGTCGACACGACAGGGCACACACGTGGAAGAGGCTGCAGGCTTTGTCGTTAGAGAAGTTGTGTAGCAGCTCAGCTGCGCAGAAGGGAGTTACGTGGCTGAAATGCAGCACCGGGTGCCTGGCGTTCGGTAAAAACAGGCAGTACGTGCTAACCTGGGTGATTTTTGTATTTCTTAATGTCTGCTTTAAATATCACAAGCACGCATCTCTGCTTGGTTAAGTACTCTTAACTGACGTGTATTAAACCTCACGGCCTCTGAGTCTTCTTGAAAGCTGCAGCTCCAGCCCTGCAGCAGGCCCGCGCCGAAGATGCTGCCTGGGGATTAGAAGTACCACGTCGCAGCCCCCAGCCGCCAGACTTTTCTTCTCTGGCAGCGACGGTTAAGTCTTCTCCCATGGGTAATGGCTGCTGAAGTTTACTTAAAGTTACTTTAATAGGTCTTGGGGGTTTTTTTCACTTATGCAGGACTGCTCAGAGATGTTTTTTTTCTTTCTAAACTCTTGATGTGCTTTTGGCCAATGCTGTCTTTGCATCAATCAACTTTTTACCTTTTAATTCATGTCAAAATGGGTTGAGTTGTGTTTGTTCACTGTCGTCTTTCCAATTTTGTGGTGCTTTTCAGAGCCGTCGTGCTGGATCAGATGAAGATTGCTAAAAATAAAGTACTGCAGGTGTTTGCTCACGGACAAAAAATGTGCACGTTACTGTGCGTGCATGTATATATGTTGGATATCAAGGGGAGAGGCAGGAGAGTCGTTCCTTGGCACGAGAAAATTACTCAGATCAAACTTCTTTCAATGATTACATCGACTGATTTCCCTGTGGGAGTTCATGGATCTCTCTTAAAATTGCGTTAAAGAGATATTGACATGTAATCCATTATAACAGCAGGTGTCTTGTTTTTAAGTAAATCACCTTTTTCTCATCAAAGCACAGTTGAGAAATCCCTGGAAGTGTCTGAGAAAGGCGCTGCAGTTGGTTCCACTCCTTCTGCGCAGGGGTTAACTGGAGTAACTGGGCGATGCAGAGAGGGCTTCGACCGCCTTGGCCGTGTGTCCCCCTTCCCGGTGCCCCACGGGGAGACATCGTGTTGGGATGGAGCTGGCGCCGCGAGGAGCCTGGGATGACGCGCTGGGTCTGAGCTGCGAGACCCGCCGGCTGCAGGCAGACGTGCGGCAGCCCCCGGGCCGCGACGTCCCGGAGCCCCGAGCTGCGCCGTGTCGGGGTGCAGCCCCCTTCGCACGGGGAGGGCGAGCTCCCCGGCCGGGTCGCGGTCAGCATGCGGTGCCTGCTGCTGGTGACACCCGTGTGCGTGTGTATACACACCCATATACAGGTGTATGTGGGTATCGGAATACACCTTCCTGGAAGAGAAGGGTGTATGGTGCAGCCTAGTGCGGAGAGACCTGAAGTCCTGTGGTTCGCAAGATCCAACGCGGGAGGGAATCTCGGTTTCTGTTTTGGGACGCTGCTTGGCTGCTACCACTTCATAATTCCATTCCTTGTGTTTTGGAAGCAGGGCTGCTTGAACACAAAAAAAAGTGAAACTCGTTGTAGCAAATTATGTTACAATAAGACTTGAATCACTTTGGTTCAAACATAAGCAGGAATTTTCACGTATATGTAAAATGTCACAGTGTGTATTTCTTACAGACCTAGATCGTTTCTAGGGGGTTAAGGCTTATAATTTTAAAATGTTATTCATTACTCCAGTAGCAGCCAGAAACTGTGTCCTGACATGCTAAATATTGTTCAGAGATGTGTCTGAAACGGTCCTTGCCACAGAGGTCTTACAGTAGAATGTAATTAGGGTTCTCTATTCTGTAATGTGCTATATTAATTAGCAGTCAAAATCCAATTCTTGAAGCCCAGCTTTGAAACGTATTTGCCCTTCAGGCCACATATCGTACTGTCACAGCTTGAAGCAGCCTGTTTCAGTGAATTGATCTTAAAAAAAACTAAATAAAATACATGCCTGCATGTCTATTCCAGTTCGGAGGAGGAGGAGGTACCGCTTCCCTTCCCGTTTCAGAAAATTTGGTGGTTTATTTTCAATGCTGAACGTCCAGGCTCTACGGTTTCTCTGTGTTGTTAAATGAGCTAACAAAACAAACCTTTGCAGGGCAGGCTGAACTTGCACAGAGGACAGGGACGTGTTTTCTCCCAGCTCCAAGGAGGGAAATAGAAGTGACTTTTGGTGGGGTCAGAATCCGTGCCCACGTGTGCCTGTCTTGCTGGGATCGCCGGTGGTAAAGCAGATAAGGAAATCTTCTGAACAGTTTATTTTTTATTCTGAGTCAGTTTTTTGTTCTGCGGAAACAGATTGTTCCTCCGGGCAATTTCAGGTTTTGACTGCTGGTCCTCGTTCGCCCCTCTCCCCTCCTCTCCCTTTCTGCAATGAAAGAGGGGAGGCTTGAATGCACATTGAACAGTGGTCCTAAATCTGGCTTCACCGCGAGCGCGGCTCGGAAATTTACATTTTCATGCTGGTGGAGGGATACATGTGAATCTCAATGATCTTTCAAAATTTTTCTTTAAATAAAAGCAAAGCTGTTGCTTACCATTCATCCTATTGTGTAGGGGTGCAGGACAGCCAAAGTATAATACTTTATAAAAGAAGAACCTTGCACAGAGCTTCCATTTTCATTTAAACGGTATATATTTTGCATCCTGTCTGGCCTCTTCTTTCCCTCCTCTTTCTCCCTTTTCTGCAATTTGACAAAACCTTTATTTCAAAATATAAATACAAGAAGTTTATGCGGCAGTCAGTTGTATTTTTTTAGTTGAAGTGTAGAAATTAATGTAATTGTAAAAAAGGAGATTATTTTTAACAAATGAAGATGAGAAAGCATAAAAGCACAAATTTGTTGAAGGTGTTCTGGTAGGATTTCATTAATACACTGTGAAAACTCACAGGAGCCTGTAAGTAATGCAAGTTGTGTGTGTACAGCTTCTTCACAGAGAAAGAGGGAAGTCTTGACACAGATTGTCTCCGTAGTTTCTAAACTGCTGCTTTCCTAAGATGCTGCAGGGAGTAAAAATAAAGTACTCGTAGTCCCATCCCATAAGGCAGAAATCCAGTTTCTGTGTGTGTGTACATGTGTCTGAAAAAAGGATGAGATGCTGTAACGTTGCTGGGCAGAACGCTCCGGTCAGTGAGAGGAGTGGTGGCAGCGGGCCTGGCCTTGGCGAATGTCGGGTGGCAAGTTTCATGGTGTCAGCCTTTGCTAAATACGGAAACTTTCAGTAATTAGCATGCGTGTGTGAAGCGTGCGGCTTCACCGAATTCACCCTCCGTCGCGGGAGGGGTCCGAGGCCGCGGTCTGGGACTGCGGGGTGGGAGAGCATCGTCCGGGGCACCCGGGGTGCCGAGGGCCGCTGGCATCTCCTGGGGAAGAGCTGCTCGGCGCCCGCGTCCCACCCGCCTGACTCCGAGGGTTATGGGGTGAAAACCGGCATTTTGGGTGCTGCAGGCCAGGGAGGGTGTGGAGCAGAGGAGTCCTCAGCGCCCGGGTGGGCGCTGCGGCGGGAGGGACAGGGGGGTGGCAGGACGCCGGCGGGGGGGACCCCCGCACCCAGCGAGCGGGGGCTGCTGGACGCGTGCGCTGGTCCGGAGACGCCAGCTGGACGGGGCGGCGGGGGGTGTCCGCTGGAGCAGGGTCGTGCCGTGTATTTCGTGATTTAGTGCTGGGCAGAACGCTCCGGTGAGCGAGAGGAGCGGTGGCAGATTCCTCTGTGTGTCCCTGAAGCAGGGTCCCTGGGTGGTGGCAGACGGATAAATCTCCCCACATATTTCAGTCTGAAGAATTTATTGTGAGGAGCAACAAAGCCTTACGCGTTCTGTTGTGAATTAGACTTAAATTTTCTGTCACGAGCCGGATTTGGTAAAGAGAGATTTTGTTGTGATATTCCATTCAGCATTAAAACTCTTGTATTTCTCTTCTGATTTGAGCGGTTTTAGTCTCTAGCGCTAGGAATATTTGAATCATTGTATCATGGTTTTCCCCTGTGAAGCAGGGGATTTTGACAGCGAAGAAGAGAAACTTGGTCGGTTTGTCCTCAGGAAGGACACGCCTAGCGATTAACGGGAGTTAATTTGCTGGTAATTTTGATCAGTAACCTGTCAACCATTCTGCATGTGCGTTTCTGTGAAACATGGCGCGCAGGGTGCTGATTGCCAGGGCAGAGTTTTGAATTACAAATATATTTTTATGAATGAATTTCCTTACAGGCTTCCAAGTAGTAAACAGTGCGCTCAGGTAGGTCAGTGCCCTGCTTTACTTTCGATGACCGGGCACCAAAAGGCCCAGTTTTCGCCTGGGCGTACCCACGACTCGCACCAAGGAGAGCTGGGGCAATGCGGTCCCTGCTGCCGCCCCCCGCGGGGACCCCGGCCCCAGGACGAGCGGGCTGCAGGGCTGCGTGCATGGAACCACCTCTCGCCCCGGTGACGGCTGCTGGTCCTGGACGTGCTTGGGCGGAGGGTCCCTTGGGCGCCTGGGTGTGAGCTCTGGCCGTGCTCGCTGCTGTGCGTGCCGTGACCTGGGTACGGCGCAGCGCTCAGGTTGCTTTACGGACAGGCCAGTTAATTCAGTACCGATGTCTCTGTGACGGTCACTGGCATTGCTGGCATTAGTGGGTGTTGAAAATAAAAATGTTTCAGAGTGCTGTTGAGATGAGAGAGGATAGTATTAGCCTCAACGTTCAGATGAAGGACAGCAGCGAGTAGGTATCATGCTCCGAAGCACCCATTTTATGTTTGACCGACGTACCTTGCACCCGGATATTGCACTACACACTACATACAGCTGAAATTATTGACTTTTTCAGTGGATGAAGGGTTAGACATGATATTGTAGGTGGTATAATTTTAATGTCTAGTCATCTGCCTTTTATTGGAAGTGAACAGTACAATCAAAATCAGTTGGATAGATTTTTACTGTTTTTTTTACTGTTTGTAATTCTTGATGTTGTTGTGATTTGTGTTGATAACACATGGAGATGCTTCAGATTTGGATTGTGGGAACAGGATGGAACACTTTGCATTTAAAAGTCTGCAAACTCGTAGGATTAATTTACACACGAGTTGTAATGGTTACTGTAAAAGTGTAGGTAAGGTGAACACCTCTGCTGACGTGAATCCTCCCATAATGACGAAAAAGATGCTGTGGTGGTACAGCTGTCTTTGCACAGTGAGGGAAGTAAACAGTGTTGACATGCAGAGTTTTTAAACAGCTGTAACTGCATCCCTATTCTTTTAGCTTATTGCCTTTTATTTCCTTTTTGATGTTTTCTTTTTGCCTTTGCCAGTGTGAAGGCTGTGTGTGAGAAGGTTATGGTGTGACAGTTGATAATTTAGTGTGTCGTCCTGATTTATCACACATTACCAAATCCTGTTTTGAAATAGAGTTACTTAGCTTACAGTCGTAGTTGCTGTGATGATGCATAAAGTCGTTTTGGCATGCAGCAGTCAGAAAGCAGTGCTGAAGACACAGATTTTGCAAATTTGCAAGGAGGAAAAGTATATTTTATGCTGTCTGTTAACTTCTTGTTCCGTGTGCTCCCACTCTGGCAACCTCTGGATTTGCGCTGGGCATCCTCGTGAGTGCAGGCGGAGAGAATTCAGATGGCTGGAACGGGAAGCTTTGGAGTCCCTACCTCTGAACAAGTTAAATCCTTGCCTGAATTTGTGGGTCGTGTCAAATAAAGTCCACCCGATGGTTGGACTCGTGCTGATTTTAAGGTGCATCATGTTTGGTGCCAAGCGGGTTGATAGCCTTCCTTCACTGAAGGTAGAAGTGGTTTCTCTGCTTTGGTACATTCGAAGTCTGTTATCAGTTTCAGTAAGTGCAGTAGTCGTAATGTTCAATGTATTGTAGAAAAGTATTCATATGAATTAAATATAATTAATTTAATTTCTGTTTTGCAGGAGGAGTTGATGTGGACTGGTCCATCTCTAATAAAGACTTACAGGTAACACAGACAACCAAGCTGTTCCAAAATTCTTGATATTTGTGTTTGTTAACAAGCAGAGTGAGATAAGTGGGATTGACAAACCCACCTGTAGTTTTTGTGTGGCATCCTTCTCAGTGCCCTCCCACGGGCCCGTGAAACCTGGGCTCTTGCGCAGCGGGAAGGTGTTCGCTTGCTGGGGCGGGCAGACGAGCGGAGCGGGGAGAGAACGTCAGGAACTGGAGCACCTCCACCGGCTCGGCGAGGAGGAACTCGGCTCTTCTCTCCCAGTCTCTTTAGAGACTGGTGACTGTTCTGTGGCAGCTAAATCCCGTTTCCAGAGGCGGCACGGCGAGCTGTCCCTGTCTGTCTAGCCTTCCCCTGCTCCCAGAGGCTGAACGGGGCTTGGGAGCTGGTGCACTGGCGCTGTGGCCTGGAGTGCTGGTGCAAGGGACCGCAGCGTCCAGGAGGAGCCGGCTTCAGCTGTGGGGCACGACTCCTTTGATTTCTCTTTCCGAGGTTCAGTAAAGCGTACATAATCAGCTGACATTAAGAAACTCTTTCCCTTAAGAGAAATGGTATTTTCGTACCTCTTCCGTTCACTAATCTGAAATTTTATTTCAGTTTTTAAAAATTGTGATGTTTGCTAACCAATAAACGTTGAAGATAGGATTTTCGAGTCTGTCTGCCTACACAGAAAGTATGTGTGAGGTCACTGGGAGACAGAGAGTTGTTTCCAGCTTCTCTTTTTTTCTTCTTTTTCCTTTTTAAATCTTTCTTTACAATTGCAAATTGCAGATTTGGTCTAGACTTGTATAGCATTGTACTTTGTCCAAGAAGTTTCCCTTAATGTGTGCAAGGGAACGTGTAACTTGCATTTGCAATTAATGTTAGCTATATTTGTATTCTGGGAAAAATTCCAGTTCATCATGAAATCGCATAGTGAGTAAAAGTGTCTTGACTAATCAAGGGAAAACAAGACTTCGTAACTGCAGTTCTAAACAGCAAAAAAGAATGTCCCGAAGTGGAAGTTTGAACACGACAATACTTTTCTTCTGTACAATGCAAGTTTCTCTGTAGCAGAATTACCGAGTGCAAACCCGGATGTGTAAATTGTACTTGTGAAAAATTAGATTTCTAACTCAATACTACCAGCAGTGACCTTTACACATATCCAGTTCTAACAAACACTAAACCACAGAATCCCAAATAATAAATACATTTTTCTTTTCTTGTCTCCCCAGGCACAGGTCTCCAACTATGCAAGTGTGAGGCATACCAGTATGCGGTACTACGCAGCTGATAAAAATGTTACCTGTAGAAATTGTGGCAGACCAGGTCATTTGTCCAAGAACTGCCCTACTCCAAAGGTAAATGTGACGCTTAATTAGTTGTAGATGCAGCTGTTGTTTCTAATACTCTCTCATGCTTGCTGCATTGCTTCAGTAGTTTATTATTTCCTTGGAAGGTTGCTGCAGGTTGAAGGATAGCTAGCGTGAGATTAGTTTACTATATGAAATTAGCTGTTTTGTGGAATAGCTATTAGTCTATTTTGTGGAAGTCATTGCTTTTATTGTTTTTATAATTTCTGCCCTTCTGAGTAAGCAGTGGACGTTTACTTGGGGTGGTTTCTTCTGCATTTCCTCTTTTAGCGTTTGAATTTCTTTAATCTTTTAAAAAATTCTCGCTTGACGTAATTCTTTTTTTATTTCTCTACAGAAACTTGCCCCTTGTTGCCTGTGTGCAGCAAGAGGTCACCTACAGAACAGTTGCCCAGCACGTTTGTGTTTGAACTGCTGTTTGCCTGGCCACTATTTCAGGGAATGTCCTGAAAGAGCATACTGGAATAAACACTGCAACCGCTGCGATATGAAGGGGCATTACGCAGATGTGAGTAAAGCCCATGGCAAAGAGCTCAGTCGTTATTGGTTTTGTGTTTGTCAAAAATTGAATTTACAGCAACCACGGTCTTTTCATATTTTCTGTAATTTTACATAGTCCATATTTGTATAAGCATATGAAAATATTGTAATTAATCGTTATCTAACAATATCACAGTTTTCTTGGAGAGTGGTTTGAAGAAAACAAACTAGAGCAGTGCAAACACTCACTTTTTAGTTTAGTTTTGTCCAGTTTAGTTACGGTGATGAAAACCATCTGCATTTCTGTTGAATGGAAAGGTGGGATGATGAAACTGGGAGACATGGTATGCTGCAGGCATGCCAGCCAGATTAAAGAATAAGTCCGATGTTCCAAGACTTCCAGATATGTGTTTTTTCACTGTGATCACATATTCATCAAGGAAAATATTACTAGAGGTTTAAACTAATGTCTAAATGGGATTGAGAGGCATTTGTAACTGTGCTGTATTTTACATTGCAAATGTACTTTACAAACAGAATGGAAATGGTACGGTTTATTTCTTATGCAGATATAGGTGAATAAGAATCTGACATTATCTTATAAGGAAGCAGGTCTACAACCATATTGACATGCCTTAGCTTAGTTTCTGCCTGCTTTTCAGCAGAGTCCTCTGTTATTTATGAACATGCAAGAAGAAAGACAACGATGAAATGAATGTTCTCTCTACTTCTGTATCCCTGTGGATAGGCCCATCACATATATGCTGCAAGAGAATTTGTAAGGTAGTGGAACAGTTGCAAAATGTGTACACTACTATTAAGAGAAAAATATAGATACAAACATTTAATGTACGGAACCTACTACTGTTTTGCCTTAATTCCACGAGAATCACGCTGATGTTTTCCATCTTCACTACTGTCATTCAAAACCCAAATTTTTCTACCTAGACCAGCGTAGCTCATACAGGTTGGGTGGACACACTGTTCCTGTTGCCACTCACTCTAATTCCTCGCTCCTGACCTTATGCTGCCTTTATGTCACAAGCACTGGAGAGAGAAAAGTATTTAGTGCAAATAATAATCTGCATACAGTACCTAGCAAAACAGCATTTCAGAGGTGTTAGCAAGCTTGCATCTGTATTCACAGTACAAATGGTTCTGTCAAGCAGGAGTACGGAAGCGCTCCTTCCATCTCCTAAAATCTGGAACATTCAGTTTGTTTCCCACCTTGTGCTTGGCCACTTGTTTCAGGCTGAGCAGCACAGTGGGAAGACGGTGTCTGTTACAGGGAGATGGAGGCCCCATAAAAGACATGCATTCTGCTATTAGATTTTACTGTAGCATTCAGAGTTGCCCTGGATAAATGAGTGAGTGACTTTGGCACGAAAAAAGGTATGGAAATATTAAAAACGTTCAGGTACTGCAAGGATATTGAAGTATGTTAAGGGTTGTCCAGATGCCGAACATTCTCTGCACTAAAGGTGAGGTGGGAGGTAAGGTCAGGGCACTTCATCCGGCGGAGACTTTTCTCCTGAAAACTTTTATCATTTAAACGTTACCATTTTGGACGTGCACTCTTCAGTGCATGATCGACTTTGTTAAAAATATTCCTTCAGCTCTCCTGAATGCATTTTGAAGCAAGTAGGAACTGTTTTGCCCTTGACAGCCTGCCCAGAGCCGTTATTGCTGCTAGTGAAAGTCAGTAGATGTGAGAAAGACAGAGGGAGGCTTTATACCACGGCCGGTAGTGACAGGACAAGGGACAACGGTTTTGGGCTGAAAGAGGGGAGGTTTAGATTAGAGATAAGAAATTCTTCACCATGAGGGTGGTGAGGCCCTGGCCCAGGCTGCCCAGAGAAGCTGTGGCTGTCCCCTCCCTGGCAGGGTTCAAGGCCAGGTTGGATGGAGCTCTGAGCACCCTGGTCTGGTGGAAGGGGTTCCTGCCCACGGCAAGGGGGTGGGAACTGGGTGGTCTGTAAGGTCCCTTCCAACCCAAAGCACACTGTGATAGCACAGAGTAGGTTAGGTCAGTTCTGTACTAACTGCCAGGAATCCTGGATGTGAGGAATGTAGTGTCATGCACCACCACGCTCTGAAAGAAATGTGCAGATTTTGAACAGGAGCATTTAAAATTATCACAAACATCATGTAGCCTAAGTAAAAGCTTTTATTAGTGTTTGAAAATACATGTATATGTATGAACAGAAGGTTTTTTGTAACAGCTCAGAGAATTCACAAGCCAGCAACTTTTATTTTTTAAGTACGGTGTACCTCAAAGCTGAACACCACTGTTTTTCAGGTTTTTGCCTCCTGGATGAATAATTTCATGCCAAGTTTCAGTGCAGGGTGAACTATTTTGGCAAGAATGTTCTACTGCTGAAGGAGACTTTTATATAAGAGCATTCTTTAATATTCTTAAGAAAGTGTTGAATGGTATATCAATTGGAAATTAGGTAGAAGAATAAAAGAGATTGGCAAAACAAGCAAAATTTTCAAGGTTAATAACTATATTTAACATTAAAGATCTGTGGGATTACAACCAAGCAGAAGTATGTGGCAATGATGTTACTGCTTTGTGAGAGTCAGTGATACTAGAAAACTACACTTGAAAAGATTTTACATTTATGTGCTTTTGTGTGTGTGTACAAAGCCAGTCCCAGACAGTCTTTAAACGTATGTACTTCTCATATAGATACAGAGACAGTGCTGAACTGAATTTTAAAAATATAAACTAGATGAAGGTAACGAGTTTGCAGTAGCACACTTAATTCAGTTTAGCAGGAGGTTCAGGTACGACTGTAACATGAAGATTTGTCCTTGTGTTTCATAAACACAGGTGGAAACTTGCTGTGTCCTTTCTGTAGTTTCCCTGTGGCTTTTCAGTAGCAGCAGTGGTTATGGTGTAAGGACTGAAGAGAAGGATAGAAGTAGTTTGACAGCCTTTGAGTTTGGTATGATCTACTAAAATTAAACACAGATTAAAATTAAAGTGCGATTACACACATTTTTGTCTTTTTTTAACCTTGTGTGATATTATTATGGTGTTAACATGTCACAGAAATTCAGTCCTGTGCATAGCAGTTAACCTTTTATGCTATTTTTTTTCTCAAACTAAACACAAAAAGGTGAGGATAAAAGGAAAGCTGTGATAACGTCAGCATAAATTCCTACTTCTTCTTCTATCTAAAGATATGACTTAAAGGTTTGTTGTCCAAACATACCTGTTTGACTCCCCTAAATATCGGGCTTGTTTGAAATTCAGAAATATATTAACCTCTTTCTGAATGTCTCCTCCCTGCCTTTATTTATTCTATTTGGTCAAAGAATGAGAGAGACCTGAAGAAGGCCTTCTCCTCCCTTTCACTGAATACAGAAGTTTGCCTGAATGACTCTTCTACCTGGTGAAGCTTGTGTTCCGTAACCTCTGTCACTGTGCTCAATCCCCCCGTCGCAGAATCATGGGATAACTGAGTTTCGGTGGGAGGTCTGACCCTGCCGCTTCGCAGTCAGGCGTGAGAGACGTCTCTTCGTGTGCTTTCCAAGCGTCGTCTCCAGGAACGGGGAGAGGAGCTGTGCGCGGGGCTGTCGGTCTGTCTGTCTGTCTGTCCTGCTCCTGCTGCGGGTGGCCCGGTGCCGCACCCGACGTGAGGAGTAAGGGAGGGAAAACCGGGCGTTCGCTACGGGCTCACCATGGACAATGAGATGCGGGACATGCAAATGATGCCCAGCACATTTGGGAGTTTCCTATTTGTTTGGGTATTTGCACATTAGAAATTTAAATTTGGCCTTCATCTTCTACCTATGCGTTTGCTTATAGCTAATGTGCACACAGTACCAATACTTATGAACACTGTATTTCTGCACCCCCTTTCTGGAAAGCAGTTAGAATTGTAATCCTAAGTATCTTTTCTTTGAATCTCTTGCTATCTTTTCTGTTTTACACATTTTATGAAGCCCGTTCTGATAAAGTAATTTTCTTTTCTGTAATGAGTCCTCTGTCATCCCAAAATTTAAATCCTGCCTAAGTTGTGTAGATTGTCAGGAACATCACAGCTTGTTCATTTTCTGCTCATTTTAGGTCCACCTTTAAATCAGAAAGGTTTGTCTTTGAAACTTTCAGGCAGTTCCCTTGCACTTCTGCATGGAAGGCATGAGGCCGCCTGCGCAGGGCGTGCTGAGGTGTAAGACCAGGGTCTCGTCTGCCCATCCGTGCAAAGAGGGATGGCACGGCACAACTGCAGAGTGCGAAAGGAAGGTTGCGAGGCTACACGGCAGGGTTAGAGAGGTTCTGGAAAGCAAGAAGGTGTCCTTTGAAAACCTGATGTCTGTATGCAAATAAAGAAAACAGAAAGGATCATAAACTCAGGCAGATTAAATGCAGAAGCGCAGAATTGAGACTAAAGAAGAGTTTAAGGGGTGCTTCGCAAAGGAATCAAAACCAACAGTAAATCTTTCTTCACGTCAGAGCAAGAAGCCTGTAAGGTCAACAGATGATCACTCAGCCAAGATAAGACCATTGCTAACAACTTAAAAATACTTTTTTGGCATCTAGCATTCACAGTGGAAGAAAACGGGGACATTCCCACACTGAAATCTTACTTTGTGGAGGGAATCATCAGAGAATACCTCTGAAATTGAAGAGAATATTAGGATTACTACTAACCTATGAATAATAACCCATTACCAGAACAGCATAATGGTTACCCAGAAGCCACAAAGGAGCTGGAAGGTGAAATAGCCTGTAACCTTTGCTTTGTGTCTGATTGGTAACTGAGTTGCAAATACAATCACAATTTTTACTATGGGTCCCCGGGAGAGCTGGGCAACTGGGCCTGCCAGCCTGATGTGTGCACCAGGCAAATTACCAGAAACTGCAGTAGCAGCGGCATGTTGGAATGGATGTATAAATATGATATATGCGGGAGGATTCAAGATCGCTTTTGTAAAGGAAATCCTGCTTCTCAGAAATCTCTGGGGTTCTTCAAAGGAGAAGGTCGACAAGCATGTGTGTAAACATGATCCAGTTGACATAGTCTACAATTTCCAAAAGGCGTCTGACAAAGTTCCTGACCAAAAGCTTTTAAGGAAACTAAACAGGCATGGAGTAAGAGGATAAAGGTAGGATATGCTAGTGTGACATGGGAAAGGGTGAACAATAGGGTGACAAGATTTGCTGAGAAGACTGAATTATTTAGAGTGTCAGTGCTGTGAGCTAGCTGTGAGGAACTGCCCAAGGACTGTAAGTGGCAGAGGGAGAGCAAAATAAAATGGTGGATGAACTCGAGTGGCAGTAAATGTAAAGTAAAATGCCTGGGGAAAAATAATCCCATCTTTGCATAGAGAATGATGTGCTCTGAGTTTACCATTACCATTGGCGGTTGGACTTGATGATCTTAGAGGTCTTTTCCAACCCTAATGATTCTATGATTCTGTGATTACCATTCAGGACTCAAATTTTAGAGTCATGACATACGATCCCCCAGAAAATCAGTTCAGTGTTCAAAAGCTGTGAAAAAAAAAGCCAGTGAAGCGTTAGGAAACACCAGGAAAGCAGTGGACACCTCGGTGCAATTTTGGTCTCTCTCTTCTGCATCCTTCAGCACACCTACAACTTTTCAGCCTGGAAGAGAGATGGCAGAGGGAAGGATCTGTAAGGAGCTTTAAAATCATCTGTGACAGGAGACAATGATTAGGGAACAACTGTCCATTGTTTCTTCCTTCATAAGAATTAGGGGACATTTGATGAAGGCAGTAGGAGCTAGGCTGAGAAGAGGCAGAGGGAGGTGACTCTTGGTGCAAGAGGCAGCAGACCTGTGAGACCCCTTACCAACTGACCAGATGGAGAAAGTCTCCAGAGGAGATGGGAGCACATCATGCAAGAGAAAACCGCGGAAGATTATTGAACACCTAGAAACTTCATCCAGCTTGCGAAGTAATTGGACTTAAAACAGTTGAGTGTGGAAGAGTGTTTGAGAAAGGCTGTGTGCTTGCCCTGTTTTTGAGCTCCATGAGGCATTGGCTGATGGCTGCCATCAGAGACCGTGGGCAGGTGGTGGTCCGATGCAGTGTAGTCATTATTGTTTTCAGGCTGTGTAAACTGAGTGTAATAACAAGTCCATATGTCTGTGCCTCTGCTAATTACTTTCTGTAGAAGAATTACAAGTCCTCCACAGGGCATTTTGTCAAAAACGTGAGAGTGTTTCACCAGGCCCAGTTACCGCAGCTGTCCTGTGTCAGTCTGCTTGTTGGGATGTTTCTGCTGTCCATGGGCAGTGGAGACAGACCACAGGCTTTGCTCTGAGCCTGGGGCCAGACGAGTCCAACGTCCTCCAAAATACGCTGAAAATTATACTGCAGCCTTCATGAAGCAGATCTTAGTACAGGGTTGGGAACAACACTGATATACTCCCTAAGTTTTTGTGAGTTGTTATCAAATACTTCGGACATTCCAAAAAAGTTCTCACTTGCCTGTCCCAGAAAGTTTGCGTGCTTTTACTGTGATACAAAGGATGCAGAACGAACTCCTGTGCACAGTCTGTTTTAGAGTGACTCTCCACTGCCACGCTTTTGTCCAGAAGGGAACGTGAGGCAGCTCAAGATACTTCGCCTAGTTTGGTTTGAAAATGTTCAAAACTGGTTAGAACATTTCCAGGGTAAATACATCTATTGTGTCCATTAGGACAGTTGCTTTCCATGACACAGCCCTGGGAAAGTGTGGAGTGATCATAGATGGAGGCGTGTTGGAAGCAGCTCGACCATGTGTGCTTTCCTCCAGAAGATCATCAAGGAACGTGTAGCGGGGTTGTTCAAAACTCTCAAGCGTGGCTCTGACTGTCTGCTGCTCCCCATAGGAAAGAGCACATCCATCTCATGCAACGTTGTGTGCACATAGAGATGTGTATCTAAATATAGCTCCATTTTTATACATATACTTGTGCATATAAGCTGAGAACCCCATGCTGCCAACATACTGTGTATTGCAGGTTCGGTGGATGTCCTGAGGCTTGTGGTCTGCAGTGTCCCCTGCCAGCTGCCAGGGTGGGAGAAGAGCTTCGTGAGCAGGGTGGTGTGGCCGGGAGGAGGCAGACGCGGCGGGCAGGACGGCGTCTCCTTCTGTGCTCATGGAGAAGCAGCGTGCGAGTGCCCATCCTGCTCAGCCGTGCTGTGGCTGGTGGCCCTGCCGTGCGAGGACGCGTGCCCGTCCACACCCCCAGCCCCTGCGTGCAGCCCTCCTGCGCGGGAACCGGCATCTTCTCCGTGTGCCTTCACACCTTTTCTGGCCATGTCAGCCACCGCTGGCCTCTTCTAGGTTTCCTTCTGTTGTGCTGCTATCGGATCCCGTGCCGGTGCTTGCCGTGAGGACCAGGCGGCCTCGTGGGCCGTGACGTGGCCGGGGATGCGGGAGAGTCCGTGGGGCTGCGCCAGCGACCCGCGGCCCTGCCCTGGGCAAGAGCGAGGGGTTTGCCCTTCTCCCCGCGCCCCCGGCACCGTCCCCGGTTCCGATGGTGGCAGGGAGCCGATGTCACCCGGTGCTGCGTGTGGGTCGGCGTTGCCGGTGCCTGGCTGACGCCGGCGGCTCGCTCCGCGCCGGCAGCGGCGGCCGTCTGTGCTGGCGGCGCGGGGAGAGGTCTCGACATCTGCTCATGCAGGAGGGGTTGTGAAGGGAAGCATTGTGTGCTTTCCGCGGCAGTTCCCATGCGGAGGTGATGAAAAGTGTGTGTTTTGGCAAATCTTTTGTTTTATTGTGGTGGCTTGCGGCGGGGCAGCTCCGAGCAGCCGCTGCTTTGACAAAGCACCAGAGGATTCTGTTAAAAAGTTGTGTTTAGTAATTGTAGTCGTCGTGTCAGACCATAACTGACTTGGAGCTGAAGGATTTTTGCGAGATGAGTAGCTGTGCCAGCAGGGACCCAAGTCTCCTGGGCCAGCCGCGCTCTCATTAAGATTTGCCGCTAGCCGTGGTGGTGTTCGGCAAGTATGTGACGTGCATGCTGTTATTGTATGCTTGGCTTGTCAGCCTGCAGCTTTCTGACACTCACTTATGTCACTCTTTATTCAGAGAGGAAGAAGCTTTTGATAATTTGACAAGACAAGCTCTTAAACGATCTAGGTCATGGCCTTCACTGTCTGTGATTGTGAACATATTTCCTGAAAGCCCTGTCACTCATCACAGCTACATTTTCTCCCGGGGAGCCGCGGGCCCGTCCCGGTCTCCTGTCAGCGCGTGCATTTTGGTTATTCATACGCCAAATACAGTAGCGGGGTTTTTCCTTCCCTTTTGCGAACGCTCGCATGTTAGCGGGGCTAATCCTCTCCCCGCGCCGCGCTCCCCGCAGGGCCGCGTCGAGGGCCCGCTCGGCGCAAGGCAGCCGACCCGCCGAGGGGAGCGGGAGGAGGAAAGGCCGCTTAGTGCCGGTTTTGTGTTTGCTCATTGTTGTGGAAATATGAGAACTGGTGGCAAGGGCCTTGTCTATTGAGCACTCGAGTCCCGGTCTGCTGTCAGGGGCTGTTTGAGATTGAGTGTTTTATTTTCTTTGATGTTCACGTTTGAGAATAGGGAAGTGGGAATTAAACAACAGATGCATTAAGCCGTTGTTCTGGTAAAACAATAATTAACACCTGATAAAATTCAGTACGGGTCAAAACGCACAGTATCCAGCCCTGGTTCATCTGGTGGGGCAACCTTACCCGGATCAGGCTCGGGTATGAATAATCACCCTTCCGAATTAACCGAATGCGGGCCGCAGCAAAAACGGCGCGGATTTGGGAAAACTGATTGCCCAGCTCATGTGGCAAAGGGCAGGCGGACGTGGCGAGAGGTGCGGGGACGCGCTTCCCGCAGCCATGCCGCCGCCCTTCAGGGTAGGCACCTTCTGCGCCCGTGCATCTGAACGCTGGTGAGGGCAGACCACTGGGGCAGGAAATAAATGCAATTTTATTTTAATGTAGTTCATCACACTGCCATCGTACTGTTACACCACAAGGGCTTTGCTTTAAATGAGGGCCGTTCATGGTTAAGTACTTTTAAATAAATAAGAAAAGTCACAGGTTTGGTGGTGGTTGTATTTGGTTAGGCTCTCTTCCATAGCAAACCTCTTTGCTTCATTTGAGAAGCCAGTATTCAGTAGTAATTGTTAATTACATTTTTTGTCATTGCGTGATAGAATATACAGACAATAACTCTGAGCTGATGAAAGGTAATAGAACTCCTAGTTAAAAGCATGGTCTCTAAAAAGCTGTTGTTTAGTCAGGCGTCCGTTTTCGACTATTGTGTTCAACTCCTGAAGTTCGTAGGTGATCACTGTGACGATGAAAAGTATTGCACCGAATCACCATCTGAATGAAGAAACATGCTTGGCCAATTTTCCCTTACCACCATCTTCCTACCTCCTTTAAGTTTTCCCACAGCCTTAAAGCATCCTTAAAGGCAGTGGTGGTAAAACCTGCCTCCAGACAGCACTACTGAGGTGTTGGGACTGTGCCTCTGCCAGTGTTTTGTAAGAGCTGTGCCACCTGCACTTTCCTGCTCTGGGTTAGAGATTTTCGCTGCAAGTGATGTCTTTGTGCTCAGGGCAGGAAAAAAAAAACAGCAAAACTGTTATTCAAATATAAAGTAATTTTCTTTATTATTATTAAATAGCTGCTGTGTGAGTAAAGGTCATATCAGAGAGTGGCATTTTGCCAGTATATGACAACTCATTGATTGCGATTTTTCAACCATATTAGTCTGGGGACACTGTGGTAATCGAAAACTATCCAGAACTAATGTATAAATAACTGGCTGCTACCCCTGTGCTAAACCAGCAAAAGTCTCATGTACCGCTGAAGCCTTTTACCGGCTTGAGGGAGAAGGCAAGGTCTGTGATACAACATTTTTGTGTTTATATAACACGCCTCCGAATCCTGTGTAAGTTAGCGAGGGAGGAAAATCCTTTTGTTTGCACTCGAAGACAGCTCAAGTGTGTTCAAACTGTCAGATGTTGTAGTCTGTTCCCCTGTTAGAAATGCTAGGTACTTCACACGTTTTCTTTACAGAAATATTAATATAAAACTCAAATATTTACATGCAGTGTTTAAGAAAGAGGAGAGATGTTGAACCATTACAGAGAACAGATTGTAGGTTTTTCTCCAGAAATTGTGTTACTGATGGAATAAATAATAAATAATATAATTTCCATCACATCCAGGAAAAACGTACTGTATACGCCATAGGGTGACTGTCAAAAACTTGGATTATTTTTTGAAATGTTCCGTTGCTAATATTGGTCGCTGGATGGGTTGGTTTTTTTTAACTAACATGCTCTGTCAGAATAAAAGAAGGGTAGAATTTAGGCATGAGCGAAAAATTTATTCGAAATCTAAAGAAATGTTAATAGTACTCATTTGCAAGTAGTCATGAGGCTTTAATGTTTGAAATTGGAGCTACGGCATATTATGTAGAAGCCATGGAATAACTAATATTTCTTTAAATGCTGAAAACTGAGATTGGTAAATCGAACTGCTAATTGTTCAAATGATTACGAATCTATTTTAGTAAAAGGGTAAACGTCCTAAACAAAAGTGAAAGACCTCCATCAAAGCCACTGTGTGCACACTCTCTTAAACACTAAAATGGCTAACAGACAAAGTAGGACTACTTCTGTGTCTGTTTGTGGCTTGGGGGTTGTAGGAGAAGAAAGAAATATTGTAAATTCGGTAAAAATGTTAAGAACCCATGAGAAAGTAACCTCTGTCTCATTGATCGCCGACACATTCTGATTCTGTTTTAAGAAGAAGATTCACATTTTCCTCTTTTCTGTCTCTCACGTATTCCTCGGGTCTATTGTGTTATTGCAGAGAGTCAAAGACCTGCTCTGTAAATTTTTTTTACCATGGCTGCACTTACAAGTTTGTGTGCAAGCCTGGCAAGTTTTAAAAAAAAAGATACCAAGCAAGCCATTGTAAAAATAGAAACATTAAAAGCAATCTGTTATGCTTCTTGTTTACAACTCGTCTGACATTAGGCTACTGAGGATTATTACATGTAACAATTATATTTTGATTAGGATACAGATTTGTACAAAAATACCAAAATACTTGTTTCTACATTAAAGGAATGTACCTTGTGATTTAATTTCCAAAACATTCTGTAAATTTAAAATGTCAGAAAATGTAGAATTTAAATTAATTTCTGCTTCTTTTGAAGTATTAATACTTATTACAGTTAAGAGTGTGTTACTCTTCCAAACTTCTAACCTTCAGAGAAGAAGGAGAGAGAGAAAACTGTTACTGGCTTTCTGACAATGGCAGGGAGTGTGTTAAACCAGTGTAAAATTCAATTAAACTGTCTAGCCAGGTTTTTGAAGCTGAAATGCAGACCCTTTCAGTTAAGCTTCTTATTTTCCTGTGACCGACACCGGTGGATACTGTGTTATGCCAAAACCAACAGGCTGTAAAGCACCTTGTTTCATGCTCCTAGCTGATCAATATTTTTATTTTCCAGGCTTGCCCAGAAATATGGAGGCAGTATCACCTAACAGTAAGTAGAAACACCTTTTTTATTTTCTTCTACACCCAACCTATTTACTCTTCTGTGAACTGCTGACCATAAAATATAGACAAGCATCTTCTGCGAGAAGATAATAAACATCTGAAGAGTTTTTGAACTGAAGAATGCAATGAAACACTGCCACTATTTTTTAAACATCTTTAGAACTTATGATTTTGTTTTAATACTGAAATCATTAAATGAGTGCCTTGCAGCACACTCTTCTCTCAGTGACTACATTTACACATATAAAGAGGGTTAAATTTTAAGTTGAGATGCATAGCAGAAGCAATAATCCCATCTCAAGATATCCCAGATGCTGGTAATTAATCACTCTGTGTGACAAAGCTTTCTTTTTAAATGAGTAAAATAAATCTCAGCTAGGGTGGAGATGTTAGTTTGAGCAAATACACTTCATAAACTTTTGCAGATAGTTTCTAATTGGTAAGGATATAGCTGTAACTTCTTTGGCCTGCGTTGGTTGATCTTTAATCACTGAAACAAGAAGATAAAACTTTGAACTGTACCAGTGTCTTGCTTAAGGTTTTTCCTCATCTGTCAAATAGAGATAAAAATAAAACAAAATGCGTATATATTTGACTAATATTGAAACTTGGAACAAGGTTTAACTGGTTAAGACAATATTCAATGGGGTGCTATCACAAATCTTGAATATATTAATTTATAAAAATATTACACATAAAAACACCTTTAAAGATTAGGATTTTTGCGGTTCATCTGAAGCTCTGCTGTCATTGCTATCAACCTTGTATGCATTTTAGCTGTTCTAGATAATTAATCAGTCTGTTCAAAAGAAAGTAGAAAAGTTTGTCCACTACTTTTCCGTATGGGTCTTTGGTGTGGGCTTTTTCTTTTGAGCAATAAATGCAATGTGCTTTATAATTTGTTGCTTCCACCCCTTCATGGTGGTGGAATGCTCTTTTTCTGGTTTTACTTCTAAATTCAATGAACAGGAGAAATCTGTACTTAAATCCTCTTGCTTGTGTTTTCTGCATAATGGTTTTAAAACAAAGATCTGCTTTGGAAATCCTCCACCCTTCTGAGCATTTACTTTTATTTTAGACAGAATTGGTAAAGACTTTAAAAAAAATGAGCAAAAGGCACATTCACAGAGTATTTTTGTTTGCTTTTTTAAAATTGCATGAAGGAAAAAGGTAAATACTGTCTTTCATTATAATCCCTAAGGGTGCGTGTAAAAATTATTTCTGAGAGGTTTATGATATTTGGAATCTAATAAATAAGTATATTAGATGCAGTCATATGTTGGGTTCTGGTTTTTGCTGAGGTGTAAGATTTAATTTAATTTTAGTCTTGCTTGCCATTGAAAATTCATCAAAAAGTGAGTTGCAGTCAACACTTAGAAAATACTTATTTTTGTAAAAAAGCTTGGGAAAGCTTAAACCTGACCCAGTGGTTACTTGGACAGAAATGGAGATGTCTGAGGTAGAAAATTTTATCTGTGAATTTTGTAGAAAGTGTTCAGAGTTTACCCTTTGCTTACTACAAAGCTATTAACATTTGTCAAAACAAGCTCTTCTTAGAAAATGTAGTAGTGACGAATACGAGTGTGTTATTAAAAGCACCTGTTTGGAAATTCTTAGTGCATTTTAGGGACATTTTGAAATGTGGTGAAGTATGGGCACACAAAGATAAATTGACACTGAGTCAGACCCTAACTACTGGTAAATAATTTTTTATTTTGCAGTGAACTGCAAATTATCTGTAAATAATCCACATTTCTGATATGTGGGAAATGCTTTGCACGTGTCCATTTTTTTGCCTGGGAAGACTCACTTTGACTCAAAGTTGCATTAGTAATCAGATTAAGCCTGGATTTTAGAAATTTGTGTGCTAAAATACATGCTTGATATTTAAGGTAAGTTATACCTCAAGAAACTGCATTATCTGAATTGTTTAATTGTATAAGTCCCAGCTTTTATTATTCCGCTTAAATATTCTCTTTTGCACGCAAAGCAGAACAGAGGTAATTCGTATTCTCGCAAGAATCAGAAACTTCTATGTTAGAATAATGTATATTATACACATATTTGTAGAGTTTTAACTAAAAAATGAAGATACTGTCATAAAAGCATAGTAGTATTTCACTATAGAAATTAGTTTATGATTTTCCTGGTTTAGAAGAAATATTTCTGTACACACAGGAGAACTGTTTGAAGAGAAATAATAGGAAGTTTAAAAAAAAGTACTGTTGTTGCTGTGGTGTAGAGGCTGCCCAATTATTAGCAAACAGCCTAAAGCTACAGTGAGTTTTTCCTGTGCTTTGGCCATGGATACAACCACTGGATTTAAATTGATGTTGGTAAATTGATCACGAGTGTCACCCATGCAGGTACATGTAAGCACAAATAAAACGAGGCATTCGGGTCTGTAATAAACGGCCGTTTTTACAACATTGCTTACAGACAGGCATTACAAAGTTTGCCTGAATGTTTTGCATTATATAAAGTATTCTTAGTTAATTACTGTGAGTGCTTGTGAAAAACCACACAGCCTTCCACCTTTCTCTTTTGTGAAGCTTTTGGTGATTTTATTCATTATCTGGCTCTTTCCTAAGAGATGGACTGCCATCTATTGACTTCTTGTAGTCCCTGCACAGAAACATGAATTGACTAGAACAATGACTAAATAATAAATCCACTCTGCTGTTATGGATGGTGGTAGGTTTTTGTTTACATTAGCTGTGGTGACAAATTTTGGCACATTACAAATAATTTGTTGTATGGGCATAAATGTCTCATTCCCACCAAAACAGACTGCCAGTGCAAGAAATCTTGTGAGCAGCTGAAACGGCAAAAAGGATTATAAGCGGAATATTTTAATTTACCTTTTGATAGAAAAACGATTATCATATTGTATTCAATGAAGCTTAAATTTAAAGGCTCTATGATAATCAAAGCTTTATAACTGGATGAAGTTAGTTTCTTTAAACTTGTTCTTTCAACTCTCTTAACTAAAATTATTCTGCAAAAAACCAATCAAAGTCAGCAGAACAATCCAATTCCCACTGTGGTTTAAAATAATATTGAATAACCTCTTTAAGAAGGTGATTTAAAACTTTTACAAATCATTTTCTTTGTGCCTGCTCTCTGTGTATTTCTCCTATATCAGAAAAGGGAAATTACGTTTGCCAAAACGTATTTTAGGTTTTTCTTCATGCAGGTATCTATTTGCAATAAATAGGTCAGTTTTGATACCAGCTTACGGTTGTCATAGGGGTTATTATCAATTCAAATAACAACACAAGGACTTTATTGGCAGATCCAGGATAAAGAGTTTTGATCATAGCTTACTGCAGTGTAAATAATCATACATGTAGTTTTTTCACATGCAAGGCGTTTGAAGGTCTTGTAAAGCTCTTTCTTCTCAATTATTAGGAAGCTTAGCTTACAACTCTGTCTTTGTAAATGCTGGACGTTCCACAAACCCAGAGGAGTACAGTCTGTGCTCCAAGCGACGTGCCATCACATCCCCTTTTCCCACATTTTAAGGACACTGGGGGTGCTCATAGCAGGGATTTTTCATCCTCAGAATGTGTGGCTCTTTTTCATTCCCTTTCTCTTGTCGTTCATATTTCAGCTAGAAAGGTAGAGGCGTTCATTAAGTATTTTGTACTCAAGTGGAGGCCAGTTTATAGCCCTCTATTTAAAAAAAACAAAGAAGTTAGTGATTAAGATTAAGGCACCCTATGAGTTTCATGCATTTTGTTCAGTTTTGCTGTTGTATTCTTAGAAAGAAGTGCAATAGCATCGCTCCGAGCTTGGTCTGCTGTGCGATCGCCTCGCTGTGTGTCCGGTGGCAGCCCCGTTTTAGGGGTCTGCGGGCGGGAGGGGCAGTGCAGTCCCACCGCGCTCGGGGGCTCGGCGGGGGGTCTGCGGCGGCGCGCTCTGAGGGGGACAGCCCTTCTCCCCAAGTGTGGGAGCTGCCGGGGGTGCTGGCGGCCCATGGCCCCGGCGGGGCTGGAGCTGGCCCTCCGCGGGGGCCGTTTGCTCATGTTCTGCACCCAAAACGGTGGGTGGGACCCTGGGTCCTCACCCATGGCCACCCGTGGCCTGTCTGGTGCCTTTGCTGCTGGAGTGACCCGACGGGGTAGGGTAGGTGCTGCGTTTCCACCCAGCAAATGACATCACTTCAGAATAAAAGGGAAATTTATATCGTCAGCACATAGTGACCCATGTTTTGCTTCAGGCGCAAAGCTGCGCTTCTTTCACCCGAGTCCCTCCGAAGCGTAACTCAGACCTCCTCTGCACAGTCGTGCTGGTGGGGTACCCAGCAGACGTGCAGATGTCCATCCCGACATTTGATGTGAAGTGAGATACGTGCTGGCTGCGCTTAGGTCTCCCTATGTACGCCGCGCTGCTTCATTGTTCGGAGGGACTCGAGTTGTACAAAAACAAACGTAGCCAGTCTGGCTCAGGAGCAAAAGGTGAATACAATAATCAAATAGGTGCTGACATTGTAAGTACTAGTATCTTCTTCAGTAAATATTTACAGAGTCGTGAAATTCCATCCATAAAATGGGCAGAGCGTGATTTTTGTTTTTCTGATGTGTTTCTCAGTATATATGCATATGCTAAAAAACAAATCCCACTCGAATTAGCTGTTTTCTCTCTGTAGGGACTACTAATTTTTAATAACCTCTTCCTCCCTCTACTGCTCTGACCGTAAGGACTCCTTCCCCCATCCCCTGCCCTCACCAGTCTCATTTATATTAAAGCTCCTAGGCCAAGATGGCCACCAACAGAGTTTTAGAACCATCAGAATTTTTAACTAGCAGAAGCTATCATTTAACATGCTTTTTGACAGTTTGTTAATCGTACTTTTAATCCACTTACATAAAAGAAGGTGAAGCAGGAATTGGCTGTTTTGGCCTCCGTGTGTAAAAGACGTGAAGGGACAATGCATCTTTTGTGTTTAAATTTTGCGCTCGGATTTCTTTGTGTGCATTATTAAAATTCCTCATGGCCTGCCACTTTTTTCCTGAAATGAAAACGTAAACAGTGTTGCTTAAAGTCAATTCGTATCCTGTAAAATGTGACTTTCAGAACCAGAAAATTCGAAATGTGACTCTGGCAAATAATATTTAAGCTTGACAGAGAGATCATGTTGTTTCCCGAGAAGCTTTGCAGTTTTTGTGCGGTGAGGGAGAGGATGGGTTTAGAAGTATTTCCAGGAGGAGATTAAGCCTGGCTTCCCGGCGCGCAGGGACGGTGCTGGTGCCGTGGCTGTGAACATGGCTGCAGTGGCAGCTCCTCTGCTCTTGGCGTGGCACAAGGCTGCGCACCACCAGGTCGTCACACTCGTGTTAAATGCGTCAGCGCTGGGTCAGTTTCTCTCCGGGTGTTTTAAGGTTGTTTTTATTAAGTCTAGTGAAAATACCACTTTGTTTATGCTATGGACGGGGTATTTTTTCATATTCTGGCACCACAGAGTGGGCGCTTGTGTGTCAGCGCTGCAGTAGCTGTTCGGCGGGGCATTTGGCGGGGAGGGCGAAGCAGAGTCCCCGTGGGTGAGAGCTGAGGGCAGGGGTGGCTCTGCGTCCCGTGGCTCGGGGGGAAACGTGCACACCGGGAGCGTGGAGCATCCCCAGGCAGGCCCTGAGGGGAGGGAGCCTCTGCGGTTCCTGGGTTTGAGAAGGCTTCGGCGTCGCTGGACGGGCGTGCTGGCTGCGTTAACCAGGGTAGGACGTAGGGCAGACCTTGGACAACTGTTGGCAGATGTTTGGTTCTTAAATCACCTGCTTGCATTGTTCAGGCCCGAGCCCTACCACTTCTGCGAGTGCCGTTCTGTGACAGAGATGCTTCTGAAACACCTGCCTGCCCGGCACAGTTGTTCTGGTTAAAATAAGTGTGTTAGAGGTTCTGTGTATGCTGTCCAGAGGGGCTCTTGGATTTTATTTTACATTCTGTTTATATTCCCCCACTGATTATAATTTGTCCCGCATTGTCATTCTCTTTCAATTTTCAAATTTTATGGGGCTATCCGAAGCCTAAATTTATTTCTGTTGCAAAGGAATTGTATTTCGCAAAAGACAGTATTCTTTCTGATAGCTTTTTTTACAGAAAACAGAATTTCAGATCCTGAAATAAGTGTGACTGTATGAGTATAAAGCATTTGCTATTGCATGCAGTAAGAAAGTGCACTAGACAGATTTCTTTGCCAATTTTTACTTTAAAACTATATTTAAAATATTAGAGGAAAAAGAAGTAGCTTCAATAACTTTATATAAATATGTAACATTACAGAAAATACTGCTTAGAGTTTGCCCTTTCACAGAACTGTTGGGTTTTAACTATTACCCGTGGCCAGTTATGTGTACCAAATAATTAGGGGGTTTTTGTGTGTTAGTGGAAATGGAAAGTTCAGAGTGATTCTCTGTAAAATCCCAGCATGTCTTTGCACTTGCACTTTCTCTCCTGGGGAAAGTGTGACGGCGTCTGGGTGCCTCGTGGCTGCGGAGGGCAGATGCCCGTTTCACACCCTGGGGCTGTGGTCATTACCTGGGTCAGCGTTGGGCTGTGGACAGCCTGTACTGGGAAGCTGCCGGTTCCTGCACGGGTCTGGGACCGTTTTGGGTGGGTTCCGTCACCTTCCAGCACTATGGTCATCAGCTGCCACATACCTGCATCACGTAGGTCAGGTTGAAAGCACGTCTGCTTTCTCTGACATTTGTCTGTCTCGTGCTTTTCCCCATCTGCCTCCCCAGAAAATAAAAGGTGCTTTTAAACTGAGGGTGAAAGGCTGACTACATCTGGACCAGAAACTGCATTTTAATATATTTCTGGAAGCAGTCTGGGACTCGGGGGGTGAAGTAATAGAAACCTTGGCTGACTGAACCGAGTAATTTCCATTTCTCTAGTCTTGGGGTTCCAAATAACCTTCTCAGAATGTTTGAGAAGTGGCGTCTTTCAGAGGATCCCTGACTTCAATATACACGTTACTTTTATTTAAGGAACTCTGCAAAAGCAATAGCTTTTGGCCCTGCCTTTAAATAGGGAAAGGAGAAGAAGAGCAGGAGATGGAAATCAATACATTTTAATACTCTGTGTGTTTACATCTGTGGTTAGCCAACTCCTGCGTGCCCAGGAAGGTAGCTGTTTGTGCGGTACATGACATTTTTCAAGCGTTCTGCCAGCGATCCTGGTGGTGAGATGTGCTCACAGCCGGAGGAAGGCTGGAGAGGGCTGCTCCCTCCCGCCCGAACTTGGGCAGGGATCGCTCTGTTCTCCGCACACAAACTGCCAGGTGTGCTCTTTGCCAAAACTGTTGTGGTGACACCTATTTCTGTGATACACCAAAACTGCTGGATAGGTGGTTAATTAAACAGAAAACAGGGTAATTATGGCAAGATTTGTTGCTGAAACGTTTCCCCATCATATACAGAACTGCACTTCTTCTAAGGGGAAAGATTAAGATAGTCTTCTTTAATGCTTACAGATTTGGTGAAAATTTTCACCTCTCTTTCCTTTAATTTCAAAATGTGAACCTATACAATTATTTAAATAGTTTTTACTGTTTCAAGTATTAACCATCTAAATAAGGAAAATAGAATTTTCAAGCTGGAACAAGATTTCCAATGCATTTTAAAAACAGGCTTTTATATGAGGAAAAAAAAATATTTCTGTGCCCTTTTTCTGCAGAAAATTCTGTCTGTGAATATTCATATTAACGTTCCTGTATTCCTGGAAATTACTTCTCTGAACTTGATGTGAAGGTGTTTTTTCTCAGTTTTGTTAGAACTTAAGAGTTGGTTTCATAATTCCGTAGGAAACAGAAAATTACCTGTGACCTAGCAGACATTTCGGAACATATGGAAATTACACTTGCATGTAGGTAACCTAAAATGCATTTTGGTGCATTTTTGTATTGCAGAGTGGAAAAAATGTAAAATGTCAGCAGAGCATAAATCTCCATGAACTGTTTGCACATATATCCTACCTAGGAAACGCATTTTGCTTGTCAGATGTCCACTCCGTGGCTGGTTGTAAATTATGTGGTTTAGTACTACCGAAACTGTTGCATTTTATCGTACAAGTGCTTTGCATGTTAAAATGTCACAGGTATTTAGCAACGGCAGCCCACGGAGCTCTGCGCTGGCAGCAGCGTATGTGATCGTCCGTGTCGCTGCCAGCGCTGCTAGTTCATCTTGTCAATGATCCGTGCGCTAGGAGCAGCCAGGAGCTCCAACCGGTTAGACGCTAACTTTCTCAAGTTATGCTTGATCGTGTTAATAATCTACGGATTAGGATTCCCTAAAAGTATTCACTGACTTAATTCTGAGAGGGTCTATCATGTCAATAATATTAATACATCTTGTTAGGTCCTGTCATGTGGATGGAAAAGTTACTCTCCCCGTGACCAAATTATGCTGGTTTTGATTTTTATTTTGAAAAATCAAGCATAAACGGAATTAAAAGGAACCAAAGGCCCGCATAAGGTGGTGAGTAGCACAGAGCCGTATGCTGTACGTAGGTACGGTTTTACCACAGTGCTGGAGAAGTCTCAGAGCAGTGGCTGATTTGCATGATATATGCATATATGCTGTAGAACCCACGTATGGCAACGGAAGAAGTCATCCCTCAGAATTTTTTGCTTTAAGGGGGTGAAGTTAGGCCTTCGGTTTTAACTTATTTTTGAGTGTTAGTTTTGGGTTAGATTAACATGTGACAAGCATACTCCAACGGCTGTGAGTATGACTCTGAAACGGGCACAGGCAGCAGCCCCCACCTTCACTGCTCTTGGCAGCACCTCACGTCGAGACAGACCCTGACGCCGTGCCCTTGGCGGGTCTTCGCGTCACCGTCGGAAGGTGGTGGACTTTTGCTTGCCGCTTCCTGAGGTGTTTGCGGCCCAGTCGGTGCCTGGCTGGACGGGGCCTCCTCGGCTGGTCCCTCCTCGGTGCCGCGCAGCCCCTGCAGCAGTGCAACGATGCTCCCCAGGGACAGGAGGGGGGGAACACTTAGAGGAGAAGGCACTGTTTTAAAAATAGACCAGGTGATAATACTTGCAAGACATGGACGGCCAGTGCCTGGGTTCAAAGTTTCTCAGCGTCGAGCCCAAAAGCTGCTTCTCTTTTTTTTCTTTTTCTTTGTTTTTCCTCCCTGCAAACTTACAGTTTCTCTGTCTGTAGTAACTGCTTGTCTAGGAGCTAACAGAAAGTAATTTTATGTTATTTCTTGACTCTGCCGTTAATTCTGTTTCTGAGGTGTGTCTGTAACTTCCTTCTGCACTTAGAAAATGGAGTGGTGAGTGCCTGTGCACGAGCGTACACAAACACTGAAGGATGTGATAACCATGGAAGATCTTCTGCTTTAAAATTAATTGCACCAGAGTTGTTGCACGTGATACCCAGTTTCTGTCTGACTTATCTTGATGGCAGATGAGACCCTAGCTAAATTAATTCTGCTTTTCTTATGATGGTGTGAGGAGGAAAATGGAGGGAAAATAATCGCACTGAGACACTCAAAAGTTGGTTTGGAGAAAAGAGTTTTGATCAACGGTGTATCTACGTGATGCGAGAGAGGAGAAATCTAAAATATTTTGATCCATTTTGAGGTGCTGTAGACTATTCAGAAAGTCCCAAGCCATACTGAAGTAAAAACTTCATGGAATTGAGAATGATTTAAAAAAATAGATGTGCAAGAAGGACATGGAAAAGCTCTGTGTGCTAACGGTTATAGGTAGGCTGTCAGATATTTCTTCAAGGACATATTCTGGATGAATGTCACTCGTTATAAAGCTAGGTAAAAATAACTATGGTACTATTGAATATATATGATACTGAATATATATTCTCTTAAATGGAGAATACATGAAAAAATTATGAGGAAATTTATAGACATTAACATGCACAGTTAAGGTGTTGGTAATGTAAGGAAACTGTTTCTATAAAATGGTCCATCACTAAAGGATGCTACAGATTGAAGCCTACTAGCCTGAAGATTCCTAGCTACTAGGAAGTTAACAGAAAAAAGCTCAAATTATTGTTTATTTAGAGTGTACCTCAGCAAAAACTCACTTCTGACAAACTGATGCACCACTCTTTTGGTGTCTCATATCCTCCAGCAGCACTGTATTTATTCTGTGTTTATCACACAATATCACAGAATAGTAGGGGTTGGAAGGGACCTCTGTGGGTCATCTAGTCCAACCCCCCAACTTCAACTTCAGCTGGGATCAGAAGTCACCTCAAAGTAAATATCTGTTACGAATGCTCCTCCAAGGAAGTTACTTCAAATGTGGTACTTCCTCCTTTCGCATGCGTTGGTGAAGGGCGATTAGCAGACGACATAAAGGTTAAGGAGAGAGAGAAAGAGAGAGAAAGGAAGCTGTAAATCATCTAGAATGACAGTAAAAATTAAAACCTTGGGGTTTGTTGGGCTCCCCAGTGTATTAGCTAATAAATATAAGCATGCTTTAGTTCTGTGCATCTTCTGATTTTACAGGCTTTGCAAATGTTTGTGTTCAGATTAATGTATAAATGTATGTGTAAGTATGCATACGCTTAGTGCGGCGAGCGTGCGCGCGTGTGGTGCCTGCCCGCGCACGCTCTCTGTGCGCGGACGCCGGGGCGCGTATGTAGCAACGTTCCGCGGGTCTCCTAATAAACATTCAAATAAAATATACGTGTCCCCATGCACGAGTCTCCTCCTCCGCCGCCTTCCCTGCCTCTTCCCCGCGCGCCCACCTCCCCCACCTCACTTCAAAGCTTGTGGTCCTTTCTCCATCCTTGTACTAAAAGGTTTCTTTGTAAGCCAGGCCATTTGTCCATCATTGTTTGGGGTCCAAACAGTGGTAAAATACCCTGTCACCGATCCAGAGTGCTGTGAATGGCAGCTTCTCTCCGGACAATTGGCGGTGGTGCCGAGAAATATTCCTGAGAGGATTATTTAACCTTTCAATTTAGGGGGCACAAAGCCTGGCTGATTAATGAACTTTCTGATGGGCGCTGATAAGCGGATCTATTTCTTTATTTCCTCTAAAAGTGATTCCTTCTCCTGTCCCATATTACTATAATCTTAAACATAAAATGTGGCAAATAGATTAAAAAACAGCACTAAAGAGTTTATCTGGCTGGCAAACTGAAGGAGCTAAATTAAAATTGGTAATGAAAGCAGTGGCTGAGCCCTGTATATGGTTTTTAAATGTGCTGTGTATTTTGAAGAGACTTATTCTCCAGCTTGCCTGGTAATGACTGCTTTTGGTGCACAGTCCGGGGCTGGCTTCTGTTATCCCCCCAAAAAAATGAGTTGTGTTATCTGGATGACTGCAGACACATATGCATCCCCCTTTCTCACTGCATGGGCAGACAAGGTCGATAGCATTACAAGGTATTTGTGGCAGTGCTTGTTTCAGTTTTCAGAGCTGCCAGTTTTCAGCCAGATTTGAATTACAAAAGAAGAAGCTGGCATGAAAATTGAAAGGGTTTATCGGCTAGTCTGAAGCCTCATAGCACATTGCTTATTTATGCAGTCCATTTGCACCAGGAAATGTAAAAAGGAAATACATTTTAAAAATAAGGTCATAAAGACCCAGATATGTTTAAGATGGCAAATAAAATATAGATACCTATAATATCTTTCCAGGAAACGATTTCACTTAATGTTGCACATTACTCCAGAGGAGCATTTATGTTACTGCCATAAATTTGTGCGTTTGTGTCACTGTATAGATAGTCTCTGGGGATTAAGAAGGAAGTGTTTGCTAACTTACTTTAAAATTAAAATAGAAGAAAGATAGGTTTGTAGTTTGAGAGCTACATCAGAAATAGTTGAAGTTTAATGCACCGTCCTATTTAAATAACGTTTTGCATTCCATGTAAAATTAGCCATGGACGACTGGATAGATGCCACCACCTTTGGAGAAAATTGGGATGCCTTTTAAACCATGAAGATTTTGAGGCATTCAGGGATTGTATTGTTGTTATCCTTACCATCTTGCATATATTCATTTTCTCTATGAACTTGAGATTTTTTTGTCCATTTTTCAGAAAAGACTTTTTGAATTAGTATTTTAGTATTTTTTTCCTCTGCTTGTAAGGGTATCGAAAGATTACATTCATTTCTTTTAAATGTATAATATTGTACTTTTTGTCTCTTCCTTTAACATTTTCACACAGTCGATTGTAGATGCCATTTGCATCTATTTAAAATGCATTATATAAATGTCTTATTTCTGTAGAAAACGACGACTTCACAGTGCTTGCACTGTGGACTGAACAAGTTAAATTCCTTCTTCTGGGAATGGCTTTGGTTTTCCGGACTGTGCAATCAAAATATAAAATTTTGTCCATCGATTTGTAATTTAATGCGTGTCATGTACTTAAAAATCCCACAAACCTAAAAGTTTAGTTAGATCCCTGTTTTCTTGGTTATTACGCTCTGTTTTATGGGTGCCCAAAAGGGTGGAAAGAATGTCATAAGCACATTTAGTAAACTCAATTACAAGGTGTAATTTGTGGCAAGATACTCAGGTGCCACCTCCACAACCCCTATTGGAGGAGCAAGTTTTTTTTAAGATGGCTGAAAAAATGAAGAAATAAAATTTGGTGAAGAAATCATTCTGTTTGTAGTTGTTTGGAGTTTAGGGAGTTTAAGAGTCAAAATACTGAATTTGTGTGTTTCTCATTTATTAGTATGCATCAAGCTCAGTATGTTTCTGTCATGAATTTTCATAAGGATTTTTACTACGTAGCATGTGTGGCTTAATGATGCAATCACCTGATAGACTAGGAAGACTCCAAAGGAGACGTTCCGGTCTGTTGTGTACATAATACTTGTTTCAAAAATCTGCCTAATTAAGGAATTACCCAATGGAATGCAAGTCTACTGGGTGCATGACATGGTTAAAGAAAATAACAACAAGAAAAACCCTTAGTATAATTATGATATTACATGATATCTTATATTGGCAATTTTGAATATAAGGGAATGATGCTAACCTGACATTGTTTCAGCTAGTGTACAAATAGATGATGATAATTGGTAAAGGGAAAATACATGTATATTTTTCCGCGATAGAACTGTTCTGACCATTTCTCTGTCCAACTCCAGTCTACAACGCACAGTGTGTAATGATTCATTTGACGAGCATCTTTCAGTGGCTCCAGAAATTGGTGAAACATCACTGCTAATGAGTTTTACTCCCAGCCTTATGTCTTGTTTGTCTCAGCGAGCTGCACAAAAACAGACCGTGCAGAACTCGTGCGTTGGGCACGCTGTTGGAAGGGGTGCCCCGGATCTGCTGTTTGGGTTGTGTAGGTGTCCTCCCCCCACGCTTCTCTCTTTAATCCACCGTTTAATTACTTATCCATAGAGTGCGACAAGAAATAACAGCAAAAATTATCTGATAGATTAAGTATGAGCATAGCAATTGATATAGTGGAGCAGAAGAAATAACTGTCTCTTCCCAGCACACGAGAACGGCGCTGGGTGATTCGGAGCGGGTGTAAGTAGCTGTAGCTGCCCAGCCCCAGGGTGCGCTGGGTTTACAGAATTACTCCCTTGCGTGCTAAAATGGAGTTGCCCAAACTGATGTTGGACGTAGGCAAGAAAACTCCTCAGTGCAGGCCTTGGGCAGAGGCAGCCTGAGAGCTGGTGGACACTGAGGGGTCGATGGAGGGCATCACCTGTGTTTCACCTGATCGTGGGACACTGGGTGGCACGGGGAACTTTCCTGGGGTTTATTTACTTGTCGGGGTTGTTTCACTGGCACACAAGGTAGGGCGGAAAACTTTCTTTTTGGCGGGTACTTCATCATTTTGGGTCTGGCGCGCCTTTGTGAGTGACGAGAGATGCCTGTACGGGTCGGGGTCGAGCCGCCCGTGGTGTCGGTGGCGTGCGTCATCGTGCCGGTCTGCGTCACGACAAGTACAGCTGTGCATTGCGCTGCGCCGTCGAAGGCAGCTGGCACAGCTCGCTGCGGGACGCGTTTGTCCACTACGGGCAGTCAGAGTTGCGCAAAAGGGTCTCACCTCTGGTCCTCCGCACCGCCAAGGTCCGTGCGTCCTGTCGTACAGAGGAGCGGGGAAATACACAAAAACAGAGGGCAGAAGATTTTCGTTAATTAGTGAGATTTAGCCAGATTGCACGTCCTAAGTAGTAATGAGCTTCATAAAAGCGAGCCCTCATTGGATCAAAGTCGGTGCAGATAAGGGGAGCTCAAGGTCACAGAGGGAGCTGCCCAGCAGGGCTATTTGCATAAAAAATTACTGTCAGAAATAGGCCAGAGAGGCAGCCCTGGCATTTTGATCTCTTGGCCTTTGTCATGGAGATTCCTAGTTGAGAAGGGAGGACGGCCAGTGTCCCAGATAATGATTAACTGTTTTAATGGCATTCATTCATTCATTCCGCACTAACTACTCATGCAGAAAAAAGGGTTATGTAAAATGACATTAGAAGAAAAATCATTTGTAATCGTTGCATCAGGCTGCACTTTGAGGAGACATTAGGAGTAAATCCATGGCGTGGTAGGCTTATGCTTTATCTTCTGATATTTACTGAGTTTACTGGTGCATGAAAAGCTTTCAGCAAGAATAGCAGATGGGATGGACCTTTCATAGGTAATGCTATCTACCAGGTTATTACTTCTATATATTGATAGTGAAGTAATCTCCAAGATATCACCCTACAAATATAGATTATTTAAATGTTTGTAACAAAAAAAACTATAACATAAAGAAGCTACATTCATGAATAGTTTATTCTGTACCCATATGGCTGGAGCCTTTAGATGCTTTTTTAAGCCTTAAATAATAAGAAAACAGAGGGTTTATAGCACGCGGGTTTCCTTTTTGTTTGGCTTTGCAAAGGAGTAAAGTTATGTAGAGTTGTAATCTGACCTGCGAGTATTCAGTTTAATTTCTTTCCATAAACGTGACCTTTTCTATCAGCTACACAAAAGGGCGCGGGGCAGAGGTGGGAGGCGGGGGTCTCCGGGCGCGTGTTCCTGACGAACGCAGAGCCGGGAGGAGTGGTGCTGAGGCGCGGTGCCCCGGCGAGGCGCGGCCAGCGAGTCCCGCTGCGTCACCGCGGGCCTTGGGCAGCGGGAGGCACGCCCGGGCGCTGGCGTCGGG